>ERZ780154.1259-NODE-1259-length-13242-cov-3.31903_pt1 | contig 13242 bp, 10 predicted proteins | sample MGYA00511568_ERZ780154 | MGnify/ENA primary metagenome ERZ780154 (study PRJEB29588, sample SAMEA2142525) | human gut metagenome | biome: human gut; feature: human-associated habitat; material: faeces | place: Denmark | collected 2008/2010 ...
AACGAATTTCCATCTGCATTTCCACATGAAATCTCCAAGTATGTTTCTTATAATATTACTTATCACCCCAAAGAGGTTATGCTTATTGCGGCAATTCCTTTTTACGGGTAATAGATAAAATTGGCACGGTAAACACCGCTGTCCAATCCCGTCTTTTTGTCCACCACAAGTACGGACAGGACATTGTTGCCCTCCGGCACCTCAAACGGCTCCGTGTAGCGCGCAGACGCCGTGGTAGGATCGGTTCCGTCCCAGGTATAGTAAATGCTGCATCCATCCTCTGCGGTCAGCGTCACGAGTGTCGGCTCATAAAAACGGCCTCCGTCCGGCGACACCTCTGCAAAATCCGGTGGTGCAAGTTCGATCTCAAAATCGGCATACGTCACGGAACTGTAGATTCCCTTATCGTTCCGGCAGACCGCCGCGATGGTATATTTGCCACTCTCATCAAAGACGAGCGGGTTTCCGACAAAATACCTCGTTCCGGTCTTGGCATCCAGTTCGTTCTCATCTCCATTGATCGTATAGTAGATGGCATCCCCGTCTGTCGACGCAATCTCTACCTCGAGCGCCTCATCATACTTTCCGGACGGCACATCTCCCTCAGGATCCGTAATCAGCGGTGCAGATGTCATGTAATCCGCAAACAAATCCAGAATCTTATCCTTATTCTTAAGATCCTCGGCATCGACCTCCGCTTCCAGATCCAGAATGCTGTCGTAATCTTCCCTCGCATCATAGATAGCGATCAGATCTCTGTATGCGTCCTCATTGGCAGGATCAAGCTTTATGATCTCAATCAGGAGCACCATTGCCGCATCGGTATTTTTCTGTTTTTCATAGATTTCAATCATCTTCTCACGCGCGATAATATCGTTTGGATACAGATACAGCGCACGCTCGTAATAGTCAAGTGCCTCCCCGTCATTCTGCGCATCAGCCGCCATGGCCGCCTGTTCCATCTGATAGTCGTAAGAATTGGCATTCCGGTGATCAATTGCAGCCTTAATCAGAATTCCCGCCAGAACGAGAAGCACCAGCAGAATTCCCCCGATGAGAAATGGCAGCCGGCGATTTTTCTTCCTCTGCGGCTGTTTGGGCTTTTGCTGCTTTGCCTGTGCCGGCGCCGGTTCCTTCCCGGCAGATTCCTCCTCTTTTAGAAGAGAACGCAGATAGTCATCCTCCAACACACTGTAATCCGGCACAATCTGTACCGCATTTCCACACACGGAGCAGTAGATACATCCCTCTTTGATCTCTGCCCCACACTTTGCACATTTCATATGAAACGATTCCTCTCACTCTTTCATCCATATGGATTCTACATCTGTTACTGCAACATGGACTCCACACAATTATGCATCAGCATTGCAATGGTCATAGGCCCTACTCCGCCCGGAACCGGTGTGATCGCCGACGTATGCGGCGCAACCTCATCATATCTGACATCCCCGCACAGCTTGTTGTTCTCATCGCGGTGAATTCCCACATCGATGACAACCGCCCCTTCTTTGATGTAATCTGCCGTGATAAACTGCGGCTTTCCGATTGCAACGATCAGGATATCCGCCGTTTTGCAAAGTTCCGGCAGATTCTGTGTCTTGGAATGTGCAATGGTGACCGTGGCATTCTCGCGTAGCATTAAAAGTGCCATCGGCTTCCCCACGATATTGCTTCTGCCGATTATCACACAATGTTTTCCTTCCATCTTAATTCCGGAGCGCTTTAAGAGCTGGATGATTCCCGCCGGTGTGCAGGAGACAAATCCCGGCTCCCCGATCACAAGCTTTCCAACGTTTTCCGGGTGGAATCCGTCCACATCCTTTTCGGGTGCGATCGCACGAATCACTTTGTCTGCGTCAATCTGTGCCGGAAGCGGAAGCTGCACCAGAATTCCGTTTACCGAAGCATCACCATTCAGCTTCTCCACAAGCGCAAGAAGTTCTTCCTCCGTCGTCTCCTCCGGCAGTTCATAGGACAGGGAACCGATGCCGATATAGGCGCAGGCTTTCTTTTTGTTATTGACATACACGCTGGAAGCCGGATCGGTTCCTACCTGGATCACTGCAAGCGCTGCTTCTTTTCCAAGCTTTTTCTGTTCCGCAACCTGCTCGCGCAGTTCGTCCTTGATCTCCTGTGAAATCTTTTTTCCGTCAATGATCTGTGTCATACGTATCCTCCATTCTGTCTCTTAGAATAATCCGGTAATGACTCCGTCATCATTGACATCAATACCGTACGCCGCCGGGTTCTTGGAAAGTCCCGGCATCGTCATGATCGAACCGGTAACTGCAACGACAAAGCCGGCTCCTGCCGATACGTAAACCTCGCGCACATTGATGGTAAAACCGTTCGGTCTTCCAAGCTTCGTCTGGTCATCCGAAAGAGAATACTGTGTCTTTGCCATGCAGACCGGGAAGGATGACATTCCCATATCGGTAATTCTCTTCAGTTCCTTTTTGGCAGCTGCGGAATAGGTCACTCCGTCGGCTCCGTAAATCTCTCTCGCAACAGTTGCGATCTTATCCTCAAGGCTCATATCATCCGGATATAATGGCTTGAAATGGCTTTCCTTCTGCTCCAGTGTAAGCAGCACCTTGTTGGCAAGCTCAATGCCGCCTTCACCGCCCTTTTCCCAGACCTCGGAAAGTGCAAACTCACATCCGCGTTCTCTGCAGAACTGCTCCACGTAATCCGTCTCCGCTTTTGTGTCTGTGACAAAGGAGTTCAAGGTAACCACAACCGGCACACCGAACTTCTGCAGGTTCTCAATATGCTTCTCCAGGTTGACAATTCCTTTCTTCAACGCGTCCAGATTCTCTGTGCCAAGATCCGCTTTCGCCACGCCGCCGTTGTATTTGAGTGCACGCACAGTTGCAACCAGCACAACGGCATCCGGTGCCAGTCCTGCTTTCCGGCACTTGATATCGAAGAATTTTTCAGCGCCGAGATCTGCGCCAAAGCCGGCCTCCGTAATCACATAATCCGCGAGCTTTAAGGCTGTCTTTGTAGCACGGACACTGTTGCATCCGTGCGCAATATTGGCGAACGGACCTCCGTGAACAATGGCAGGCGTGTGCTCTAACGTCTGGATCAGGTTCGGCTTTAGCGCGTCCTTTAACAGTGCCGCCATCGCGCCGGTCGCTTTCAGATCGTCCGCGGTCACCGGCTTTCCGTCAAACGTATATGCGACGATAATCCGTCCGAGCCGGCGCTTTAAGTCATGCATATCGTCAGCCAGACAAAGAATAGCCATAATCTCCGACGCAACCGTGATGACAAAGTGATCTTCTCTTACCATTCCGTCCATCTTGCTTCCCAGACCGACGACAATGTTACGGAGGACACGGTCGTTCATATCCATGCAGCGTTTCCAGACGATCTGCCGCGGATCAATTCCAAGCTCATTGCCCTGCTGGATATGGTTGTCCAGAAGAGCCGCCAGGAGATTGTTGGCGGAGGTAATTGCATGGAAATCACCGGTAAAGTGCAGATTCAGATCCTCCATCGGCACAACCTGCGCGTATCCGCCGCCGGCTGCACCTCCCTTGATTCCAAAACACGGTCCAAGGGACGGCTCTCTTAACGCGATGACCGCCCTTTTCCCAAGTCTGCCGAATGCCTCGCCGAGGCCGACGCTCGTGGTGGTCTTTCCCTCTCCCGCCGGCGTTGGATTGATTGCGGTCACAAGAATCAGTTTCCCGTCTTTTCTGTCGGAAACCCGACGGATCAGCTCGTCCGAAAGCTTTGCCTTGTACTTTCCGTACAATTCCAGATCATCCTCCGGGATGTCAAGCTTTGCAGCCACCTCGCGAATATGTACCATCTGGGCTTCCTGTGCAATTTCAATATCACTTTTCATAATGTCTCCTCCATTCCGCCGCCAGAGCGGCTTTGTATGTTTTATATGAATCCTGTTACAGATATTCCTCTTCGTACTGCTCAAACTGCTCGGGCGACATTAAAACCCGCCGCGGCTTTGTGCCTTCCTCAGGACCTACGATACCCGCTTCCTCCAGTTGATCCATAATGCGGGCTGCACGGTTAAAACCGATTTTAAAATACCGCTGAAGCATGCCGATGGAACCTTTTTCCTTCTCCATGAGAAGGCGCGCCGCATCTGCAAAATAAACGTCCCTGCCGTCCCCTGCATCCGCGCTGGAATCGATCGCTACGGTGGTGTTGGCGGATTCCATGTTGCTCAGCTTCTCCTCCATCTCCGCACTGTAGGTCACCTGACCATTCTGTTCCTTGATAAACCCTACAACGGCAGATACTTCCTCATCCGATACAAATGCGCCCTGCACACGCACCGGCTTTGGAATTCCCTGCGGGCTGAACAGCATGTCTCCCTTGCCGAGGAGCTTCTCGGCGCCGTTCATATCCAGAATGGTTCTCGAATCCACGCCCGAAGTCACGGCAAAGGCGATACGGCTCGGCATATTCGCCTTGATCAGACCGGTAATGACATTGACCGACGGACGCTGTGTCGCAATGATCAAATGAATGCCGCACGCTCTTGCGAGCTGTGCCAGACGGCAGATGGATTCCTCGACTTCGCCCGGCGATACCATCATAAGATCCGCCAGCTCGTCCACGATAATCACAATCTGCGGCAACTTTTCCGGCTTCGGATCGCCCTCGATCGTCGGCAGGGATTCGATCTTCGCATTGTAGCCCTTTAAGTCTCTCACCGAGGCATTGGCGAACTTCTGATAACGGTCTGTCATCTCATCCACCGCCCAGTGCAGTGCACCCGCCGCTTTTTTCGGATCGGTGACCACCGGTATCATCAGGTGCGGGATGCCGTTATAGACACTCAGTTCCACAACCTTCGGATCAATCATAATCAGCTTGACCTCTTTGGGGTTCGCCTTGTAGAGGATGCTCATGATAATCGTGTTGATACATACGGACTTACCGGAACCCGTCGCACCGGCAATCAGAAGATGCGGCATCTTGGCAATGTCCGCCACCGTCACCTTTCCGCCGATGTCCTTTCCGACGCCGAAAGAAATCTTTGACGGATGCTTTTTAAATTCTTCCGACTCTACCAGTTCTCTAAAAGAAACCATGACGTTTTCTTTGTTCGGAACCTCAATACCGATCGCCGCCTTTCCGGGGATCGGTGCCTCGATACGAATATCCGCCGCTGCCAGATTCAGCTTGATGTCGTCGGCCAGATTGACAATCTTGCTGACCTTTACTCCCATCTCCGGCTGCAGTTCATAGCGCGTCACGGCAGGACCGCAGCTGATGTTGGTAATCGTGACATTCACGCCGAAATTCTTTAAGGTCTGCTGCAGCTTCATCGCCGTCTCCTGCAGATGCTGTCTGGAATCCCCGGCTTTGTTTGCCGCCTTTGTCAGAAGATCTGCCGGAGGGAACACATACGGACGCTCCGGAGGCATCTGCTCCGCCGACACACTTTCACCGGATGCCGCAGGTGCAGATGTGGTATGTCCGGCATTTTCCCCGATGCCGGACACAGCCTTTGTCTCTGCGGGCGATACGGCTGCCGATGCTTCCTGCGGCTCTTTCAGCTGTACTTTCGGCGCAGCCGCCTCCCATGCGTTTTCTGGTCCGGCCGCACTGCCCCATGATTCTTTCTGTTCCTGCGCAGATGCAGTGCTCCACGGATCTTCCGGTTCGGCTGCGCTGCTCCACGGATCTTTCTGTTCCTGCGAGGCTGTAGTGCTCCATGGATCTTCCGGCTCTGTTGCCACATCCCACGATGCTTCCGCCGGCGCAGTATTCCAGGATGCTCCCTGTGCAGTCTCCGTTTCCGGAGTCCATGCAGATATGTTCTGTGAAGCCTCCGGTGTCACAGCCGCAAGCACTTCGTCTGAGAACGCCGACGGCGTCAGATTCTCTGCAGGCGGATATCCGCCGTCCGACGTGAGAGGCACAATCTTTTCTTCCCGTACCTCCGGCATCTCCAGATAATCCTCCGCATTCAGTTCACTGATCTCATCGGAATGTTCAATGACATTCTGCCGCGGCAGCACCCGGGTGTCAATGGCAACCCCTTCCACCTTGCGATCCATCCGCCTTAATGCCTGTTCCTCTCTGCGCTGCTCCCGCTCTTCCCGCTGGATTCTCACGCGTTCCTTATGGCGTTCATTTCCGCTGCGCGCGGATTCGTAGACCTTTTTCCCGCCTTTTTGCATTCCGCGGAGCGCAGAGCGCTCTGTAATTAACACCAGCGATATGATTAACATGATCGCATCGATCACATAAGAACCAGCCAGACCGAAATTCGGGCAGAAAATCCATGCCAGAAGTCCGCCGATGAAGCCGCCTCCCGTCCGGTGCTCAAAACTGTAGCTGTATGCCGCAGCGGCACCGTCAACCGCAGACCCTTTGGTCAGCAGTTCGATCAGCATACATAAGAACAGATCGAACAGAATCATTGCCACAAGCTTTACGGTTGCCACCCGGTTGCCCCTGTTCGACACGGCAAAAAAAGTACCGACAAGAAGAAGCACCGGGAACACATACGCGATCAGTCCCATGACGCCAAAAAAGAACCGGCTCACTGCATTGCCGATGGTTCCCCCGATTCCGAAATTACTGATAAATAATAAAATAGATACCGCTACAATGATCCAGAGAATGACCTCCCTGGTAAAATCCTCCTGCTGCTGTGCAGCCGTCTTTTTCTTCCGTCCTGTACTTCCCTTCCGGCTTGTCTGTGCCTTTCGTTTCCCAGATGTACTCTTTTTATTCCCTGTTGCCAAAACTTACTAACCTCCAAAACCGTTATGCCAGATAAAAATACCCGCCGATGGACAATGCGCCAACGAGCAGACAGTAGATGGCAAAAACGGTGAACTTCTTTTTGCGGACGATGACAAGCATCGTCTTAATGCAGACATATCCCACAACCGCCGCGACCGCCATACCGATCACATAGTAGACAACCTCCGTTCCCGACACCGCCAGGTCTGTGGCATCTTTTAATTCGAGAACAAGCGCGCCAAGAATCGCCGGTATCGACATCAAAAACGAGTATTTCACGGCAAAATTGCGCTGATAACCCGCAAGCAGGCAGGCGGTAATCGTCGTACCGGAGCGTGAAAGTCCCGGAAGCGTTGCGATTCCCTGTGCGATTCCGACAGAAAACGCATCCGTGTAGGTGACGTTCTTCGGAAGTTTGTCGCCGTCCTTGCAGTGATCCGCGATCAAAAGCAGCACTGCCGTTGCGATAAGGCAGATGCCTGGAACAATCAGAATCTCGGAAGCCATCTCCACGACATCCTTGCAGAAATAGCCGATAATTCCAGTCGGTATTGTCGATACGATAATCAGCATGGCAAATTTGCGGTAGCTGCTGTTGATCACGCGCCGATACGCCATCTGCTCTTTGCCGGTCTTATTCCGGAAGAAGACAATCACATTGTATCCGGCGTCGCGGATGATGCAGCATCCATCTACCACCAGTTTTAAGATGTCCCGGTAGTATACCAGGGAGATTGCAATCAATGTACCGACGTGAAGCAGTACATCATATAAAATTCCCGTGTCGGTATTGACATCAAACAGTATTTTAAAAAGTGCCAGATGCCCGGAACTGCTCACCGGCAAAAACTCGGTCAGTCCCTGTATAATGCCCATCAAGATCGCCTGTAATAATGACATGGCAGCCTCCTTATCCGATTCGTAAAAATCTGTCAAACTTATACATACATGACCAATTTTAACATATTTGAGGGCGGTTGTCATTAAAAGGTTTCTTAATAATTTTTTCCCTTTGCGGCATCAATCATCGCATGCAGTTTTAAAAACGCGGCATCGATTCCGCCCACGGCATCGATCAGCCCTTCCCGAACCGCTTCCTCCCCGACTAAAATGGTTCCAAGGTCTTTTGTCAGCATTCCAGTGTTCATCATCAGTTCCTCCAGACGCTCTTCCCCCGCCTTTGAATGCGACGCGATAAAGGTTAAAATCCGGTTCTGCATCTGTTTAAAATAATCGTAGGTCGGCTTGGCTCCTATGACAGTTCCGCTCATGCGCACGGGATGAATCACCATGGTGCCCGACGGGACAATAAACGAGTAATCCGTGGAGACAGCGAGCGGTACGCCGATCGAATGGCTTCCTCCGAGCACGAGCGATACCGTCGGTTTGCTGATCGACGCAATCATCTCTGCAATGGCGAGTCCGCTCTCAACGTCGCCGCCGACTGTATTTAAGAGCAGCAGGATTCCTTCCGTATCCCGGTTGTCCTCCATCTCCGCCAGCTTCGGAAGCACGTGTTCGTACTTGGTTGTCTTAGTCGTCGCCGGCAGACAATCGTGTCCCTCAATCTCTCCTATAATCGTTAAAAGTGAGATCCGGTTGTTCTCCCGGTTGTTATTTAACGCAACCTGTCCGAATTCCCGGATGTCCTCATTTTTCTGTTCCTGTTTTTCTGACATAGTTTCTCCCTCTCCTTCGGTCTTCTCTTTTTACTAATTGCATAAAAAAGCAGGGTGCAAAATTGCACCCTGCTTAGTATGTATCACCCAGCGTCATATTATGTCAGCTCACGCTACACTTCTCCCAGAAGATAGCGGTACAATCCCTCATAGCGTCCCTTGGAATTGTTCCAGGAATAGTCGTTTGCCATTCCGCGGTCAATCATCTGGTTCCACTGCTTCTTGCGGTCAAAATAGATATGTTTGGAGTAGTTGATCACGCCTAACATCTCGTCTCCGTTATAGTTTGCAAACGAGAATCCGTCTCCGGTGTTCTCGTACTCATTGTACGGCTTTACGGTATCCCGGAGTCCGCCCGTCTCCCGCACGATCGGCACCGTGCCGTAACGGAAAGAGATTAACTGCGTCAGTCCACACGGTTCAAACCGCGACGGCATTAAGAACGCGTCCGCAGCCGCGTACAGCTTGTGGGCAAGTTCGTCCGAGTAGCAGATATTCGCCGAGACACGGTCGCCGTACTTCCATGCATAGTGGCGGAACATATTCTCGTACTGCGGATCACCGGTTCCGATGACCACGAACTGCGTATAGTCGTCCACAATGCGGTCGATCGCGTAATTGATGAGATCGAGTCCCTTCTGGTCCGTCAGTCTTGAGATCAGGCCGATCATGTATTTTTTCTTGTCGACGGCAAGTCCCAGTTCCTCCTGCAGCTTCATCTTATTGGACGGCTTTTTCTTGCGGAAATCCGCGGCATCGTAATTGACATAGATCTTTGGATCCGTCTTCGGATTGTAAACCGTATAGTCGATTCCGTTTACAATTCCCTGCATGTCGTAATGTCTTGCCGAGAGCAGACCGTTTAACCCTTCCCCGTAATACTCCGTCTGAATCTCATTCGCATAGGAATCGCTGACGGTCGTGATGTAATCCGCATACACCAGTCCACCCTTTAACATGTTGGCGTCCTTCTGGAACTCCAGCTTATCCGGCGTAAACAGATCCGCCGAGAAACCGGTCAGTCCCTGCATTGTCTTCATGTCCCAGATTCCCTGGAACTTTAAGTTGTGGATCGTGATGACCGACTTGATGCCCCAGTAAAAGGAGTCCGCCTGGAACTCATTTTTCAGATAAACCGGAATCAGTCCCGTCTCCCAGTCGTGACAGTGAATCAGATCCGGCCGGAAATTGATCTGTTTTAAAATGGAGAGTACCGCCTTGTCAAAAAAACAGAACTTCTCAATGTCAAACCGGATGTCCCCATAAGGCACGATGCAGTTAAAGTATTCCTGATTATCGATAAAATAGTAGGTGATGCCATCAAGCACATACTGAAGAACCCCGACGTACTTGTCCTGGATATAAGTCCCGGCGCTCATATAAAAATGCGTCACATACTCAAACTGGCTGCGGTATTTTTCCGGAATACAGCTATAATTCGGAATAACCACCCGCACATCCCACTCTTCCTTGTCAAATTCCTTGGGAAGCGCGCCGCAGACGTCCGCAAGTCCCCCGGTCTTGATAAACGGAACGCACTCAGAAGCTGCAAAAAGTATTTTTTTCATAAAAACCTCCTTGTATCGGAAACATCCTGTTTTTCGCAGAAAGCATATATAATATTATGATATACCATTTCACCCTACAATTCCAGCGTTTTACAAAAAAAGGACAAACCATCTGTTATGGTCTGCCCTCTTTTTGTAAATTTATTATTCATCCCAGTTGTGAAATACTTCCTGCACATCATCATCTGCATCCAGAAGATCCAGAATACGGTTGATGTTGATCAGATCCTCCTCCGCTGTCAGCTCCACATAGTTCTGCGGAAGCATGGTCACAGAAGCTTCTGCCATCGGAATACCTGCATCCTCCAACGCTCTGCGGACATCCTCAAAATCGTCCGGCGCTGTAAGGATCTCGTAGCTGTCTTCCTCCTCGGAAAAATCCTCAGCTCCTGCGTCAAGAGCCTGCATCATCAGCTCATCCGCATCTCCCTCGTAATCTTCCTTTGCGACAATGATCTGTCCCTTCTCATCAAACATATAAGATACACAGCCCTGTGTACCGATACTGCCGTGTCCCTTTGTAAACGCGTTGCGCACATTCGCAGCCGTACGGTTCTTATTGTCCGTCAGGCACTTTACGATGATGGCGGTTCCGCTCGGACCGTAGCCTTCATAAGTACAGAATTCGTAATTGACCGAGTTGCCGTCTCCAGCAGCCTTCTTGATACCGCGCTCGATCGTATCGTTCGGCATATTGTTGGATCTTGCCTTGGCGATGACCTGTGCCAGCTTGAAGTTGTTGGCAGGGTCAGGACCGCCCTCTTTTACTGCAACAGCAATCTCTCTTCCGATAATGGTAAAAATCTTTCCCTTTGCCGCATCATTTTTTTCTTTCTTGTGCTTAATGTTGGCAAATTTTGAATGTCCTGACATGTTTTTTCCTCTTTTCTGTTGAAATCCGGTTTATTATTTTAACATTTATTCTTCATTCTGGCAAGTCCCGTCTGCCAGTTCGACTTCCGAAGCCTTCTCCTCCGGAAGTTTGATCACGTGTACCTTCTGGATCATCTTGTTCTCTACAGAAAGGATCTCAAACAGATACCCGTATGCGGTTGTTGAAAACACCTCGTCGTCGCTGGGAATCTTATCGATCAGTGAGATCAAAAAACCGTTTAACGTCTCGAAATCGTCCTCTTCATCCAGCGGAATTCCCAGCACTTCCACAACCTCGTCAAACGGAGCCATACCGCTCATCAGATAGCTTCCATCCGGCTGCAGTTCGACCATGTTCGTCTCCTCGTCGTGCTCGTCCTCGATGTTTCCAACAATCTCTTCCAGAATGTCTTCCATCGCAACAATGCCTGCCGTCTGTCCGTACTCATCCACCACGATCACCAGATGACTTTTGGCTGCCTGCATCATGGCAAACAGGGAATTGATGTTGCGCGTCTCGGGGATGAAGTCCACCTCGCGGATCAGACCCTTGATCTTAGAGACCGGCGTGTCATAAACCGCCGCATCCAGGCTCAGTTCCAGAGCCTCCTTGATATGTAGGACACCGATAATGTTATCGATGTCGTCCAGAAACACCGGGAATCTGGAATAGTTGTTCTCCTTGATGAACTCCAGGGCCTGTCGAAACGTTCTGGTTCCGTCGAGCGCACAGATATTCTTGCGGTGCGTCATGATATCCTTGGCTTCCTTGTCGCCAAACTCAAAGATGTTATGAATCATCTCCGCCTCGCTTGCAAGGAGCACACCCTGCTCGTGACCCTCGTTTACCATGGAGATAATCTCTTCCTCCGTCACATCATCCGTATCGCTTAACGGATCAACGCCGAACACGCGCGCCAGAAGGTTGGCTAAACCGTCCGTCAGGAATATGATCGGGTAAAAAAGAAGCTCCACCACATGTACCGGTCCCGCCAGACGCAGTGCCCAGGCTTCCGGCTTTCTGGACGCCACTTTCTGCGGCGTGTAGATTCCAAACACCAGCACAATGAGAATCAGGATCACAAAAATGAGGACATCCACAAGTACCGACATGACGCTTCCCGCATCTTCCGGCAGAAAATACGCGCGCCAGAGCGGTACCTCCAGAAAACCGAGCAGCATATGCACGATTAAAACCACCAGTTCGCAGACATGCGTATATCGTTCATTCTTATCCGTATAGCGCCGCAGAAGTCTCGCACCGCGGTCTTCCTCTCCCGCCAGACGTTCTATGGCAGCCTCATTCAAATTCTGCATGGCGGCGATAAAGCCAAAAACCACAAAATCTAATATGACAAATCCTGCAAAAATGAGGATGCCCACAGTGGGGCTGCAACCATCATCCATATAGTATCCTTTCTTTCGTGTCTCCGGTATTACACACTAAAACATCAGAAATCATAACATTTTCGCGCATAATAGTCAAGTTATGTATAGAGTTCCAGACTGATCTCCAGCGCCTTGTCTATTTTCACAAGGATCTGGTGATCCAGATGGCACACTTTATCTTTCAGTCTCGTCTTATCGATCGTCCGCAGTTGTTCCAACAGCACCACGGAATCCTTGACCAGCGCATATTTCTGGCTGTCAAGCTCCACATGTGTTGGAAGCTTTGCTTTATTCATCTGCGATGTGATTGCCGCGCAGATGACCGTCGGACTGTGTCTGTTTCCAACATCGTTCTGTATGATGAGCACCGGCCGCACACCGCCCTGTTCCGAGCCGACCACCGGTCGCAAGTCTGCATAAAAGATATCCCCACGTCGAATTACCATACTTTCCACTCCATTTCTCTCTGGATCTTTTACGGATAGTATTGCCATTTTTCACGGGTGTATTCCATTTTGTTTTTATTTTCCCAACACTATGATATGCCATCTTTTCCCGGCTGTGACTGCGTCTGTTCCAGTCCGGCCAGGATCTCGCACATTCCGTCATGAATGTCCGATGCCGTCATGCCGCGCATGGAGCGCCGCGCACCTGCCGCTTCGCCCGCCTTTCCGTGCAGGTAGACGCCGAGCGGCGCCGCCTGCTCCACACGGATTCCCTGCGCCATCAGTCCGCCGATGATACCGCTTAAGACATCCCCGCTTCCCGCCGTTGCAAGCCCGGCATTGCCGGATACATTCAGCCATGTCTGGCTGTACGGAATCGCGGTAGCCGTGTGTTCGTCCTTCAAGACGCAGATCACATTATACTGTCTTGCGAATTCATCCGCCGCCTCAATCAGATGATTCTGCAGATACGCCACCGAATCCCCCGTCAGCCGGCTCATCTCTCCAAGGTGCGGCGTCACCACGAGTTCCGTGTGCGGCAGAAGC
>ERZ780154.1265-NODE-1265-length-13207-cov-2.84459_pt1 | contig 13207 bp, 9 predicted proteins | sample MGYA00511568_ERZ780154 | MGnify/ENA primary metagenome ERZ780154 (study PRJEB29588, sample SAMEA2142525) | human gut metagenome | biome: human gut; feature: human-associated habitat; material: faeces | place: Denmark | collected 2008/2010 ...
GAAACTGCCGCATCCGCTGTTTCCTCGGTGTCTGCCGAAACTGCCGTGTCGGGTCTTCGTGCGGTTTTCCCGGAAACCACCGTATCCGCTGTTCCTGCGGCCGCAGGTGATTTCTTCCGGTCCGGCGTTCCGGCTGCTGCTGCGTCTCCCGCATCCTCCGCGGCGGTTGCCGCCCTTGCGCCTTCTGCCGACGGACGGGCCGCTGAGATTCTCGAAAATCTGGCTGCGGGATTCCGTGCGCTGGGCGCTTACGGAGTGACGTTCGAGGTCAGTTCGGACGAATACACCACCCGCGGCCGTTATGCCGTCGAGGGTGAAAACTACTATATCGCGGTGGGGGAGGCGGAGGTCTACTGCGACGGCAAAATCCGCTACGAGATCGACAACCGCCGCCGCGAAGTGACCATCGACGACGTGGATACTTCAAGCCGTAATCTGCTCAGCAACCCCGCCCATGCCTTCGACTTCATCGGCACCCAGTATGCCCCCTCGCTGGTGAGCGACGCGAACGGTCGGGCCGTCGTGCGGCTGGCCCCGACTTCGGCGGACGCCTCGCCCGCCGGGGAGATTCTCGTTACGGTCGATACCGCCGCGATGCGCCCCGAATCGCTCCGCTACGATTACGACGGCGAGCAGGTCGGCATTGCCGTTCTCGGCGTCGCGCCGCTCGACACACCGCTCAAAGCCTTCTCCAAAGGGGACTACAAAGGTTACGAATTTATCGACTTCCGCTGATACGCTTGCGCTGATACGCCTGCACGGATATACTCCGGCGGATACACTTCGTGGATACGAACGGCGTGCGTATGTGACGGCTCATGCCCCGGATTGCGCGCCGGGCTGCCGCGTCCCTGCTGCCGCGGGAATTTCCTGCCGCTTATTTCCGGTTGAGGTACCAGTACAGCCCGCCCACGAAGAGACCGCCGCCCACGATGTTGCCGAGCGTGGCCGGAACCAGATTGCCGGCGAACAGCTCCGCCGCCGATACCGGTGCGCCGAGCAGCATGCCCAGCGGGATGAAGAACATATTGGCGATGCAGTGTTCGTAGCCGATCACCACGAAGCACATGATCGGAAAAAACAGCCCTATCATACGTCCCGGCACGTCGTTGGCGCTCATTCCGAGCCATACGGCCAGACATACCAGCCAGTTGGCGCCCACGCCGCGCAGGAAAACCGTGCCCCACGGCAGCGATACCTTCGCTTGCGCAATATTGCAGGCCGCTTCCCGCCACATTTCCGACGACAGCACGCCGGGCAGAACCACCAGAAAATAGGTGAAGAAGAGCGCCCCTGCGAAATTTCCCAGCCACACGAGCGTCCAGTTGCGCGCTACTTTGCCCCAGCCGTACCGGCGGCCGAGCGCCCCCGGCATCAGCACGGCGTTGTTGCCCGTGAACAGCTCGGCTCCGGTGAATACCACCAGTATAAGCCCCAGCGGGAATACCGCGCCCGACAGCAGACGCTGGAATCCGGGCGCTTCGGCCGCTCCGGGAAATCCGAATCCCGCCATCAGCGAGAACAGGCCGCCTATGGCGATGTATGCGCCGGCCAGAAATGCGAGTATGAGGGTCTTGCCGGCCGTATTTTGCAGTTTGTCCGCCGCGGAGCTTCCGGCCAGCGCGAGGACCTCTTTGGGGGTATTGATTCGGGTCATAAAATTCGGGTCGAAGCCGCAAAGGTAAAAAATCCTCCCGAAACGGCAAAAAAGCGGGGCGTGCTTCCCGGAAATCGTTTTTCCCGACTTTTCCCCTGCGTCTGAAAACGCATCTGCCCCCACCCGGCCGCGGCCGCCGGCTCTCGCCCGGCTGCAAACAGGCTCGTTTTCTCCCGACACCTCGTCGGGAGATTTTTTTCAGGCCGTCAGATCGGCGGAAAAGGGGCAAAAACGGGGTGTCGGTCCGGAAATCTTGTGCGCCGGCGTCAGATTTATCGCCCTAAAGTTGCTCAGATCGGAAATAAATCGTATTTTTGTTCGTTAAAAGACCGTAATTTCAAGAGACAAGATGCTAACTGAAGAAGAAAAGAATGCCGGTTTGGTAGGACGTATCATTCCTATCAATATCGAAGAGCAGATGAAGTCGGCGTACATCGACTATTCGATGTCGGTCATCGTGTCGCGCGCGCTTCCCGATGTGCGCGACGGCATGAAGCCCGTACACCGCCGCATCCTCTACGATATGAGTGCGGAGCTCAACCTCTACTCCGATAAGCCCACCCGTAAGTCGGCCCGTATCGTCGGTGACGTGCTCGGTAAGTTCCACCCCCACGGCGATACGTCGGTCTACGACGCCATGGTGCGTCTGGCTCAGGACTGGTCGATGCGTTATCCGCTGGTCGACGGTCAGGGTAACTTCGGTTCTATGGACGGCGACTCGCCTGCGGCCATGCGTTACACCGAGGCCCGCATGAAGAAGATCACCGACGAGGTGATGGCCGACATCGACAAGGAGACCGTGGACTGGACGCTCAACTTCGACGATACGATTCCCGAACCCACGGTGCTTCCCACCAAGATTCCGCTGCTGATCGTCAACGGCGCGAGCGGTATCGCCGTCGGCATGGCCACCAACATGGCCCCGCACAACCTGAGCGAGGTCGTAGACGCCTGCTGCGCCTATATCGACAATCCCGAAATCACGGGCGAGGAGATGCTGCAGTATATCAAGGGTCCTGACTTCCCGACGGGAGGTATCATCTACGGCTACGAGGGTGTCCGTGAGGCGATGCTTACGGGCCGCGGCCGCGTTATGATGCGCGCCAAGACCGATATCGAGCATACTCCCAGCGGCCGCGAGTGCATCGTCATCACCGAGATTCCCTACATGATCAACAAGGCCGAGATGATCAAGAAGATCGCCGACATGATCAACGAGAAGAAGATCGAGGGCATCTCCTACATCAACGACGAATCGGACCGCAACGGCCTTCGCATCATCATCATTCTCAAACACGACGCCGTCGCCAGCGTCGTGCTGAACACGCTCTTCAAGAATACGCCGCTGCAGACTTCGTTTGCAGTGAACAATATCGCGCTGGTGAACGGCCGTCCCCAGATGCTGCCGATGCGCGATCTGGTCAAGCATTTCGTCGATCACCGCCACGACGTGGTGGTGCGCCGTGCGCGCTTCGACCTGAAGAAGGCCGAGGAACGCCTGCATATCGTGCAGGGTCTGCTGATTGCGCAGGACAACATCGACGAGATCGTGCACATCATCCGTTCGTCGCAGACGCCCGACGCCGCCAAGCAGACGATGATCGAGCGCTTCAACCTGAGCGACATTCAGGCTTCCGCCATTATCGAGATGCGCCTGCGCGCCCTGACCGGACTCGAATACGGCAAGCTGATCGCCGAGCGCGACGAACTTACCAAGCAGATCGCCTACCTCAAGGAGGTGCTCGAAAACGTCGGCATGCAGATGCAGATCATCAAGGACGAGCTGCTCGAAATCAAGGAGAAATATGGCGACGAACGCCGCTCGGAGATCGTTTACTCTTCCGAGGAGTTCAACCCCGAAGACTTCTACGCCGACGACGACATGGTCATCACCATTTCGCACATGGGCTATATCAAGCGTACGCCGCTTGCCGAGTACCGCACGCAGAACCGCGGCGGCGTCGGCGCCAAGGGCAGCGCCACGCGCGACGAAGACTTCATCGAACATATCTACGTGGCCTCGATGCACAATACGATGCTCTTCTTCACGGAGAAGGGCCGCTGCTTCTGGCTCAAGGTGTACGAGATTCCGGAAGGCGCCCGCTCTTCGAAGGGCCGTGCCATCCAGAACGTCATCCAGATCGAACCCGACGACAAGGTCCGCGCCTACATCAACGTCAAGCGTCTGAACGACGAGGAGTATGTCAACAACAACTTCATCATCATGTGTACCAAGGACGGTACGATCAAGAAGACCAAACTCGAAGCCTACTCGCGTCCGCGTCAGAACGGCGTGAACGCCATCGTCATCCGCGAGGGCGACCAGCTGATCGAGGCCAAGCTCACCAGCGGTCAGGCCGAGGTGATGATCGCGGCCCGCGACGGCAAGGCCATCCGCTTCAACGAGAGCACGGTGCGTCCTATCGGACGTGTCGGTGCGGGTGTCCGCGGCATCTCGATCGAGGAGAGCGACGAAGTGGTCGGCATGATATGTGTCGAACCCGATTCGAAGCAGGACGTACTGGTGCTGAGTGAGAACGGTTACGGCAAACGTACCGATCTGGACGAATACCGCATCACCAACCGCGGCGGCAAGGGTGTGAAGACGATCAATGTAACGGAGAAAACCGGCAAACTTATCTCCATTCAGGCCGTTACGGACGACAACGACCTGATGATTATCAACCGTTCGGGACTTACCATACGTACGGCAGTGTCGCAGATCCGCCTTGCGGGCCGCGCGACGCAGGGCGTGCGTATCATCAACCTGCGCGAGGGCGACGCCATTGCTTCGGTGATGGCCGTACCGGCGGCGGGCGATGAAGACGAAGAAGTACAATCCGCAGAGGTCGCTGCAACCGGGAATGACGCCACTCCCGAAGCGGACCGTCCGGCGGAGGAGTAACGAAGAAATGACTTTAAAACATTAAAATTCAATCTGTTATGAAAAAAGTATTTTTGACGGTCCTTGCGGTGATGCTCGTAGCAGTTCCTGCCGTTCAGGCCCAGAAAGTCAACAAGTCGGCGCTTGTATCCAAGATCGAGAAGAGCGACGCCGACATCGCCGATGCGAAGAAGGGCGCCAAGGCTGCGACGTGGATCAACCGCGGCAAAGCCTTCTACGAAGCGGCTATCGAACCGACGAAGAACCTTTTCGTCAATATGGACGCCGCGATGCTCAAGCTGGCCGTCGGCGAACCCGCCTCGACCGAATCGGTGACGCTCGTCAACGTTCCCTACGAGGCTTGGGTCTATCCTTGGTTCACGGCATATATCAAGGACGGCAAGATCGCGACTTGGAGCCAGACGCAGTGGGTGATTGAAGACGCTCCCGCCAAGGCTATCGAAGCCTACAACAAGGCTTATGAAATGGACCCCAAAACGGCCGAAAAGGTCAAGGAGGGGCTGAAGCAGATCAGCGATTTCTGTTCGCAGGTAGGTAACACGGGTATCGACACCGGCAATTACGCCGATGCCGCCGACGCCTATGCACTGGCTTTCGAAGCCCAGTCCAGCCCCGCTCACGGCAATCCCGAACCCGCGCTGCTCTACTATGCGGGTTATCTGCGCACGGTGGACGGCGCTGCGAACCCTGCATCGTACGTCATCGGTGCCGATTACCTGAACAAGGCGCTCGATCTGGGCTATAACGACGAGGAAGGCAATATCTACTACTACCTTTTCCACTGCTACTACGGCCAGAAGGACGCCGACAAGGCCAATGTTCTGAAAGCCAAGGATGCGCTGGTCGCCGGTATCAAGAAGTTCCCGAAGAACGAGCGTATTCTCGACGGTCTGGTGCAGCTCTACACCAATCCTGAGGATTCGGTGGGCGACCCCGCCGACTTGGTGGCGCTGATCGACGCGGCTATCGAGAGCAATCCGGAGAATGTGGATCTTTGGTTCGGCCGCGGCCGTATCTTCTTTGCGCTGAAGCAGTACGACGAAAGCATCGCATCGTTCCAAAAGGTCGTCGAACTGAAACCCGAACTCTTCGAAGGCAATTATTATCTGGGCGTGTTCTACACGATCAAGGCCGACGAGATGAACAAGGTGATGAACGAGAAGCAGTACAGCAGTCAGGCCGCTTACGATGCCGACCTGAAAGCCGCCAATGCGGTCTATATGGAGGCTATTCCGTGGTTCGAGAAGGCCCACGAGCTGAAAGCCGACGACTTCAATACGCTCGACATGCTCAAGCAGCTCTGCTTCCGTCTGCGCGACGAACCCGGCATTCAGGAGAAGTACGACAAATACTTCCCGCTCTGGAAAGCCGCCAAGGGCGAATAACCGCCGCATAACGGGCGGGACAGCCCTCCGGCAATATAGAACCACCCGGGTGGTTTTTGTTTGCGCTCTTTTGTCCGGCGCTTTATCCGATGCTATGTCCGGTGCGCACTCCGAATAAGGAATAGTCCCCGAACTTAATTCGGGGGCTATTCCTTCTCCAGCTCCATCTGCCGCAGTATTCCCCGGCGGTCGAGGATAAAACGCTTCATCAGCTGGAAGTGGGAGGTCTCCTCCAGCTCGGTCGGTTCCAGCCCGCGGTCCGTGATTTCGTATATCTCGGCGTCGGGGTAGGACATGACGATCGGCGAGTGGGTGCTGATGATGAACTGCGACCCCTGCTCGGCCAGCTGCTTCATCCGGCACAGCATGTACATCTGGCGCGAGGGCGACAGTGCGGCTTCCGGCTCGTCGAAAATATAAAGTCCGTGTCCGAAGAGCCGGTGTCCGAGCAGTGCCAGAAAACTTTCGCCGTGCGACTGCTGGTGCAGCGACTTGTCGCCGTAATATTTCAGTACGCCGTCGGCGACGTTTTCGATTTCCGTCGCCACGTTGTAGAAACTCTCCGCCCGCAGGAAATAGCCGTCGCGCGGCTGAAGACCGCGTCCCAGAACGATATGTTCGTAAAGGTCCGAATGGCTGGCGCGCGTTGCGAACCGGAAGTTCTTGGACCCTCCTTCGGGATTGAATCCCGCCTTGACGGCTATGGCTTCGAGCAGCGTCGATTTTCCCATGCCGTTCTCGCCCATGATGAAGGTCACGGGCCTGCGGAATTCCAGCCGCCGGAAGTTGGCCAGCGCCGGAACGGTGTACGGATAGGTCTGCGGCGTTTCGCCCTCCTCTTTCAGGCGGACGTATTTGATGTAGAGCGAATCAGGGGGCAGTTCCATGGCGGTCAGACTGTCGCTTTCACATAGATCGACCGCAGGCGGTGCGTCATGAAGTATTGGAGCACCCCGCGCAGGAACATGTAGAGCGTGAATGCCAGCCAGAGCGCGTTGTTGCCGATTATCGCGTAACCGACGTAGAAGATGCCGAAATAGGCCGCCGTGGCCCAGAACATCGAGTTGCGCATGACGCGCGTCTCGGTCGCTCCGACCATGATGCCGTCCATGATGAAGGGCATGGCGCTGGCGACCGGAATCAGGATGATCCATACGATATACTCTCCCGCCAGCTCCACGATCGTCGCGGCATTGGGCGCCGTGCTGTCCACGAACAGCCCCACCAGTTCGCGCCACCAGCCGATATAGATGCCGACGAACAGCACCGACACGGCCGTGCCCCACGCGATGCAGCGGCGCAGGCAGTCGCGCAGCGCCCCTTCGTCGCGTGCGCCGATGAATCGGCCCGTCAGGGCTTCGGCGGCGTATGCGAATCCGTCGTTCATGTACGAGAAGAGCGTAAACAACTGCAGCAGCAGCGTATTCACGGCCAGCAGCGCCGGTTCGTCCATGCGGGCCGACGCCCCCGTGAAGAAGGTGTAGACGGCCACGATGCAGAACGTGCGCAGCATGATGTCGCGGTTTACGATGAAGAAGGTCCTGAGCGGTTTCAGGTTCACCACCTCCGCCCAGTCGATTCCGGTCAGTATCCTGCGGTAGCATGCGAAGAGCAGCAGGGCGGAGAGGGCCACGCCCGTCCACTGCGCGATTACCGAGGCGTAGGCGATGCCGACGATCCCCATGTCCAGTCCGAATGCGAACCAGAGGCTGCACAGCACATGGACCACGTTGACCGTGATGGCCGTGAACATCGGTATCAGCGCGTTCTGCATTCCCGTAAACCAGCCGTTGAAGCCGAACAGCAGAATCCCCGCCGGCACGGCCCAGATGCGGGCGTAGAAGTACTCGCGCGTCATGTCGTTGCCGTTGAGTCCCCACAGGGCCAGCTCGCCCAGCGGGTATTGCAGCAGCAACATCAGCAGGCCCATTCCTCCGGCCACGAGCAGCGCCCGGACCAGCATGTTGGTGCATTCGCGGAAGTTGCCCGCGCCGAACGCCTGCGCCGTCAGTCCGCTGGTCCCCATGCGCACGAACGAGCAGTTCCAGTAGATGAAGTTGAAGATCGACACGCCGATGGCCAGCGCGCCGATCGTTGCGGCCGTATCCGAACCCCAGTGCCCGGCGATCGCCGTCGAGACGATGCCCATGAGCGGCACGGTGATGTTCGAGACGATATTGGGGAGCGCAATGCGCAGTATTTCACGGTTCATGTTCATGGAAAGCGACGGGGAAATACCCGGCAAACGGCGCCGGGCGTTGTTTATGGATGCAAAGATAACGCAAAAGCGGCGAATTTGTAACGGCCTGCGGCTTTTATCTCCGAATCGGGCACGCAATATGCTTTTATCCGGAAAATTCGATTAACTTTGCCGCGTAAACATTCAAACTGATTATGAAAGACTTTAAAAACGACTCGACCTCGGTGCTTACGCGTTTCGGACGCGACAAGCGTCAGCGTACCGTGACCGCTACGGCGGAGCGTGTCGAGCGTCGCCCGCGTTTGCAGCGTGATGCTGCCGATTCGGAGCAGCCGTCCGATGACCGCAAGCCCGTCAAGCGGGCGTCGTACAATCCCCACTTTACGGAGGACAACCGTCCTGCATTCGACAAACCGCGCCGCAGTTTCGGCGACGAACGGCAGGGCGATCGCGCCCGTTCGGACGAACGTTACCGCGACGGCGACAAACCGCGCCGCTCGTTCGGCGATAAGCCCCGCGGCGAAAAAACCGCCTACGGCGACAACCGGGGACCCAAGAAATTCGGCGACCGCAAGTTCGGCGACAAACCCTACGGCGAACGTAAATCCGGCGACAAGCCCGCCGGCGACCGTCGGTTCGCAGACAAGAAGTCCGGCGACCGCAGGTTCGGCGATAAACCCTACGGCGAACGTAAATTCGGCGACAAGCCCGCCGGCGACCGTCGGTTCGCGGACAAAAAGTCCGGCGACCGCAGGTTCGGCGACAAACCCTATAAGCCCGGATTCCGGAAGCACGACGACAAGCCGGCTTCCTATCCGAAATTCACGCCCGAAAAGCAGATCGGCGAAATGCGCCTGAACCGCTTTCTGGCCCAGTCGGGACTCTGCTCGCGCCGCGAGGCCGACGATTTCATCACGGCGGGTCTGGTGACCGTCAACGGTCAGATCGTCACCCAGCTGGGCACCAAGGTGCTGCCCACCGACGAGGTGAAATTCAACGACAGCCGCGTGCAGGGCGAAAAGAAGGTCTATCTTGTGCTCAACAAGCCCAAGGGCTATGTGACTTCGCTCGACGATCCGCATGCGGGCAAAACCGTCATGGAGCTGGTGCAGGGCGCCTGCACGGAACGCATCTACCCGGTGGGGCGTCTCGACAAGAACAGCCTCGGACTGCTGCTGTTCACCAACGACGGCGATTTGACCAAGCAGCTCACCCATCCGGCCTTCCGGAAGAAGAAAATCTATCAGGTGTCGCTCGACAAACCCCTGACGCGCGCCGACATGGACCGCATCGCCGAGGGCATTACGCTCGAAGACGGTGAGATTTTCGCCGACGAGATCTCCTATGTCAAGGACAACAAGCAGGAGGTCGGCATCGAGATCCATTCGGGCCGCAACCGCATCGTGCGCCGTATTTTCGAGTTCCTCGGCTATACCGTCACCAAGCTCGACCGCGTCTACTATGCGGGTCTGACGAAAAAGAACCTCAAGCGCGGTGCATGGCGTTTCCTCTCCCGCGAGGAGGTCGAACGGCTCAAGTCCGGCCAGTACGAATAACGGAAAAGGGTGATTCGCAAGAATCACCCTTTTTCATTCAATGCGTGTCCCGGTACCAGCTCGTCTGCTTGTTCTCCTCGACGTATTTGTCCGACGGTTCGCTGAACGACACTCCCGAATAGTAGGCGACGGGGTTCATCCGGCCGTTGTACGCCGAGTAGAATCCCGGTGTGCTGAGCCGCGCGGCTTTGGGAAACGCCTTGTCCAGCTGCGCTTTGAAATCCTCTTTCAGCCCCGCGTCGCCGCAGGCCAGTTCGACCCAGTGGCCCAGATCGTAGAATATGTGCGAAGACATTCCCTCGTAGCTTTGCAGCTCCTCGGCATAAGACTTTTTCGACGCTGCGTTGATGCGCCGCATGACCTCCTTCATGCCCTCCATTTCAGACATCACGGCCAGCGAAATGCAGCCCGATTGGGTCGTCGCGTCGTTCATGTAGAAGTTCCAGAACGCTTCGCACACCTTTGTCAGATCGCGGGTTTTGCCGCCGTCGGTGAAGAACCACGGCATCGCCCGCTCGTAGGGGAATCCCTCTCCCATGATTTCGCAGGGCGCGGCAATCACGTAGTCCGTGCATTCGCGCAGGTCGTAAAGCGTCTCGATATTGGCCATGAAGCAGGCGTCGAAAAGCAGGTAGTCGGTCCTGTAATTCTGGGCCTTGACCGCCGCCGCGAAGTCCGTAATGTCGATCGACCGCCCCGTGTCGCCGAACGAACGGGTCGTCAGCGCCCCCGGCGCCGGGGTCCATAAATCCTCCAGCTCCTTCGACATCCGGGCCGAGTAGCTGAGCGCTCCCTGATTCGCGGGCACCCACGCCTTGCCGTGACAGCCGACGATGATCCCGTAATGCTGCGCCGGGGCGAGCGCCTCCACGTCGGCCAGCATGCGCTGTATGCATGCGGGATCGGCCGCCGCGAAATCGTCGTAGGTTTTCAGCAGCGCGAATGCGGCCGCCTGCTTTTCGGCGTTGAAATACGCCTCGTACATTTCGGCCTGCGAGTGCGCGTTGGGCTGATAGCAGACCAATACGCGGCCGTCGCCCGGAACGTTCGCATCGACGGCTTTCAGGACGCCGTCGATATTCTGCTTGTAGAATTTCAGCAAATCCCGTCCCGGCATGTAGAGCAGCATGGTCTGCGTCGCCGTCGCCGGACTCTGCGACACGGTGACGCTGCACTGCGCGCCTCCTGCGTTCAGAGTCAGCGCGACCGTCCCCAGCTTGACGCGGCTGCGGCCCGGATTCCCGTCCGACGCCGTCACCGTTACCGTCGTCTCGCCCCGGCCGCCTGCGGTGGGGGAGATGCCGAATCCGCTGCCCGTGGTGGTCAGCGTCCACGGTCCGGTCGCCGTCACGGTGAACGCCGCTGCCGATCCGGCCGTGCTGCGCAGCACCGCTTCTTCCTGCGAGCTCGTTATTTCCGCCGGCTCCCGCTCCTTTTCGCAGCCGGCGAAAACCGCCAGCGCCAGCAGCCGGGCGAACGTGCGCCGGATTATTTGTACGTACGGGGTTTGAGGTTGTTGAACTGCCATGTGCGGTCGCGTTTATAGGTATAACCTTCGGGTTTGTTCCAGTATATGCGTCCGAAGTCGTAGTAGAGTCCCTTGCGCTTCTTGCCCTCCACCGTGTAGGGTACGGTCAGCGGGATGAACTCCACCGTTCGGCTGATGATGCGGCTCTTGTCGTACGAAAGCCCTTCGGTGGCCATCACGTCGAGCGCGTGGTCGAACATCAGGATATGGCGCGGCGTTTTCTGCGTCAGCGCGTCTCCCGACTCCCGGATCGCCCGGATGACGCCCTGCATCCGGTTGTAGTACATCTTTTCCTGCAGTTTGTTGCCCAGCGCGCCGTGGGCGTAGGCCATCAGGTTGAGGATCTTGGGGCTGAACGGATCGCGGGCCAGCGCATCTTCGCCCGTGTAGAGCATCGCTTCGAGCGTCTCGACGGCCGGTTTGTCGGGATCGAGTCCCGAAGCCATCAACAGCAGCTTGTCCAGATCGGGATTCGAGTCCAGCGGTTTGTAGCTCTCCTGATAGGCGTAGCCGTAATAGAGGTAGTGGTAATCCTCGTCGGTCAGCGTTTCGTCGCCGGCGTTGTAGCGCATCATCAGCGACGGATAGTAGAACGGCGACTCGGCGTCCATCGTCTTGTTCTGAATATCCTCCTCGTCGGGAACCTTCGCCGCGGCCAGCGCCGGAAGCAGAAGCAGTAACAGCAGTAAGTTTTTCATATCCGTGTTTTAGTCCGTGTTTTAGTCCGTATTTTAGACACTAACGCGGAATCAGCGCAAATCGTATTCCGCAATCAGCCGGCTGAACTTTTCGCGCAGCGCCTGCGAACCCTCGACCAGCGGCAGCCGCATCGTGGGGCCGATTTTGCCCATCACCGAGAGCGCGCATTTCGCACCCACGGGATTTCCCTCCTCGAAGAGCGCGTGCACCGCTTCGTCGAGCGCCCTGTACTCCTCTTCGGCGCGGTCGAAATCGCCCTGCTTGGCATGACCGACGCATTGCATGAAACGTTTGGGAAATACGTTCGCCGCCACCGAAATCACGCCTTCGCCGCCGCGGCGCATCAGGTCGAGCGTCATGCCGTCGTCGCCCGACAGCACCAGAAACCCTTCGGGGCGGTTGTCGAGGATGCGCTGCATCTGCTCGATGTCGCCCGACGCCTCCTTGATGCCGATGACGTTCTTCATGTCGCGCGCCAGCCGCAGCGTGGTCTCGGCGGTCATGTTCACGCCCGACCGACCCGGTATGTTGTAGAGTATCACAGGCAGGGGCGAATGCTCCGATACGGTGCGGAAATGCTGGTAAAGTCCCTCCTGCGAGGGTTTGTTGTAGTAGGGCGTTACGCTCAGGATGGCGTCCGCGCCCCGCAGGTCGAATTCGCGGAGCTGGTCCAGCACCTCCGACGTCGAGTTTCCGCCGCAGCCCATCACCAGCGGCACGCGGCCTGCGATATGGTTGGTGATGAACATGGCGATCACCGCGCGTTCGGGCATGTAGAGCGTCGGGGTCTCGGCCGTGGTGCCGAGCGCCACGATGTAATCCACGCCGCCCTCTATTACGTAGTCTATCATGCGCGCCAATGCCTGATAATCGACGCGTCCGTCCGATGTGAAGGGGGTTATCATCGCGACCCCCACGCCTGTCAGTTTCTCTCTTATCATCGTATTCCGGTTTTGTTCGTAGTTTCTTTTTCGACGGCTGTCTTCCGCGATCCGGCGCTTACGCCGTTCCCGCCGCCGCGTTTCCTGCTTCCGCCGCCGCGTCTTCGTTTGCCGCCCTGCGTTTTAGCCTTCTTTCTGCATTACGTCTTCTGCCTTCACTGCCGTGTTTTCAACTTCCGCCGCCGCGTTTCCTGCTTCCGCTGTTGTGTCTCCTGCTTCCGTTTCCGCCTGCGTTTTAGCCTTCTTTCGGCATTGCGTTTCCTGCCTTCACTGCCGTGTTTCCAACTTCCGCCGCCGCGGCTTCTTCTGTTCCCGCCGTTGTCGTCTCTTCCGTTC
>ERZ780154.1268-NODE-1268-length-13181-cov-1.70737_pt1 | contig 13181 bp, 15 predicted proteins | sample MGYA00511568_ERZ780154 | MGnify/ENA primary metagenome ERZ780154 (study PRJEB29588, sample SAMEA2142525) | human gut metagenome | biome: human gut; feature: human-associated habitat; material: faeces | place: Denmark | collected 2008/2010 ...
TAAACAGCGAGTTTACCTCATAATCACAGTGAAGTGTTCCATAGTTTTCACCATTTTTTTTAGCAAAAGCATCCATTGAAAAATCCCAGGCAAGAATATGTGGTTTAATATCCACTTCTTTCACAGATTTTTTCGTCTTTTTCTCAATCACAATTTCTTGCTGCTCCATAAAAGAAAGCCATTTTTCCTGCCAATTTTCCGGAAAAACACCCGCTTCTTTTTCCACTACCATATAATCCGCAGCGATAAGAAGCGACATCGAATTTTTAAAACCATCCGGCATAATTTCAATGTCTGTAACAAATATTTCATCAGTCATAAATTGATTTAAGTAGGTCACAAGCTCCGGCAGTGAAAGATCCGGCAGTGAATAAAATTCTACATCAATATATTCTCCGTCACTCGTTACACCGACGCCAAGCGGCGAAGCAAAACTCATTAACTGGTGCGGACTGTACCCCTTTGAATACGCAACATCCAATTTTGCACGTCGAATCGCTTTCTGAAAAAAACGCATGCAGTCAAGGTGTCCGATAAACTTCATCGAGCCGCATTTTACAAAACGCATTCTTGTTTTCATTGTGCACTACCTCCACTTGCTTTTCTATCCATCATACAGATACCCGCATGGAACGAAGCAGCTCCGCATCCACTGCACTTCTGCTTACAGTTCGGCGTAACCTTTCCCTGCTTTGCATTTTCATATTCACGGCGTAAAAACTGTTTGCTGACACCAATATCAATAAAATCCCATGGAAAGATTTCGTCTTCGTTTCGTTCTCTGTAATTATAAAAATCACGGTCCACCGAAAGTTCATCAAGAAGTTCATTCCATACATCCGGGCGGAAATAATCCGTCCATGCGTCAAAAATGCACCCCTTTTTGTAAGCCTTTTCAATTACATCTGAAAGTTTCCTGTCACCTCTGGCAAAGATTCCTTCCAATTCAGAAGTCACAGCATCATGGCAGATATAACGGATGGAACGCTGATTTATCTGTTCTCTCACCTTACTGGTAAGGAACCGGCGTTTCTCATCAAAATACTCTGCCGTTCCCATCGGCGCCCACTGGAACGGAGTAAATGGCTTTGGTACAAAAAATGACGTACTTGCCGTAATCTCCGGTCTTCCCTGACGTTCTTCTTTTGGAAGTTCAAAATAGGTAGCAGCGATATCATTTGCCAATTCCGCAATTGCTGCAATATCCTCATCCGTTTCACCGGGAAGCCCTAACATGAAATATAGTTTAACACGTTTCCAGCCTCCCTGAAAAGCTTCCCATGCTCCTTTTAAAATCACGTCCTTTGTAAGACCTTTATTAATCACATCACGCATGCGCTGAGATCCTGCCTCCGGCGCAAATGTCAAACTACTTTTTCTGATATCCTGAACTTTACTCATAACATCCAAGGAAAACGCATCAATACGAAGCGATGGCAGCGCAATATTTAATTTTCTCTGACGACATTCTTCAATCAGATAATAAACCAAATCCGCCAGTTCATCATAATCACTTGAACTTAAAGAACTTAAAGTAATTTCCTCATACCCGGTATTGTCAAGCATCTCAATTGCCCGCTGTTTCAAAAAATCAAGTTTTCTCGGACGAATCGGACGATAAATCATCCCCGCCTGACAGAAACGGCATCCGCGGATACATCCACGCTGGATTTCCAGCACGACTCGGTCCTGCGTAGCTCGAATATACGGCACCAACGGTTTAGATGGATAATAAGTATCACTCAAATCCGTCACCACCTGTTTTTTTACACGGTTTGGTGCTTCCTTGCAGTTTGGCTCCATAGACGCAATCGTTCCGTCCTCGTGATACGTTACATCATATAAAAGAGGAACATACAACCCTTCCACACCGGATGCCCGCTTCAAAAATGTCAACCGGTCCTCTCCTTTTTGTCTGGAATCCTTATAAACATCCAATAATTCGCGGTAAACAGTCTCTCCTTCTCCAATATAAAAAATGTCAAAAAATTCAGCAATGGGCTCCGGATTATATGTGCACGGACCACCTCCGATTACAATCGGATCGTCCCATGTTCTCTCACCGGCGTGCAGCGGAATGTGCGACAAATCCAAGACCTGCAAAATGTTGGTATAACACATTTCATACTGAATCGTAATACCAAGAAAATCAAACGCCCGAATCGGCTCCTGGCTCTCCAAAGCAAACAAGGGAATATTTTTCTCACGCAGTATCTTGTCCATGTCCGGCCACGGAGAATAAACCCTTTCACAATAGGTGTCATCCCAGCGGTTAAACATATCATATAAAATCTGTATTCCAAGATGTGACATTCCAATCTCATATACATCCGGAAAACACATACAAAAACGGACATCAACTTCTCTCGGATTTTTCTTTACCATATTAATTTCATTTCCAATATATCTGGCCGGTTTTTCAACCTGCATTAAAACTTCATCACGAAGCGCTAGTTTTCTCATGCTCTGTTGTCCTTTCTCATACATTCTGTTCGTCAATTATACACAACTTTATGATATACTGTCAAATATCTTGCCACTTGAATCAACTTATGCTATATTGAAACAAGTGAATTTATGCGAAGGAGGGACCAAATTATGTGGTGTCCAAAATGTAAAAACGAATATGTCGATGGAATTACCCTCTGCGCCGACTGTGGTGTGGAATTAGTCGATGAACTTCCGGAAGAAACGGATGAAGTAAAACCGGTTCGTTTATGTCATGTTGCCAATGAAGAAATTGGTGCAAAACTGGTTTTATATTTGAATGTAGAAGGGGTACTTACCGCAGGAATTATGCCGGTTACCGAAGAAGATGAATTTAACGTTGGATTTTACGTTGTCGTTGCCAAAGAAGAATACGATGAAAAAGCTGAAACATTTGAATCTTTTGACGGTGCATCAGAAATGACCGAAGAAACCGTTTCTTCCATGATGACGGATATTGACGACGAACTTGCCCAGATTCAGGACGAAGAAGCAAGTAAAATGCTTTCCGAACTCCGTACCGAATCCAGTTCCGTTTATGTCAAGAAAAAAGACAAATACACAGATTTAAAATTCAGCGGTATTTCCTTTATTGTATTTGGTCTTTTGGGACTCGGTCTTTTGGCACTGAATTTATTTGAATACATTAACTTATTTAATAAATTCTCATCCTTAATCATGGTCGTTGTCTTTGTCATTTTCTTCATTGTAGGAATTACTTCTCTTCTGCGTGCAAAGAAAATGAAATCCATGGTTTCCCAGGAAGAAAGAGCAAGTGATGATGTATTAGACTGGATTGAAGCAAACATCACTGATGAATACATCTCATCTTTAATTAATGAAGAAGAAACAGAAGAAAAAAACTACTTCACCGCCCACTCAGCAATGTGTAATAAAGTTAAAGAACAGTTTCCTCTCTTCAACGAAAACTATATTGATGAATTAATGGATGAACGTTACAACGAATACTGCGACTCCATCAACTAAACACTTCTCTATAAAAAAAGGAAGTTTAATCGGTTCAAGACTATAATGCACCGCATTATCCCGTCTTAAACCAATTAAACTTCTCTTTTTTACTTCATTAGGTGCATTTTTCTAGCTAACAAATATAATCTTCTTCCCATCGGAAAATCAAACAATTCTTCTTTAGTCAGACCTTTCAGCAGAAGAAACGCCGTAAAGTATACCACTACCGCCACACAGACCGCAAGCATTGTACGAATCAAATTTGAGCCAATCACAAAGCCCACAAGGCCGTAAACACTTACCGCAGCAAGCGCCATCCAAAATCCCGCTGCCAAAGGAGCAAAGAACGTCTTAATAACTTCCTGCCGGTACGAAGGCACATAGCGTTTGATTGCACGAAGATTCAGAATAAACACAAGAATCGGGAATGTGATATTACCAATCAAAAGTGCATAAACGCCAATGTTGGTACAAGCTAAGAAAAATGATACAATTCCTATATGAATCACCAGCGAAATTGCTGAGTGGATTACCGGAATCCGCATTTTATCAATACTCTGCAAGGCACCGCCGGTCACATTGGAAAGTGCATAAAAGATAATAGCAGTTGCACCAACTGTCATCATATGCCCGCCAAGGACATAGTTTGAGGATGAAAACAGCATGCGCACAACCGGCTGTCCAAGAACCGTAAGTCCCAGTGCACACGGAATTGCTATAATCATGTTAAATTTAATACCGGAAGCAACATTATAGTTCCACTGTTCATCGTCTCCCTCCGTGTATGCTGCCACCGCACTTGGTATCATGGAAGAAGCAATGGCTGTTGAAATCGCAATTGGTACACTGCACAATAAGCGGTATTTGGAACTGTACACACCAATAAAACTTTTAATGGAAACAGCATCCAAACCTCTTTTTGCTGAGATAAAACCAAACAATTTATAATCAATTAACCCACTAATATTATAAACTGTCTGCGAAGAACAATCGGAAGAATCGTAAGAATCAAAATCTTAAACAACGATTGGTAAGATTCCAAATTTCCGGTCACATCTTTCTTTTCTAACTTTGCCTGAACCGGACGGTATAACCAGTATACAAACATAACAAGTAAAAGAGCCGATGCCGCACCAAGACATGTACCAAGGGTACCACCCGCTGCTCCCCAGGCAGCCTGCTGCAAACTATCAGCATTCCACTTCATAAACAAATAGCTTGCCGCCACACTGACAATGGCATTGACCACCTGCTCAATAATCTGTGAAACCGCTGTCGGTATCATAGTTCTTTTTCCCTGGAAGAAACCACGAAACACACCTAATAAGGCCACAATAAAAATTGTAGGTGCAAGTACACGCAAAGGAATCTGAACACCACTGTATTCCGGATAAATCGTATGTTCAATCACACCTGCCCCAAAAAACAAGATCAAAGCAAATGCGCCGCCGGAGATTATGGCAAAACGCAGGGCAACTTTCAAAATTCTTCCTGTATTTTTATGTTCTCTGTTTGCCTGTCTGGCAGAAATCATTTTTGATAAAGCAAGTGGCAGGCTATAAGAAGAAATAATCAAAATCAAATCATAAATCTCAAAAGCAACTGCATAGATTCCATTTCCCTCTTCGCCAAGGATATTAGACATCGGGATTCGGTAAACCATACCGATAATTCGTACGATAAGCGATGCCATCGCCAAAATACCGCCCTGCTTTAAATAATCCGCATTTTTCTTTTTCGTACTCAATGCTCTATTCGTCCTTTCACTTAATCAAATTCTGTCGATTTTTAGGGTACACGGCAATGTAAGTTTTGCCCGGGTTAATCGTCAGCACATTACCGGACTCATCATAGTACGCCATTTCATTCGTTGCTTCCACGCGTTTCCACGTAATAGAAATCCGTTTGCCATCGCTGTAATAATACCCTTTTCCGGAAGTATTGCCAAGTTTCATCGTCTGGTATCCATTGTGGTCAATATTTGACTCACTCACCAGTTGTATAATTACATTTTTAAATGCAAGCTGTTTTTTGTAATACGTGTCCATATGTTTTTGCCCGTATTCATATTTTTTATAGGTTTTACTCTTAGCACTGTATTTCATCTTACATGTGGAGTAATTCGAAAACGGAATCGTAACCGACTTAGCTGTTTTTCCATTTGCAGGTTCCGTATCCTCATTCGCAAAATTAAAATGTTTTGCCATTGCCTCGGAGTTCCTTGTCAATGAATATCCAAGCTTTTTTGCACCTTTTTTCATTTTCTTTCCATTTGTAAACACATTGTGAGGGGCGCGGATGGATAAATCTCTGGCGTACACAACACCACCAATTGCTGACAAACCACTCAAATTGTTTGTTCCCAACTTTTTAATTTTTGACACTGCATATTTGGTATGTCCAAAATGACAGAAAATCGCATCCCATTCTTTGGCAAACTGTACATAGTAGTGTCTTGCACTTCGCACTGAACCAATCTTTTTCACCTTGCTGACATCCTCATAGACCGCCATCATGCGGGTAATTCCACCTTCTGCCAGTGCCTCATAAATAATATCTGCTTTCGATGTTCCTTTTTGATTTCGAAACGCATACTCAATATTGTTTATCATAATCGCATAAGGGCGCTTCTTTGCCACAGACGGCTTAATATATTTACCGGTAAGCTCACTTTTAACCATACCTTCATATGGATTTTTCGTTGCCTGCGGCTCATTTTCCTGTTGCTTTGTCTGAACTTGCTTGTCCGTCTGCGGATTATTTTTCTGCAAAGACTTTCTTCCACAAGCCAGATACAATCCTGCGGCAATCAGCGATAACACCGCAATCCCACATAAAGCTAAAACAATTTTTTTCTGTTTCTGATTCATATTACCCTCACTTTCGCAGTCTCATTATCTCAAAATTTGTAACTTTTTCATGATTTCACGCTGCTTTTCTTCCATTTCTTCCCTTTCATCCTCTTCCATATGGTCATAGCCAAACAAATGAAGAAGACTGTGCACAACTAAGAATGAAAACTCTCGCAGTAACGAGTGTCCATATTCTTCTGCTTGTTCGCATACAACCTCCGAACACAAAACAATATCTCCTAACATCATTTCTTCTGATTCCGGGGAAACAGTAAGTGTCTTGCAGAACTTCTCCCCCGAAAAATCCGCCGGTGCATCATATTCCATCATCGGAAAGCTGAGCACATCTGTTGGTCTGTCAACATTTCGGTGCGTCCGGTTGAGTTCATGAATTTCTTCTTTTGTCACAAGCGTAACACTGATTTCCGGCTCATAGGGGCACTTCACAAAATCCGTAACAAATGCTGCCAGTTTCTTAATTTGCTCTTCCGGCTCAAAAGGAAAAGTAACTTTCCCCATATCTTCTAAATAAATTGTCATCGTTTTCCTGCTTTCTTTGTCTGTGTGCTTGCTTTTTTACGCGACTCTTTGTAGTTTTCACGTGCCTCATACTTTTCATAGGCATGTACAATTTTCTGTACTAACGGATGACGCACCACATCTTTATTGGTCAGATAGGAAAAACCGATATCCTCTACCTGTTCCAATACTTTCGATGCCTGTTCCAGACCGGATTGTGTCTGAAAAGGTAAATCTTTCTGCGACAAATCGCCGGTTATCACAACTTTTGAACCAAATCCAATACGCGTCAAAAACATTTTCATCTGTGCCGGCGTTGTGTTCTGCGCCTCATCAAGAATAATAAACGCATTATCTAACGTTCTTCCTCGCATATAAGCAAGTGGCGCCACTTCAATCAGGCCTTTTTCAGAGTTCTTAATAAAACTGTCCGCTCCCATAATCTGGTAAAGTGCATCATATAAGGGTCTTAAATACTCTGTAAATCACCCGGCAGAAAGCCGAGATTTTCTCCCGCTTCAATCGCCGGTCTTGTCAAAATAATTTTACTGACTTCATCATTTTTAAATGCCTGAATTGCCATAGCCATCGCCAAATAGGTCTTTCCGGTTCCTGCCGGTCCGATTCCAAACACCATCATTTTTTCTCGTATCTGGTTTACATATTTCTGCTGGCCTCTGGTTTTTGGCTTAATCGGTTTTCCCTGAATGGTGTAGCCAATCAATTCTTTGTCAATCTCTGCCAATGACACATCCGAATGTTCCTTCGATAGTGCTAGAACATAATCTACATTCTGCTCCGTAATCGTATTCCCACGCTCCGAAAGTGTAAGAAGCTCCGAAAATACATTTTTTGCCTGTTCAACTGCCGATTTACTTCCTACCAGTTTAACCGCACCATCGCGCAGAATTACGCTTACCCGAAGCGTTCGTTCAATCTTCTTTACATGGCAGTCAAGACCGCCAAACAAATTCCTTTCATGCTCCAAAGGAATCTCTAAGATTACTTCATGAGTCTCCATCCTGCTTTTCCTCTGCTTTCTTATCAATCTTAAGTTCGCTCTCTGCGATATATTTTTTTCTTGTTTTTTTGCAAAGGAAACGAATCTGTCCGCTGATTAACCAAATCTTTTCATTTTGTTTGGTTATTTTCGCTTCCTTTGAAAGAATTTCCAATCCATCCTGTCTGCACTGCCGCAATAATTTCTGATACAGCCGCTTTCCCTCTTTAAAAATTTCTTTGCGGTTTCTCTTTCGAATTACAAACGTATATTCACGAAACTCCTTTTTTCGTTTCGTAAAAGTAAAAGGAATCGGTAAATCCTCCCATTTTGGCAATATCGTTGTTATTATATCATATTTCTTAGCGTTATTAAACCGTTTAATTGGATTTTTTATCACGAAAGTCTTGTGATTGATTTCATACTCAGTCTGGTAGATTTTTTTCCCTGTATATTCCTTTTCGCAGACCTTCACCGGGATTTCTTTAGAAAATTTGCTGTCGCAGACAAGTAAAACCTCTCCTTTTGCTACCACTCCCATCTTATCCACAACCGTCTCATCATCTCCGGTAACCGGAACAATCCCGGAAATCAAAATTTGCCCCTTTTTCACCTTTTGTCCCGGCTTAACACATGCCACACCGCGGTTTACAACAATTTTTTTAACAATTCCGCTTTTTTCTGCTACCAGGTGACAGAACCGACCTGCGCGTTCCCGTCCTACTTCCGGATTCGCTTCTTTTATAGAAATCACAAGAAGACTTCCTTTTTCTTCTGCAGACACCCAGCTGATATCCGGATGCTTTTGACGAATACTTTTTTCAATTGTATCACAGTGCAGACTGCGCCGTTTCATTCCGCGGTATACCTGTAGAGAATTTACGGTTTTTAATAGTGTTTCTTTCGTATAAGTAACCTGTCCCTGAAACTGAATTTGCCAGACAAAGGTAGACAAAAAATGCAAAAGGAAGAAAAAGAGCAGAAAGCCCGAAAAAAAAGTCCAGTTTTTCTTCATTCTCCCGATATAAAAAGGAAAACCCTTCTTTTTTTTAATCTGCGGATGTAATTTCGTTTTATAGACAATGGGTTTCATCTTTTTAAAATCTTTCACACAAACACAAAATTCTACTGCTTGTTCTCTTTTTACTCCCCATAATAAAATGCCGTGATGACGGCACATATTCATAAAACGCTCGAAACTTCCTTTATGCGATTGGCAGACAACATAGCCCTGTAACCACTTCAGTCCAATTCCCCCTTATGTGCCAATGTACTCAACACAGCAGATTTCACCATATATTTTACAAGCTTCTTTGGCAAACCGGTCTATTCTAAGACACGTACCGCGGACAATCAATTTGTTGTGTCTTCCCTGTAACTTAATCTGCTCGGATGTATAATCAATAATGGACTGGTAGTTCTCAACCAATGCCATTTCTTTTCCATACAAATTCACAACCGTTGTATTTCCTAAAATATCCGGTGCCAAATGAAGTTTTTCTGAAAGGTTTCCCATAAAACACAGCCCTTTTCTTTTATTCTATGCCGTTCCCGTGGCTGCGGTTCCAATGCATAAGAAAAAGTCTGTCTCCATAATAGTTTATGAAAACAGACTTTCTCATATGTGCTTCTTATTTGTATTTTCTTTTACGAGCTGCTTCAGACTTTTTCTTACGTCTTACGCTTGGTTTTTCATAATGCTCTCTCTTACGAATCTCCTGCTGAATACCAGCTTTTGCACAGTTTCTCTTGAAACGGCGCAATGCGCTATCCAATGATTCGTTTTCTTTAACTGTTACACTAGACATTGTATCACACCTTACCTCCCTCCAGTTGTAAATTGTGCTTCAATACAACTGATCGGGTATTTTTTCGCACTACCTAAGATTATACCATAAAATTCCCATACGTCAACTGTTTTTTGCAAATTCGTCTAAAGTTCCAAAGCGAAATCCCTTTTTCTTAAGGAAAGTAAGAACTTCTCCCAAAGCCTCGGTATTTGACTTCGAGCACGCATGAATCAGTGGAATCATTCCATTATGATAATACGTTTTAAATTTACGAATTACAAAATTCTTTCCCGGCTGGTTTGCTGTGTCGTAATCATAGTAGGCCAAACTCCAGAAAATCGTCGAATATCCCATTGCTTTTGCCACCTTAACACTCCGCATGCTAAAGTTCCCCTCCGGTGGACGGATAAAAGGATCCATTTTAAAACCAGTCTTCTTTTTCATTGCCTTTTCACATTCTTTGATTTCTCTTTGAATACGTTTTACACTCAGTTTTGCCATTCTTGGATGATGCGTTGTGTGATTTCCTACCAGATGACCTTCTTTTTTCATCTTTTTAACCAATCCCGGACTTGACATAATATAGTCTTTTGTCACAAAAAAGATTGCTTTTGCATGATGTTTTTTCAATGTTTTCAAAATTTTCTTTGTATACCCAGCCTCATAACCACAATCAAAACTCAGATATACAACCTTATTCTTTTTCGAACATTTTCCCGTGTAATACGCATGGTCTTTTTTACAGTTCCATCCTGCAGGTCCGGTTCCATTCGGTTTTTTGTGATTTAAATTCTGTCCTAATCCCCAATTATACGACTGCGTAGAATAAGAAGACAGCGGTCGTTTTGCCTGACAAACCATTTCGCCACCAGTCATACACAAAAGCGCTGTCAGAAACATTGTAAAAATTCGTTTTTTCATTCGTTTTCCCCCTGTTCATTAAAAAATACCGGCAAGCAATGCGCCTGCCACTGCCCCAACTGCCACAATCACAAGTCCCACAAGCGTTCCCGCCGTAGAAGTAACTACATTTCCGGTTGCCGTAAAAATAGCCGGAAACGTAAGTGCCGCCAATACCGCATAAGGCACATAATGCAAAAAGGACATAAGCCACTGCGATGTAATTTCTTTTCGAAACACCGTAATTGGAAGAACGCGAATCAGATAGGTAATCACTGCCATTACCGCAATATAAATCAACTGCTCTGTCATGCTTTAACCTCCTTTTTTACCGGGAACATAAACGCTCCTATAGATGCTGCAATCACGGTAGAAAGAATCACCTGAAAGCCAATGGAAATTTCTTTGAGTACCGGTGTCGCAGTAAAAATACACTGGCAGATAACAGCAATACCAATAACAAATAAAACGGCCTTGCTCTTTTTTGCCGGCGGTATGATAATTGCAATAAACATCGCATACAGACCAAGTTCCATCGCAGCTGATAAAGCTCCCGGCATAATCTGAGACGCAAGTGCCCCGGCTGCGGTACCAACTGTCCATCCAAAGACCGGCACCGTAATCAAGCCATACATAAAGCGCGCCGACAAAGATTCTGTCTCCATTGATGACACTGCAAAAATCTCATCCGTAATACCATAGCCAATCATCAGCCGCTGGCGCAAAGTCATCTTCTTGTCCACTTTCTGCGATAAAGAAAACGACATCAACATATATCGCACATTAATAATAAACGTAGTCATTGCCATTTCTAAGTAACTGCCATGTGCTGCCATAATTGCCACTCCGGCAAACTGTCCGGCGGATGTTACATTGGCAACAGAAATCAAAATCGTAATCCACACAGGAATTCCTGCATTTACTGCTTTTACACCAAATGTAAAGGACACCGACAAATAACCGATTGCAATCGGCAGTCCTTTTTTTATCCCTCGTATCCAATCATTCATTTTCCTTATGAAAAGTCACTGTAATCTCAGTTCCTTTATCCTCCTCGCTTGTTACTTCAATATCCGCATGATGAACTGCCACAATATGTTTTACAATAGCAAGTCCAAGTCCGGTTCCGCCGGTTTCTCTCGAACGCCCCTTGTCCACCCGGTAAAAACGTTCAAAAATACGTTCCTGATTTTCTTTGCTGATTCCAATTCCGGTATCTTTTACACAAAATATGATGGTATTTTCCGTTTCCGCCAAACACACTACAACCTGACCGCCTTCTTTATTATAGCGAATTCCGTTATCAATTAAATTATATACCAGTTCCTCCAGCATTTTTGTCACGCCATGAATCATCACAACTTCCGGCACTGTCTCCAGATGAAGCGTAACATTTCTCTTTTTTGCCGCCAAAGCAAGCAAATCCCCGCAGTTACGTACTGTATCCGCAAAATTCACCCACGCAAAATCATCGTTAAAATTTCTTGTATCCAATTCAGATAACTGCAAAATATCATTAATCAAAGTCAGAAGACGCGACGAATTTTTCTGGATTTCCCCGGCAAAACGTACCGCATCTTCTCCTTTTGCCATTCCTCCGGCAATCAGTTCCGAATAACCGGAAATTGATGTCAAAGGCGTTTTCAATTCATGGGAAACATTCGCCGTAAATTCCTGCCGCATATTACTATTTTTTACAATATCCCGGTGCTGCTTTTGAATCGTATTCAAAAAAGGAGTTAATTCTTTGTAACCGGTTGCCAGTTCCTCACGATCCATGTTCTTTGCAAGCATTTCAATCGGTTTAACAATACTTTTCGCAAATAATCTTGATAAAAAGATAGACACCACAAACAAAAGAATCGCAATTCCTCCAATAAATGGTGAAACTCGTATCAAAAAGCTAAAAAAACTCTGACTTTCTTTTGCCAAACGGAGAATATTACCATTGCTTAACCGTATTGCATAGTAATAAGAAGCATGAGATAATGTATTAGAGGTTCGGATGGATTTTCCACTTCCCTTTTCTATCGCCTCTTTTACTTCGGGACGTTCTTTGTGATTTCCTAAAACGTCTGCATTTACATCCGAATCAGCTAAGACAACTCCGTCTTTGTCAATCAGTGTCACGCGTATGTTATCAACTTTTTTCTGCGAGATAATGCGGTTAGTATCTTTATAATTTACTAAATCCTCTCCTAACATATCAGCACAGGTGTGAAGATTCTCAATGACCTCATTTTGAAACAAATTATAAAACACAACCGTTGTTAATAACAACACGGCAATCATCGATATCATAGCAATTGCCATAAAGTTTAACTGCATCCTTTTTTTCATTCTGTTTCATCCTCCATTTTTCGGAAACAATATCCGACATTTCGTATCGTTTGTATCTGGCTGCCGGCTTCACCAAGTTTTTTTCGCAGCGTCCGAATATGCATATCTAATGTTCTCGATTCTCCAAAAAAATCAACACCCCAAATTAACTCCATCAAAGAATCCCTTGTCATCACCTGGTCTGCATGGCTCATCAGTACCTGCAGTAATTCAAATTCTTTGTAAGTAAGCGGACATTTTTCTCCTTTTACAAAAACTTCTCTGGCGTCCTTATTTAATTCGATTTTCTGCCGGTTTCCAATGACAGAAATTTGTTTCTTTTTG
>ERZ780154.1284-NODE-1284-length-13038-cov-4.17823_pt1 | contig 13038 bp, 7 predicted proteins | sample MGYA00511568_ERZ780154 | MGnify/ENA primary metagenome ERZ780154 (study PRJEB29588, sample SAMEA2142525) | human gut metagenome | biome: human gut; feature: human-associated habitat; material: faeces | place: Denmark | collected 2008/2010 ...
AAAGAATTTGCCGCCGTCTGTTTATTCTGGAACTTTTTTGTTCTCTGGTATTCCTATAATATTACTTATCAAACCAAAGAACGATATTCTTATTGCGGCAATTCCTTTTTGTCTCCTTTATTATTCCAGCAGCCCCAGAAAGATTTCTCTCCGCTCCACTTCTTCCGCTTCCTCATTTCCGTCCGCCCTGGCGTGCAGCAGCGGATATTTTGACCCCGTGCGCAGCATCTCCATCACCGACGCATAGTTGGCATATTCCGGCGACACCAGAATCATTCCTTTTCCACGCGACAGTTCCTGCTCCATCAGGCTGCACAGATAGCGGAGGTTTGCTCCGTGAACCAGCGGAAACTTTTCCCGGATCTCCTGTAAGCGTTCGTCCGGCTGCTTCCAGCTGCCGTAGACGCCGCGGTAAATCTGCATAAATTCATGCAGCTGTTCTGTAAAATGCTCCGGAATCTTTCGCCCCGACTCTGTAGCAAGGAACCACAGATATTCCGAGAGCGGCATATACACCGGAACAAAGGCATGTTTCCTCACCGCTTCCTCCATATTCTGATTCAGATAAGCGCTATGCAGCACAATCGGATCGCCGGCCAGCAGCAGCTGTCTGTCCTCCGTCACATATACCGCCCACTCCTGTAAAAGGCTTTTGGTCCACTCCCTGCTCCAGGCATCCGGCGCGGCGGTCTTCTCCCGGAAAGAGGCACGCACCTTTTCCCGCCACTCCTCATCCAGACAATGCCATGCATCCCCGAGTAAGAGCACCTGCCACAAGATATCCGCTTCTTCCGCAAAAAGCAGCTGTTCCAGAAACGGTGTCACAAGATGCGCCCTCTTTCCGTCCGCATCTAAGACCGCACGCAGGATTTCCGGAACCATTCCGTCCGCCTCCGCACCCTCGGTCTGGAATACCAGAAACTGTTTTTCCTCCCCGTCCGTCTCCTGCAGCCGGTTTGCAAGCTGTCCTGCCGCAGCCGAGAATGTACAGTATTCTTTTGCGGTGCTGTACGCTTTTCCCGCATGAAGATCCTGCGACGTGTAATCCGGCAGCACTGCCGTGCGTTTTCCTTTCTGATTCAGGTAAAGTGCCATCCACTCTGTATACACGGACAGCGGCGGCAGATACACCGTCTCCTGCTGCGGTTCTTTCATATCTTTCGTATCTTTCGTGTCTTTCGTGTCTTTCTTCCCGTCCCGAAGCCGCCCGGACAATACGGCTGCCTCCGGCAGTATGGCGCGCTCCGTGCAGTTCTCTACATGGGATAAGCTGTTTAAAAACGCCTCGATTCTCGTTATCACTCCCACCTTGGACTGATGCTCGTCCACCTCTATTTTCAGGTACGGCTTGTCCCCCATAATTTCCGCAAAAAGGTGAGAGATCATGCCGTCCGGTCCGCAGCCGTGGTTCGTCAGATAGACGGCATACAGATTCGGATGCTCCTTAATGATCTTCGCTCCCGACAGAATGTGCTGCGCAAATGGCCAGTACAAATTTGGATAATGACCGGACAAATCCACATCATGTCCTTTCAGATGGGAAAGTGTCAACACTCTGCACCCTCTCTTTAACAGTTCCCCGGGAATTCCCATATTTAAAACCGGGTCTGACACGCCGTAGTTTCTTGTAATCAGAACGAGCACCTTGTCCTCCGGTTTCAACTCGTCCAGGATCTGCGCGCCCAGTTTTTCAGAATTCTTCTCACAGCGCACCATCGCCGCCGCGCCCTTCGCGAGCGCCGCCGCACACCGTGCCTTGTCGCATCCCAGTTCCTCACCCGCTTTGATCATCGCTCCCGCAAGCTGCGGTTTTCCCATATCCAGATCCAGAACCGGGCAGATCAGCTCCACGCCGCGTTCCGAAAGCCCCAGCACACTTGCGACAATCCGCGGCGCTGTCTGCATATAGACACAGCCGTAATTGTGCGCAACGCCGGAAGTCTCATGCCGGATCGTATGGATACACGGGATAAAAATGTAGTCCACCTTTTTTCTCGCAAGCCATTCCATGTGCCCGTGCAGTAATTTTACCGGATAACAGGTCTCCTCCGCCGCCATCTCCTGTCCGAGCGCAATGATCTTATCGTCCGTCTCCGGCGACAGCAAGACATTAAAGCCGAGAGTCTTAAAATACTGGTACGCCATCGGGAAAAATTTATAAATCATGAGCGCACGCGGGATTCCCACAGTCTTTTTCCCCGGCAGCAGCGTTCCGTCATAGCCTGCCAGAAACCATTTCTGGCTCTTCTGGTAATTCTCCTCATTCCGGATGCTCTCCTTTTGGGATGTGCCACCCTGCTCTTTTGCCGCGAGCGCCGCTCCGTATGCCCCGGTCACATCGTAAAACGGCGTGATGTGAAGCCGTTCTCCAAACACTTCATAGAAAGCCGCAACGATTCCCTCGTTATGCACGACTCCGCCCTGAAGGCAGATATGTTCTCCCTTGCGCTTATTGCCGACTACCCTGTTTAAATAGTTTCTGACAATCGAGCGGCACAGCCCTGCACAGATATCCTCCTTGTCCGTGCCTGCCGCAAGCTCCGCTGCAATCTTGGATTCCATCAACACGGTGCAGCGCTCTCCCAGATCGATCGGCACATTTGCCTTCAAGGCACTGTTTCCGATCTCCTCCAGCGATACTTCCATGCGGTTCGCCTGTTCCTCGACGAAGGAGCCCGTACCCGCCGCACACACTTTGTTCATCTCGAAATCGACGACCTGACCGTCCCGGATACTGATGTATTTGGAGTCCTGACCGCCGATCTCAAACACGGTATCCACCTCCGGGCACAGATGGGCAGCCGCGCGCGCCTGCGCCGTGATCTCATCCAACACCGTGCCTGCACCGGTCTTCTCCGCGATATAGCACCGCCCCGATCCCGTGACACCAATGTCTTCCCACGTGAGTGCTTCCCCGTATTTCTGCTTTAACTGTGCCATTCCCTGCTGCACCGCGCCGAGAGGATTGCCGCGCGTTCTAAGATACAGATCGTCAATGACGGCTCCGTCCTCCCCCGTCAGCACAAGGTTTGTGCTCGTGGATCCCACGTCAATCCCGAGCCAGAGCTTTTCCCCGCCACGTAACGGTCTGGTCCGGTGAAGTGCCTCCTTCTCGTAGTCATATCGCGGCAGCGCCTTTCTTTTTTGCTCCTCATCCGCCACCTCCCTGCGGACCGGGTGTTTCCAGTCGAAGGCCAGCTTCCCGTGACATGCACAGGCTGCGATTCCGGCAGCAGACACCACAGCTCCCTCTTCCCCGCAAAGCAGTTCTTCCTCTTTTAATCCGAAGATATCACAGATGGCGAGGCGCACGCCTTCATTATAGACAACGCCTCCTGTCACAAGCACCGGCGGCTGTACCGGAAGCTTCCGCACGACCGCAGATTTAAAATTACGGATCACGGCATAGGAAAGTCCGAGCAGAATATCTTCCACCGGCACACCTTCCTGCTGTCTGTGGATCAGGTCTGTCTTGGCGAACACGCTGCACCGTCCCGCAAGCCGCGGCACACTTTTCGCCCGTCTGACATACTCCGAGTAGGCGGACAGCGGAAGTCCGAGCCGGTACATCTGATCCTCGAAAAATGCTCCCGTTCCGGCGGCACATTCCCCGTTCATGGCGTAGGAGAGCGTCTCTCCCTCACGGATTCCGGTAAGGAAGCAGGAATTCTGTGCTCCCATCTCTACGATGCTTCCCGCGTCCGGATAGAGCATTCTCTGTCCTTCCAGAAAGCTGCTGATGCGGTTGATCTGCACTTCCTTTTGGATCCCCGGATACAAACAGACTGCACCGGGATTGACCGCTGCATACAAAATCCTGTCGCCGCACGATGTCTCCACCTGCCCAAGCATGTCCACAAGATTCTGATACAGTTCTCCGCGATGCAGTCTGTAATCTTTATATATGATGTTTTCGCCTCCGACAACAGCGATGGAAATACTTCCATTTCCGATGTCGATTCCAAGTCCTGCTTCTCTCATTGCTTTCCTCCGAAATTGCCTCTTACGCATAGTTAGAATATTCTAACTAAATGTATCACATTGCAAGAGCCGTTTCGGTTGCAAAAGCAACGGAATCAGTTTTCTATTAGAGAAAGATTCTCAAATAGTTCGATCAGTCTAACTTCAATCCTGCCAGAAGCGAGCCAAGGCTGGTTCCTGTGGATGTGTGGTCTGTGTATGCCTCCAGATCTTCCACACCTTCGGTATCTACCATCTCCTCTGCCAGCGCCTTCATGGACAGGCTGATCTTATTGTCGTTGGTATTTAATACCTTTGCCTTGACTTTCTCTCCGACCTTAAGCACTTCCGACGGCTTTCCGATTCTGCGCTCACAGATCTGTGAGATGTGCACCAGTCCGCTCAGTCCGTTGCCCAGATCAATAAATGCGCCGTACGGCATCAGGCTCTCGACAGTTCCCTCAAGCACGGTTCCCGGCACGATCATAGAGATCTTGTGATTGCGCTCCTCCGCCTCTGCCTCGAGTGCGACCGCCTTTCCGGAAAGCACGAGCTTTTCGCGCTCCTCATCCACCGTGATGACCCGGACCGGAATCTCTTTTCCTACCCAGCTCTCCGTATCCTCCACATAAGCGGATGTGATCTGGGATGCCGGAATGAACGCGCGGATCCCCTCAAGATATGCCACAACGCCTGCCTTCACGCTCTCCTTGATGCGGACGGTTACCGTTGTACCCTCCTCCATCATCTCTTTGAGCTTCTCCCATGCCTGCTCTTCATTGGCTTCCCTGCGGGAGAGAAGAATGTTGCCTGCGCCGTCGTCTACCCGGATCACGGTCGCCTCGATCGTATCCCCCACATGCACAGCCTCCGCCAGTGAGAAATCCGGATCGCTGCTCATCTCCTCCGCACTGATAAATCCCGGTGCATAATATTTCAGGTCAAGCGTAACGCCCTCCTCGTTGACATCGATCACCGTGCCGGTTAAAATATCTCCCTCTCTGATTCTGCGGAAAGAAGCTTCTAACTCCTCCTTGTAATCATCCATTGATTCCATGTGTCTTAAACCTCCATCTCTTTTTCTACCTGTAGTGTACCACATTTCAGTCTGATTACAACCTTGAATAAATCACCATCCACCTCGATTGACAGTTTTCCGCCCTGCGCCTCGGTAAAACTTCTGGCAATCGCAAGTCCCAGACCCGAGCCTTCCGTGCCGCGCGAAGTATCGCCGCGCACGAAGCGCTCCGTGATCTCCTCCGGATCAAAATTCAGTTCCGTTGCCGACATATTTTTGATCGTAATCTCCACGAATCTCTCCGGTGCCATCCCGTATTCCTGTACCTGCACGTACACACGGCTCTGCGGCATCGCATATTTCTGGATATTGACAAACAGATTTTCAAAGATGCGGAATGTCTTCTGATTGTCAAGCACCACGATCACTTTTTCCTCCGGCACATCCCAGCGCAGCGTAAGTCCCATCGCCGCAAAGCGCTCCGTATGCTCCACCGCAACCTGCTTTAACAGATTCACCACGTCGACTTCCATCGGATGCAGCACAATATTGTTGCTGGTCGCCTTGCTGACCTCAAAAAGATCCTCGATCAGTATTTTTAACCGCTGGCTCTTTTTATCGAGCGTCTCAATGTATGACCTGCGCTCCTCCTCCGTGATGTCCTCCTTCTTTAACAGTTCCACGTAGGTTGTGATCGCCGTGAGCGGTGTTTTTAAATCATGGGAAACGTTCGTGATGAGATCCGTTTTCATTCGCTGGCTCTTCACTTCCTCATCCACCGCCTTCTTAAATCCGTCGCGCACCCTGGAAAGTTCCACCTTCATCGGCTCATATATTCCCAGATCCTCGGTGATCTCCGTGTCCAGATCTCCGTCCGCCATCCGGCTTACACTGCGCAGCAGCGCCTGATAGTCTCTGCCGATCCTGTCATAATATTTTTTGATAAAACAGAACACAAAGATGGAGTACACGATCAGCGCGCCGATGCCGAAAAACCACATCATCGAGCAGAGCGACAGCACCGCAAAGTTGATCAGCACGATTTTCCAGATCGTCTTTGTGGATTTTTCTGAAAAATCCACATGCGCCACCTCATAGCGGAACGTGTTCCACAATTTTTTCAACCACGGAAAAATCTGATAAATCAGGCTGTACTGTCTGATATATTCCCTGACTCCCAGGAAAAATACCGGACGCAGTACGCGAAGCGCCGCGTACCAGATGCCATACAAAAACAGGAGCGGGACCATCATCTGTCCAAGCTGTAAGATGGCTCTCCAGGCATTGTTTCCAAGTAAAACATCCACTCCTTCGCTATAATAGGAATAGCTTCTTATGATATCGTAGAAGTTTTCCTCCATACATGCCATGCAGCAGACGGCAATCACCGCCACCTCCATGAGATACCATTTCCCCGGGCGTTGCATTGGTATGTCTTCGTTCCAGATGCGCCTGCTCGTCATAAGAAACATCCATCCCGCCACCGCAGCAAGGCTTACCAGAAACAGAATGCTTCCGCCGGACGCACGGTACACTAACACCACCTGCACCCAGTAATTTGTCATATCCTCATACGGATCTCCCAAGGAAATCGTATCACTCGTTGATACCGGAAGCCCGAAGATCACCTTAAAGTCCTTCGGTCCCTGCAGCTGCCCTGCTTCCACATATCCGCCCAGCGACTGTCCCAAAAGATTTTCCCGGTCTACATTCTGAAACGCCTTGATCAGAACGCTGCCGCTGATATTTTCGTCGTACAGCGGTGTCACTTCCAGCGCGCCCTCTTTGTCAAAGGATAAGCATACGATGTCCGTATAATACTGCTTTATCTTCTCCGTCACAGTTCCATCCACGCATGTCTCGAGCGGCTGATCCGTATTTTTCACGCAGTCGGCACTGCTTTTGTATACACAGTAATCGATGTTCCAGCTGTCACTCTCAAACTGGCTTTTCCATTCGTCAAACGTAGAGGTTACCGTGTCCTTTACATACTGGTAATCTTCATCATCCGTCGGCAGATTCAAAAACAGTCCGCCTGCATCTGCCTGCCCGCTCCGCTCCATCTGTTCTACATACAGGACATAGCTGCCCTGATAGAGTGTCTGTACCGTATCGTTGTCCACGCTGTCCGAGGACTCGCGCATCATCTCCGCTTTCTGCTGCTCTTTCTGTCTCTCAGCCGTCCGGTACACCACCGGGAAAAAACACATGGTAATGATCGTGATGAAAATGATTCCCGCGATCGCTATGATAATCCGCTTGCTGCTGTTTACGGCATTGCTGTTGTTGCTGCTGTTGCCGGCACCATTATTTCTGCTGGCACCACTGTTGCTGCTGGCATCGTTATTTGCGCTGACATTGTTATTGCCGGCACCGTTGTTTCTATTGTTGTTTTTCAATTTTATATCCAACACCCCACACCACCTTTAAGTATTTTGGATCTTTCGGGTTGATCTCAATCTTGTCCCGGATATTTCTCACATGCACCATAATCGTATCGGTATTGATCGCCTTTTCATTCCACACGCGCTCATAGATCTCGTCCGCCGAATATACACGCCCCGGTGTCCGGATTAAGAGCGCAAGTATCTTGAACTCAATCGGCGTCATCTTCACCGGTTTTCCATCCACAAACACCTCCACGGTGTCCTCATTCAGTTCCAGTCCTCCGATCACATGAATCCGATCATTCTTTTCCTCCTTCGGACTCCTGTTTGCAAACTGCGTATACCGGCGGAGCTGGGAATTGACGCGCGCCATCAGTTCCAACGGTGTAAACGGCTTGGTCACATAATCATCCGCCCCGATATTTAACCCGATCACCTTGTCGGTCTCCTCTGACTTCGCCGAGAGCATAATGACCGGAAAGTCATATTTTTCCCGCAGCTTCATGGTCATTGTAACGCCGTCCATGCGCGGCATCATGATGTCGACGATCGCCAGCGAGATCTTCTCCCGCTCCATCACCTCAAGTCCTTCCACGCCGTCTGCCGCCTTGAATACGTTGTAATTCTGACTCTTTAAAAAGATTTCAATTCCGTCCCTGATTTCTTTATCATCCTCAACAATTAAAATGTTATATTGTTCCATTTTTCCGCTCCTGCTCTTGTTCTCTTTTCTGCTATCATAACACATCCGCCGCAGAATCACACGCCTCCCCGTGCATTGATTACATTTTACCTGATCTGCCGCAAAATTCCCCGCAGAAATACCCGAAAAATTTCTAAAGAATTATTTAGAATTATTATCTTGACAACTGCCACTTCGTAGTGTATAGTAGTACAAGTGCTGAGGCAACTCACACAGATGCTGCTGTGGCTCAGTCGGTAGAGCGTCGCATTGGTAGTGCGGAGGTCACGGGTCCGATTCCCGTCAGCAGCTTCATTGAGAAGAAGCGCAAATCCTTGAATGAAAGGGTTTGCGCTTTTTTGTGCTATGGTGTTACAGTGTTACGGTATTATGACAAATGTATTGTGATGGAAGTCTGGATGAGGGGGAATATACGGTTGAGGCGTTAATGCTATCTCGTGTCCAAGGGGGAAGTAGAAAAACTTTTCTCGTCCTGCGGGTCTCAGCGATACTTTTTCTATTCTGGGACCCAATTTTTGCTTCTATGCGGGTCTGGTTCGCACTTTTTCTCGTCTCAGACCCGGGTTGCTCTTCCCTTCTGGCATTATGTCAACCTTTTTCCATTCTTTCCGGGTCTGGCACGCACTTTTTCTGCTCTGGAACTTCGCCTTTCCCTTCTATCAGCCCCGGATTCCAATTTGTTTGACGATTCTTCACACATTTTTCAACACTGCTTCATACCTTTTTCACATTTATCCGGTATCTTAATCATTGTCAAGAGGAAATCCCCATTGACACAATTTCTTTTTCATAATATGGCCGGTAAGTCCCCCACATCTTACCTGCTTCTCCTTCTTTTTATAAAATGATAAACGTACAAAACGCCTCACCATCCGGTGAGGCGTTTTGCGTATTCCTGTTGAATACCCAGATTCTGTCAACTTCTCCTTTACTACATGCGATTCATCATCTTAATGTGTGACTTGAACAGGGAATAATATTTCATTCCCTTGTCTTTGCCATAGTGCCCCTGCAATGCTGCGCGGAGAGAATTGAGATTCTTTCGCTTTCCGTTTGCCTGATAGAGGAATCCCGAAAAATCTTCCGGCGGTTCCTTTGCATATTCACTGTGGTCAAAAACCATTTTGCAGTACATGTCAAACTTTTCTTTTAAGCCATAAGCCGGAAGTTCTGACCAGTAAGACGCATACTCTGCATTCGTCTTCAGTTCCTGATACAGCCGCTTGCCTTCTTCCTCGCCGAGAAGCGCAACCAGCGCATTGTGAAAATCCACCAGATTTTCCTTGCTGATGCAGGCACACAATGTCTTTAAAATTGCTCTCTCTGCATTCAGATCCAGTCCAAACTTCACTGGCGCTTCGCTCTGGTCCGTGGCATTTGACACACTCTGTGGATTCTCTGACATTTCTTCTTTCAAATCCATCATTTCTGTCATCTGTCCGGATTGTTCCTCCGTCAGATCCGGCTTCTCATTCCCTGCGTTCTGCGTCTTTGCTTTGTCACTCTTCTGTGACTTTTCCGAACGATCCGGTTCTGACATACGCTCAGACTTTTCTGTTTTGACTGCTTTCGCTGACTTTCTTGACCGTTTTGCCCTGCCAGTCTTCTCTGCCGGCTCAGCCTTCCCGGATTCCTCTGCCAGCCCAGCGTTTTCTTCCGGTTCCGACTTCCCGGATATCTCTGCATCCTCAGCCTTTCCGGTCACTTCAGCCTTCCCGGATTCCTCTGCATCCTCAGCCTTCCCGGTCACTTCCGGCTTCCCGGATTCTCCTGCCAACCCAGCTTTCTCTGCCGGTTCAGCCTTCCCGAATTTCTCTGCATCCTCAGCTTTCCCGATTACTTCTGCCTTCCCAGATGTCTCTGCATTTCCAGCCTTCCCGGACGCTTCCGGCTTCCCGGATTCTCCTGCCTTACCGCCGGCTTTCGACGGTTCTGACTTCTTGGATGACCGTGGCTTCTTTGACTGCTCTCTGCCACGCTCTGCTTCCGCTTCCGGGCCAATCTCCCGAACCTGCTCTGCTTCCGCTTCCGGGCCGTTCTCCCGAACCTGCTCTGCTTCCACTTCCGGACCAGCCGCTCTGGTCTGTTCCTGTTCCGGCTCTGCTGCTGCTCCGGATTCCTTTGCCACGCGCTGCTTTTTCTCTGTCAGCATTCTGTGGCATTCCTTTCCGCTTAAACGGCTCACAGGCATTTTCCGTGTTGACCAGTAGCGCACCGCAGCGTCAAATCCCGTATCATTTGATACAATAACATACTCCCTGTCCGCGTTCTGGCTCAGGCGATAGCCAAGTTCCGATACCAGCTGGAAATCCAGCGCATTGCTTCCCTCAAAACACTTAATAAAGTCTGCTTCCTTTTCCGTCTCCTTGAGCATCCTCACATTTTCGTAATTCATATGCGGGCTCTTTGTCGTATAAAATACAAGAACCTCGTCATCTTCCTGCGAGGATACCAGAAGCGGCACCCATATATCTCCTACATTCTCACTGTCAACCAAATAAATTTTTCCCATTCATTCTCCTGCTGACAGAATCCTTTTTTATTATACCACATTCCGCTTTTATACTGCAATGTTGTTTTTCCGCTGACGCTTCTTCACTTTCCCGTGTTCTGTTTTATAAAATATCGATGTACTCACCCGCAAGCGCCTTGTTCATGCTGCGCACCGCACAGAATTTTCCGCACATGGAACAGGTGTCCTCGTGCTCCGGTTTGCGGTCCTCGCGGATTTGTTTTGCGGTCTCGGGATCAATCGCACATTCCCACTGTGCATCCCAGTCCAGCACACGGCGTGCGTCTGCCATCTTGTCGTCAATCTCTCTTGCACCCCGCACGCCCTTGGCAATGTCTGCCGCATGCGCCGCAATTTTCGATGCAATGATACCCTGCTTGACATCCTCCACATTCGGAAGCGCCAGATGCTCCGCCGGTGTCACATAGCACAAAAATGCAGCTCCATTCTGCGCGGCGATCGCTCCTCCGATCGCGGAAGTGATATGGTCGTACCCCGGGGCAATGTCCGTTACAAGCGGTCCCAGTACATAAAACGGTGCTCCCATGCAGATCGTCTGCTGAATCTTCATATTCGCTGCAATCTGATCCATCGGCATGTGCCCCGGTCCCTCTACCATGACCTGCACATCTCTTGCCCAGGCGCGCTTTGTAAGCTCGCCCAGCCGCACCAGTTCCTCAATCTGACACACATCGGACGCATCCGCCAGACAGCCCGGTCTGCAGGCATCGCCCAGAGAGATCGTCACATCATGCTCCCGGCAGATCTCAAGAATCTCATCGTAATACTCGTAAAACGGATTCTCCTCTCCGGTCATACACATCCACGCAAACACCAGCGAACCGCCTCTGGATACAATATTCATTTTTCTCTTGTGCTTCCTGATCTGCTCGATCGTCTTGCGCGTGATTCCGCAGTGCAGCGTCACAAAATCCACGCCATCCTCGGCATGCAGGCGTACCACATCAATAAAATCCTTTGCGGTCAGTGTCGCAAGATCCCTCTGATAGTGAATTACAGAATCATATACCGGCACGGTTCCGATCATAGCCGGACATTCCGCCGTCAGTTTTCTCCGAAACGGAATGGTGTTCCCGTGCGAGGAGAGATCCATGATCGCATGCGCTCCCATGTCAACTGCCGCCATCACTTTTTCCATCTCCACGTCATAATCCTTACAGTCTCTGGAGATTCCGAGATTTACATTGATCTTCGTCCGCAGCATCGAGCCGACACCCTCCGGGTCAATGCATTTGTGATGCCTGTTCGCGCAGATGACCACCTTTCCCTCCGCAACGAGCGGCATCAGCTCCTCTGTGGTCATGCGCTCCTTCGCCGCAACCTTCTTTAACTCTTCCGTCACAATGCCCTTGCGGGCTGCCTCCATCTGTGTTGCATACTGTTCCATATTTTTCTGCTCCATTTCTGCAGAGGATGTGCGAAAAAATCCGGCGTCGCAGTGACACCGGATTCCACAAACTATCTGATCCATCATTCGCTCCCTACGACAGTATTAACTGACAGGTTCCAAGAGTCAGGTTTTAACCTTCTCAACCGTTTGCGCATGCGCACAGTCCCTCTGCGATATATTCTTTTTCCTCTAACACCTTATCTCAATTCTATGCTTCTGTCAATCTCCCTTTCCTCAGAACTGCTCTTTTCCATAAGTCGCCGCCACCCTTAAAAAGGGTGGCTCGGGACGCTGGGTGTAACCCCTTGGTACCCGACAGCGTCTCAAGGCGCCCTAGACTTTCTCTTCGTTCAAGTCACTATTGCACTTGACGCGTTGCTTATGCCCATGAATGGGCGTTTGTACTACTTCGACTTAACCCTTAAAAGGGTTTTCGTACTCCTTCACACTTAATTTATCTTGCATGATATCGTACTTTTCTTGATCTTGAATATACTTTTTTATTGTCGCTTCATTTAATCCTACGGTGCTGACATAATATCCCTCTGACCAGAAATGTCTGTTTCCAAATTTATATTTGAGATTTGCATGTCTGTCAAAAATCATAAGCGCTGACTTTCCCTTTAAATATCCCATAAAACTCGACACGCTCATCTTTGGTGGAATACTTACTAGCATATGAATATGGTCAGGCATGAGATGCCCTTCAATAATCTCCACGCCCTTATATGTACATAACTGTTTCAGAATATCACGTATATCCTCTTTTAATTGATTATAAATAATTTTTCGTCTATACTTAGGAGTAAATACAATATGGTATTTACACATCCATTTTGTATGGGCGAGATCATTAGACTTATTCGCCATAAAACACCTTTCCTTTCTTGCAATAGTGACTGAACAACTCTATTGTAACGGAAAGGTGTTTTTCTGTATAACGATTTGACTCCACCCGCATAGCAGGTGGGTTTTTGCTTCATGCGTACTTCGTTTCTCTGTTGAGAAACTCGTAAACACGCATTCAGCAGGCTAAAGCCTAATGAC
>ERZ780154.1285-NODE-1285-length-13031-cov-2.47087_pt1 | contig 13031 bp, 10 predicted proteins | sample MGYA00511568_ERZ780154 | MGnify/ENA primary metagenome ERZ780154 (study PRJEB29588, sample SAMEA2142525) | human gut metagenome | biome: human gut; feature: human-associated habitat; material: faeces | place: Denmark | collected 2008/2010 ...
TCGGCTTGCGGGGGTCGTTCAACCCGGCGCGCGAACGGCGCACGGCGTCGGAGATGGCGGCGATGGCCTGCTCCTGACCGATGACGCGCCGGTGCAGCTCGTCCTCCATGTGCAGCAGTTTCTCGCGTTCGGAAGCCAGCATGCGCGTCACGGGGATACCCGTCCAGCGCGACACCACCTCGGCGACGTCCTGCGCATCGACCTCCTCCTTGATCATCGAGCCGTTGGCCGACGCCAGCTTGTACTCCTCCTGAAAGGCGGCGATCTCCTTTTCGGCCTCCTGAATCTTGCCGTAGCGGATTTCGGCCACCTTGCCGTAGTCGCCCTGCCGCTCGGCCTGCTGGGCCTCGATCTTCAGCTGCTCGATCCGGTCCTTGTTCTCCTGAATCCTCTTCAGCAGATCGCGCTGGCCCTGCCATTTGGCACGCATCTCGGCGTCTCTGGACTTCAGTTCCTCGATCTCCTTGGTGAGCTGCTCCACACGCTCCCTGTCCTTCTCGCGGCGGATCGCCTCACGCTCGATTTCGAGCTGGCGCACACGCCGGTCGAGGGTGTCGATCTCCTCAGGCACGGAGTTCATCTCCAGACGCAGGCGCGAAGCCGCCTCGTCCACGAGGTCGATCGCCTTGTCGGGCAGGAAACGCGAGGTGATGTAGCGCGTCGAAAGTTCGACGGCGGCGACGATCGCCTCGTCCTTGATGCGGACCTGATGGTGGTTCTCGTAACGGTCTTTCAGTCCGCGGAGGATCGAAATGGCGTCCTCCTGCGTCGGCTCGTCGACCATCACCTTCTGGAAACGGCGTTCGAGGGCCTTGTCCTGCTCGAAGTATTTCTGATACTCGTCGAGCGTCGTGGCACCAATGGTCCGCAGGTCGCCGCGCGCAAGCGCGGGTTTGAGGATATTGGCGGCGTCCATCGCGCCCGACGACTTGCCGGCGCCGACGAGGGTGTGGATCTCGTCGATGAACAGCAGTATTTCACCTTCGCTGGCGACGACCTCCTGCACGACGGCCTTGAGCCGCTCCTCGAACTCGCCCTGATACTTGGCGCCCGCGATAAGGGCGCCCATGTCGAGCGAGTAGATCACCTTCGACTTCAGGTTTTCGGGCACGTCGCCGTCCACGATACGGTGGGCGATGCCCTCGGCGATGGCGGTCTTGCCCACGCCGGCTTCGCCGACCAGAATCGGATTGTTCTTGGTGCGGCGCGAGAGAATCTGCAGCACGCGCCGGATCTCCTCGTCGCGGCCGATCACCGGGTCGAGCTTGCCCGAACGGGCCTGTTCGTTGAGGTTGACGGCGTACTTGCCCAGCGCGTCGAACTGCTGTTCGGAGGTCTGCGAATCGACCGTCGCACCCTTGCGGAAGATACGGATCGCTTCGAGAAGCTCCTTCTCGGTGGCGCCGCTGCGCTTGAGGATGTCGGCCGCCTGTCCGCGTTCGGCCACGAGACCCAGCAGAAGGTGTTCGACCGAAGCGTATTTGTCGCCGAAGTTCTTGGTGAAGTCCACGGCGCGCTGAATCACCTTCGAGGTGTCCTGTGCAAAGAACTGCTCGCCGCCGCCCTCGACCCGCGGCAGGGAGCCGACGGCGCGCTGGGTTTCGTCGCGCAGTCCGCGCACGTTCACGCCGACGCGCCCCAGCAGGAACGTGGCCAGCGAATCGTCCTCGCGGATCAGCACCGCGAGCAGATGGAGCGGCTCGACAGCCTGCTGTCCGCGCTCCCGCGCAAGGTTCAGCGCTGCCTGCAGCGCCTCCTGCGCCTTGATGGTCAATGTGTTTATATTCATAATCGCAAAGTTAAATTTCACACGGTACGATGGTTCGCGTCCGGGGCCGCAACCCGCGGCTTACCGCCGCGCATGCAAGTCCGACTCACCCTCAAATCCCCGCCCGGCGGGGACTCGTCGCATTGCGGCCGGATCGCAGACGCAAACCATTCGTCATCAACATCCGCAAAACACCTGCCAACCTCATTTTTCGGTCATTGTGTCACCTTTTGTCACAACGTGCTGTCAAAATGCGCCAATTTGGCGCAACGGCGGACGGGCGCGCAGGGACGGCGGAGGGGACAATTTTTAATCCCGAATTTTCAAATCTTCGCTCATATTTCTTATCTTTGCGGAACTATGAGTGATTTTATCGTCAGCGCACGCAAATACCGCCCCGCGACCTTCGCCTCGGTCGTCGGGCAGAAACATATTACCTCGACGCTCAAAAACGCCATCGAGCGCGCCCAGCTGGCCCATGCCTACCTCTTCTGCGGTCCCCGCGGCGTGGGAAAGACCACCTGCGCCCGCATCTTCGCAAAGGCCATCAATTGCCTGAGCCCCAACGGCGCAGAAGCCTGCAACGAGTGCGAATCATGCCGCTCGTTCAACGAGGGCCGCTCGCTGAACATCCACGAGCTGGACGCCGCGTCGAACAACTCGGTGGAGGACATCCGCACGCTGATCGAGCAGGTGCGCATCATCCCGCAGGTGGGCCGCTACTCGGTATTCATCATCGACGAGGTCCACATGCTCTCGGCCGCGGCCTTCAACGCCTTCCTAAAGACGCTCGAAGAGCCGCCCGCACACGCGATCTTCATCCTCGCGACGACCGAGAAACACAAGATCATTCCGACCATCCTCTCGCGGTGCCAGATTTACGACTTCAACCGCATCCGCGTCGAGGACAGCGTCGAATACCTCAAATACATCGCCGGGCAGGAGAACATCTCGGCCGACGAAGAGTCGCTGAACCTCATCGCGCAGAAAGCCGACGGCGGCATGCGCGACGCCCTGTCGATGTTCGACAAGGCCGTGTCGTTCTGCGGCACGACGCTCGACTACCGCAACGTGGCCCAGACGCTCAACGTGCTGGATTACGACACCTATTTCAGCGTTACGGAGATGCTGCTCGCAGGCAACTACGTCGATGTGCTGGTCACGTTCGACACGGTGCTCTCGAAAGGCTTTTCGGGGCAGACCTTCACGGCGGGACTCAACCGCCACATGCGCGACCTGCTGATGGCCAAGCGCCCCGAAACGCTGCGGCTGATCGAAATGACCGGAACGCTGCTCGAACGATACCGGACGCAGGCGGGCGCCTGCAATGTCGAGTTCCTGTTCGGAGCCATCTCCATTCTGACGGAGCTTGACGGGAAGATCCGGCAATCGTCGAACCAGCGATTGCTCGTCGAGCTGGGCCTGATGAAGATCGCAGGACTCGGCCAAAAAAAAAATGACGATCTGACCTCCTCCGGGGAGTATTCCCTCCCCGCCCTCTCACCCCGTACGGCCGCAGGCGCGGCGACCCGCGCCGCAGCAGAGCGCGTCTACAGTTCAGGCGCAGACGGTTTCCGCGGCAGGACAAACGACGCCGGGTACGCCCCAGTCGGGTGCGGGAGCAACGGTGCAGGCCGCAGTTCGGCCGGAAGCCGGACAAACCGCGGTTCGACCGGACGCAGGGCAGGCCGCAACTCGACCGGCGGCAGGACAAACGGCACCAGCGGCAGGACAAACGGCACCGTCCGCAGTTCAGCCGGGAGCAGGACAAACGGGGCAAGGCACTGTTCGGCCGGAAGCCGGATCGACGGCATCGGCCGGCATACCGCAGGTATCCGGATTTTCCGTACGCGGAGCCGCGATGCAGACGCCGGGTCCGCAGGCAGCGGAAGTTTCCGCTCAGGACAACGCTCCGCAGGCTGCGGCAGCCGGACAAACGATACCGGGCGGAGCGGCGAATCCCGCGGCGCAAGGAGGAATGGCGAATCCGGCGATGCAGAGCGGGACACCAAACCCGACCGCGCAGGGCGGAGCGGCAAATCCGGCGGCGCAGGGAGGAACGGCGGGACCGACGGTACTGGGCGGAACACCGCATCCGACGGCACAAGGCGGAGCGGCCGTCCCGGCGGTGCAAACCGCAGGCGGAACAACCGCTGAAACGGCTCCGCAGCCCGCACCGGCAAAGCCCGCAGTGCAGACCGCACCGGCTCCGGCACGGCGTCCGCTCATATCAGGCGCTTCGCTCTCGGAACTGCTCGCTTCGGCGGGCAGCGATCCCGACGAAGAGCTTTCGGACGGCGAAACGCCCGACGAAGCCGAAGTCGTAACCGTCGATCCGGAGTGCGCCGAAAAGCTGGAGCATGCCCGCAGCAGGATACTGAACCTCATCAAGGAGAAACGCCCGCGCTTCGTACCGGCCTTCGAGCTGATGACGTTCCGCGACAACACGATCTCGGTGAGCGTGCCGACGAGCGAACTGCGCGAAGAGATTCTGCGCAGCAAGACGGGAATGCTGATGCGCATCGCCGAACTGGCCGGAATAGAGGGAATGATCGAATTGGAGGTCATCGTAAACGAGGAGATACGGGCGGTGCGGCCGATCAAACTCGAAGACCGGGTACGGTACATTACGGAGAAAAACCCGCTGGTGGCGGAGCTTCGCAAGGCACTGGATCTGGAGGTGGAATAACGCACCGATTTACGGCACACGCCGCAGGACCGGTTCAGGCGAACGGCCGCAGACGGAGGCGCATGCTGACCGCCGGCACGACCGGCCGGACGCCGTACAATATTGATAATCAAGACAAAGAAACAATAAAATGGCAACAAAGAATTTCATCGAAGAACTCGAATGGCGCGGCATGATCCACACGATCATGCCCGGCGCAAAGGAACAACTCGAAAAAGAGATGACGACGGCCTATCTGGGCATCGACCCCACGGCCGACTCGCTGCATATCGGACATCTGGTGGGCGTGATGATCCTCAAGCATTTCCAGATGTGCGGACACCGTCCGCTGGCGCTCATAGGCGGCGCGACGGGCATGATCGGCGACCCCAGCGGCAAGTCGCAGGAGCGCAACCTGCTCGACGAGCCGACGCTCCGCCACAATCAGGAGGCGATCAAGCGGCAGCTCGCCAAACTGCTCGACTTCGAGTCGGACGCGCCGAATGCCGCCGTGCTGGTCAACAACTACGACTGGATGAAGGACATCTCGTTCCTCGAATTCATCCGCGACATCGGCAAGTGCATCACCGTCAACTACATGATGGCCAAAGACTCGGTCAAGAAGCGTTTCAGCGGCGAGGGCGACGGCATGTCGTTCACCGAATTCACCTACCAGCTGGTACAGGGCTTCGACTTCCTGCACCTCTACCAGACGATGAACTGCAAGGTGCAGCTGGGCGGCGCCGACCAGTGGGGCAACATCACCACCGGTACGGAGCTGATCCGCCGCAAGCTGGGCAGCGAAGCCGAGGCGTTCGCCATCACCTGCCCGCTCATCACCAAGGCCGACGGCACGAAGTTCGGCAAGACCGAGAGCGGCAACGTATGGCTCGACCCGCGCTACACCTCGCCCTACAAGTTCTACCAGTTCTGGCTCAACGTCAGCGACGAGGACGCCAAGCGCTACATCCGCATCTTCACGCTGCTGGACCGCGAGACCGTCGAGGCGCTGACCGCCGAACATGAAGCGGCGCCCCACCTGCGCATACTGCAGAAGCGGCTGGCGCAGGAGATCACCACGATGATCCACTCCAAGGAGGAGTACGAAAAGGCCGTCGAGGCTTCGGCGATCCTTTTCGGCGGATCGACCTCGGAGGCACTGCGCAAACTCGACGAAGAGACACTGCTGCAGGTGTTCGAGGGCGTGCCGCAGTTCCGCATCGCCCGCGCCGAGCTGGGGCTGCCGTTCGTGGACCTCTGCGCCGAGAAGGCGCAGGTCTTCCCCTCGAAGGGCGAGTGCCGCAAGATGGTGCAGGGCGGCGGCGTGTCGCTCAACAAGGAGAAGGTCGCCGACGCGGCGCGCGAGGTGACCGAAGCGGACCTGATCGCCGGCAAGTACCTGCTGGTGCAGAAGGGCAAGAAGAATTACTTCCTCCTGATCGCCGAATAATATGGAGTACCGCATCGTTCTCTCGCGGATGGAGTTCCGGGCGCTGCACGGCTGCTACGAACTGGAACGCAAGGTCGGCAACCGTTTCACGGTCGATCTGGAACTGACGGCAGAGCTGGGCGACGCCGCCGTGCAGGACGACGTGTGCAAGACGGTCAATTACCTGACGGTCTACGAAGTGGTGCGGATGCAGATGCGCATCACGCAGCACACCATCGAACGGGTGGCGATGAACATCATCGAAGCGATTTACGCCGCCTTCGCGCAGGTACGGCATGTAAAATGCACCGTATCGAAACTGGCGCCGCCGCTGGGCGGAAAGCTTGAGAAAGTGAGCGTCGTGCTGGAGAAATAGGACGGGTGTGCGCCATGCGCGCACCCGTTTCCGATAATAAACAGGTTAGGTTATGCATCATAAGGAGAGTCGCGCCACGCTGGGTGGCAAATTGAGCGCCGTGCTCGTCGCGGCGGGCAGCTCCGTGGGGCTGGGCAATATCTGGCGGTTTCCGTACGTCGCCGGAGACAACGGCGGCGGAGCCTTTCTGATTATCTACATCCTCTGCGTACTGCTGCTGGGGCTGCCGCTGATGATCGCGGAATTCTCCGTGGGACGGGCGTCGCACCTCAATGCGGTGGGCGCCTACCGGAAACTGAACCGCCGATGGAGTTTTCTGGGCTACAACGGCGTGCTGGCGGCATTTCTGATTCTGGGATTCTACTTCGTGGTTTCGGGATGGACGGCCGAATACATGGTGCACTCCGCCACGGGCGAGATCGCCCGCTACTCTACGGCCGAGGAGTACAAAAACCTCTTCGAAACCTTCATCAGCAATCCGTGGCGGCCGGTTCTCTACACCTGTCTGTTCGTGCTGGCGACCCACTTCGTGATCGCGCTCGGCGTGCAGAAGGGCATCGAGCGTTCGGCCAAGATTCTGATGCCGCTGCTCTTCGTCATCCTGATCATCCTGTCGGTCCACTCGCTGCTGATGCCGGGCGGCGAAGCGGGACTGAAATTCCTTTTCGCTCCGGATTTCTCGAAAGTGACGCCCACGACGGTGCTCGTCGCGCTGGGGCAGGCCTTCTTCTCGCTCTCGATCGGCATCGGGACGATGGTCACCTACGCCTCGTATTTCAAGCCCGACACCAACCTGCGCCATACGGCGCTCAACGTCACGATCCTCGACACGCTGGTAGCCGTTCTGGCCGGCGTGGTGATCTTCCCGGCGGTATTCAGCGTGGGCATCGAGCCTTCGTCGGGTCCGTCGCTGGTGTTCATCACCCTGCCGAGCATCTTCAACGACCTGCCCCTGAGCATGGTCTGGTCGTCGGTATTCTTCCTGCTGCTGGTCGTGGCGGCGCTCACCTCGACGATCTCGCTGCACGAAGTGGTGACGGTCTACCTGCATGAAGAGTGGCACCTGAGCCGCAAGACCGCGGCATGGCTGACGACCGCCGCAACGGCCGCGCTCGCATCGCTGGCGTCGCTGTCGCTGGGCGTGCTGAGCGGCTGGACGATCTGCGGACTTTCGCTTTTCGACTCGCTCGACTTCCTGACGGCCAACATCCTGCTGCCCGCGGGCGGATTCTTCACCTGCGTCTTCGTCGGCTGGAAACTCGACCGGCAGATACTCAGGGACCAGATCACCAACAACGGGGAGCTGAAATTCCGCATTTACGGCGTCTTCATCTTCCTGCTGCGCTACGTCTGCCCCGCCGTCCTGCTGCTGATCTTCCTCGACAACCTCGGCGTATTTTAACCGCCGGACCGACGGCAATACCAAAACCTGAAACCAATAACAACCCGAACCATGAAACATCCGCTACTTCTACTGCTGATCTGCTGCGGGCTTTGCACCGCAGTTTCCGCCCGTCCGATCCGGGGAACCGTCAAATGCGGCGGCAGACCGCTCGCCGGAGTCGCCGTAACCGACGGCTACACCTTCGCGCAAAGCGACGCGCAGGGAGCGTTCGCCCTCGACGCCGACGACGAGGCGTTATTCATCAGCGTCGTGACCCCGGCGGGGTACATCGCACCGCTGAAAGAGGGCGTCCCGCAGTTTTTCCTCCCCTACACCCCTTCGGCCAAACGCTTCGACTTCGAGCTGCAGGCGTGGCCCGGAACCGCGGCATGTTACGAACTGCTGGCCATCGCCGACCCGCAACCCAAGACCGACGAGCATTTCGAACGGCTCCGCACCGAGATAATCCCGCCGCTGCAGGCTGCAACAGCCGCGAAAAAGGCGCAGGGAGTCGATCAGGCCGTCATTCTGCTGGGCGACATCGTATGGGACTCGCCGCAGTTGTTCGCCAAAATCAGGGAGCAGTTCGCATCGCTCGGAATCCCCGTTTACGGCGTGATCGGCAACCACGACCACGACCTGAACAAATTCACCGACCGCGAAGCCACCGAAAACTACCGGTCGCATTTCGGCCCCACGTATTACGCCTTCGACATGGGCCGCACCCACTACGTCGTTCTCGATGACATCGTCTACCACGGCGCCCGCAAATACGACGAGCAGATAGACTCGATGCAGCTGCGCTGGGCGGCGGCCTACGCCGAACGTCTGCCGGCGGGTTCGCGCGTCTGCTTCGCGATGCACGCTCCGGCCATGAAGTCGTGGCGCGACGAACGCCGCGTCATGGAGTCGGCCGAAACCCTGATGGACGCCTTTGCGGGCCATGAAATCCATTTCATATCGGGACATACGCACATCAACTCGAATTTCGACATCCGCGAAGGCGCGATGGAACACAACGTGGCGCAGATATGCGGCAACCTCTGGCGGGACCCGATCAACCGCGACGGCACGCCCAAAGGCTGGCAGCTTTTCCGCGAATGCGGCGGGGATTTCGCGTGGACCTACCAAAGTCTGGAGATGCCCGAAGCCCGGCAGCTGCGCGTATGGGGTCCCGGCACGGCAGAGGACTACCCCGCTTCGGTAATCGCCAAGGTATGGAACTGGGATTCCTACTGGACGGTCGTATGGTATGAGGACGGCCGCTACCGCGGCTCCATGCAGCGGATCTGGTGCAACGATCCCGACTACATCGCCAACATCGACTCGCTGAAGGCCGCCGGGAAGACGGTATCCAAGTCGCAGCGGCCGCGCACGACGCACTTCTACTTCAAGGCCCGCCCTTCGGCATCGGCCCGCGAGATCGAAGTCGTCGCCACCGACCGTTCCGGCCGCCGCTACTCGGAGCGCATAACGCTCCCGACAAAGGAATAGGACAAAAGACAGACAGGCCGCCGCAGACAGACAAGGCGGACGGCAAACAGATACACAGACCGCCGCTGCGAATGCGGCCGCCTGAGAACGAAAAAAACGGAGAGTCGCACAACTCTCCGTTTTTCATGTATCTGCATCGCTGCCGATCAGTTGATATTCCGCCGGTCGGGTTCGTGGTCCGGCGAAGCGGCTTCCATCTCGATTTGCAGTTTGACCATATTGACGGCCGTGGCGGCGGCTTCGTCGCCCTTGTTGCCGTGACGGCCTCCGCAGCGGTCCAAAGCCTGCTGCATGTCGTTCACGGTCAGCACGCCGAAGGCGATGGGCATGTTCCACTGGATTTGCAGCTGCGTGATGCCCTGCGTAACGCCCTGACAGATGAAGTCGAAATGACGGGTATCTCCCTGAATGACGCAGCCCAGCGCGATCACGGCGTCCACGTCGGTATATTCGGCGAAGAACTGCGCGCCGAGGGCCAGTTCGAATGTCCCCGGAACATACTTGATCTGGATGTTCAGGTCGGGACATCCGGCGGCGCGGAGCGTCCGCACGGCGCCTTCGAGCAGGGCTTCGGTGACCTCGCGGTTCCACTCGGCCACGACGATTCCGAACCGCATGTCCGCGGCCGAAGGCAGGGGTGAGTCGAATTTGGAAAGGTTGTGATTCTTGGTCGCCATAGTCCCGGTTATTTCACGCTGCCGAGGAGCTTCTCCGCCTCACGCGCATCCGTCGATGCGGGATAGGAGGTCAGAATCTGCTCGTAAAATGCGGCTGCCTTTTCGTTGTTGCCCTGAGCCTGCTCGGCCAGACCCGCCTTGCGCAGGTACATCGGTGCCGTCAGGTTGTTGTCGGCGGCCTTGACGGCCTGCTCGTAGAATTTCACCGCCTTGGCGTAGTTCTGCTGCTCGACGGCGATGTCGCCCTGCAGGCCCAGATTCTGGGCGTTGATGAGCGCTCCGGGAATGCCCTTGACCGGCGAATACTTCGCCAGATATTTGGCGGCGTTCTCCAGATCGCCCGTCTTCAGGTAACAGATACCCGCATAGTGCTTGGCGAGGTTGCCCGAAGGCGTCGAACCGTACTCTTCGATCACGTCGAGGAAACCGGCGCCGTTGGCGTCGCCTTCGAGTGCGAGCTGATAATCCGGATTCTGCTCCTCGAAACGGTACTGAGCCTCGGCGATCCGCTCGGCGGCTTTGGTGGCGCGAGGGGCAACGATCAGTGCGCGGTATCCGAAAATAAGGGCTGCAAGAACCAGCAGTCCCAGAAAAATATACGCCATGTTACGGCCGTTTTTCTCGAAGAAAAGCTCAGTTCTGTTCATTGCTTCGCCGAGGGTCTCCTGCTCGGCTACATGCTGCTTTGCCATATGAAAAATATCTTGTTTTAGTTAAATTTCGGTATGTTAGTCTGCAAAGATACAAAACTATTCAGAATGTGCAATGCGCTGTTCGCTTTTTTTGTATCTTTACAAAAAACAGACGGCGCCCCGCACGGGCGGCGGTCCGGCAAATCGCAAACAAGTTTGCATTTGCACTCACCTTGCATTATCTTTGGGCTATGTTTCTGAAGAAAATATCGCTGCTGAATTTCAAAAATATCGAGCAGGCGGAGCTTGCCCTCTGCCGGGGCGTCAACTGTCTGGTAGGCGACAACGGAGCCGGCAAGACCAACGTCATCGACGCGGTCTACTACCTGTCGATGTGCAAGTCGTCGCTGCCCATGACCGACGGGCAGAGCATCCGCCACGGCGCCGATTTCTTCCTCGCCGAAGGGCAGTATCTCACCGACGGAGGAAAGAGCGAAAACATCGTGTGCTCCTTCTCGCGCAAAGGCGGCAAAGTGCTCAAACGCAACGGCAAGGAGTACGAACGGCTCTCGGACCACGTGGGGCTTGTCCCCGCCGTGATCGTATCGCCGGCGGACAGCGCCCTGATCAGCGACGCCGCGGACGAACGGCGCCGCTACCTCAACGCCTTCATCTCGCAGCTGGACCGGAGCTATCTGGCCGCCGTGATGCGCTACAACGCCGTGCTGGCCGAGCGCAACCGGCTGCTCAAGAACATGCCCGACGAGACGATGCTGCAGATTTACGACATGCAGCTCGTCGAACAGGGCGAGCGGATTCACGCCCGGAGGCGGGAGTTCGCCGAGCGGCTGCAACCCGTCGCGGCGGAGTATTACCGCATACTTTCGGGCGACCGCGAGCAGGTCGGACTGCACTACAAATCGGAGTTGAACGACCGTCCGTTCGGTGAGATTCTCCTCGCCGCGCGGCAGAAGGATCTGGTCAACGAGTTCACCACGTCGGGCATTCACCGCGACGATCTGGTGCTCCGGATCGGCGGCTACCCCTTGCGCAAATACGGCTCGCAGGGTCAGCAGAAGTCGTTCCTGATCGCCCTGAAACTGGCCCAGTACACAATAGTCGCGCAGGAGAAAGGCGAGAAGCCGATCCTGTTGCTCGACGACCTGTTCGACAAGCTCGACGCGGGGCGCGTGGAACAGCTCATACGGCTGGTGTCGGAAGATTCGTTCGGGCAGATCGTCATTACGGACTGCAACCCCACCCGTCTGCGCCGGATTCTGGACAAGGCCGGCGGAGCGTACTCCCTCTTCACGGTCGAAAACGGCGGCATCGGGCAGGAGACCGCAAGGGCCGGAGCGCTGGCTTTCGGCGGGCAGCTTCCGGCCGAAGAGCGCGCGAAGGAAGCAGCGGACCAAACGCGGCATGCCGGGCCGCAGGAGGCTGGGGCTGCGGAAGGAATCCGGATGGCAGCGGTGCAAGGCGAAGCTTCGGAGGATTTACGCAACGCAGCGTCCGCAGGCGAAAAATCCGGCGGAAAGGACGTCCGCGGAACAGATACGGCAGACACGGCATCCGGCGGAAAGGAGGGAGCGCGATGAGACGGACCAAGACGATGCTGATGGGCGACCTGCTGGAAGAGTTTTTCAAACGCCCCTATGTCGCGGCCAAAGTCGCCGAAGGGAAGCTGCCCGACACATGGCGCGCCGTCGTGGGCGACCGCGCCGCAGACTTCACCACGGAACTGAAGCTGGAAAACCACATTCTCTATGCCCGCATCCAGTCGAGCGTGCTTCGTTCGGAACTCTTCTACCAGCGCGAAGCGCTCAAGGAGGAGCTGAACCGGCGTTCCGGCGTCCGGATCGTCAATGCGGTGATTATCCGGTAGACTCCCGGAAGGTGCGGGCGACACAGATGACACAGGTAAACACGGGTGACACGGGAGGTGCGGGTGACACGGGAGGTGCGGGTGACACGGGAGGTGCGGAAAAATACTGGAGCAACGGCAAATAAGAGAGATAAGAACACGGCAGGCACGGAAAATACAGAAGATACGACAAAATACGGGACACACGAAAAGGCTGGGGCTGGGGCAGAGACAGAGACACAAACTGAGACTGAAACAAACTGACAGCCTGAGAAACACGGAAAATGCCGGGGCATACTTTCCGCCCCGCTCCGGATCACACAAAAAAAAGATGCGCCTGATGAGGGCGCATCCTTTTTTTATCCGGCCGGGCCGACCGGGCGAACCGGTCATTCCGTCCCGCGGAGATTACTGGATAATCGCGGCGCGGTTGGCGGCCTGAACCTTCTTGAAGGGATCGGGGGAGTTGCCCTTGCCCTCGTAATTCAACTGTTTGGGATTCACGCCCTTCGATACGAGGAAGTCGTAAACCCGCTTGGCGCGGTGCTCGGCGACGCGCTTGTTGCCGGCGGCGGTACCCGTCTGCTGGTCGGCGTGGCCCACAATCTGGTAAACGGCATCCTTCGAGCCGCTCTTGATCTGCTCGGCGATCAGCTCCAGACGCGTCTTCTCCTGCGGCGTCAACACCGACATGCTGTAATCGAAGAGAATGATCGAAGTGTCGGCCAGAGCGGCTTCG
>ERZ780154.1289-NODE-1289-length-12967-cov-1.7802_pt1 | contig 12967 bp, 10 predicted proteins | sample MGYA00511568_ERZ780154 | MGnify/ENA primary metagenome ERZ780154 (study PRJEB29588, sample SAMEA2142525) | human gut metagenome | biome: human gut; feature: human-associated habitat; material: faeces | place: Denmark | collected 2008/2010 ...
CCGGACTATAAGGTTGAAATTCCTTCAGATGCTGATAATCTGGATAAATTGAATTTCCTGGCAGGTAAACGAGTGGATGAAGTAAATAAGATGGCGGAATTGGGGACACAAATAGCCCACGTAGACGGGGGTGTTCCAAATATGAAGGTAAGTATGCCGGCGTTAAATGCATTGTATATCGGCCAACTATTCTATTTCTTCGAGCTGGCATGTGGAATTTCAGGTAGTATGTTGGGAGTAAATCCATTTGACCAACCTGGAGTTGAAGCTTATAAAAACAATATGTTTGCTTTATTGGATAAACCTGGATATGAGGAAGCGTCTAAAGCAATAAAAGCTAAATTATAATGTTATACCGCAGTTCTCTGGAATTGCGGTATAACATTCTTTGTGCGTGCTATCGTTTGCACAATAGTGGGTGATGAATGTGGTTAAAATAGTGTACTTATTCCATAAATAAAAATTTGTAATATGAATAGAATCGTATTAAATGAGACATCCTATTTTGGTGCAGGATGCCGTAGCGTTATTGCGACAGAAGCTGAACGTCGTGGTTTTAAAAAAGCTTTTTTAGTGACCGATAAGGATTTGGTAAAATTCGGTGTGTCAGCACAGATTACAGAGGTACTGGAAAAGGCCGGAATACCTTATGAAGTATTCAGTGATGTAAAAGCTAATCCAACAATTACAAACGTAAAGAATGGTATTGCTGCTTTCAAAGCCTCCGGTGCTGATTTTCTGATTGCATTGGGAGGGGGATCTTCAATCGATACTGCCAAAGCGATTGGTATTGTGGTAAACAATCCTGAGTTTTCAGATATCAAGTCACTGGAAGGTGTTGCTGATACCCACCATAAGGCCGTACCTACTTTTGCTGTGACAACAACTGCCGGTACTGCGGCAGAAGTAACCATTAATTATGTGATTATTGATGAGGATGCCAAGAAAAAAATGGTTTGTGTTGATCCCAATGATATTCCAATGGTTGCTATTGTGGATCCGGAATTGATGTATTCAATGCCCAAAGGGTTGACTGCTGCAACAGGAATGGATGCTTTAACGCATGCTATTGAGAGTTATATAACTCCGGGGGCCTGGTTAATGAGTGATATGTTTGAGATAAAAGCAATTGAGCAAATCGCACAGCATTTGAAAAACGCTGTAGATAATGGTAAAGATCAGGTAGCCCGCGAAGGAATGGCTGTTGCCCAATATATTGCAGGTATGGGATTTTCTAATGTAGGATTGGGAATTGTTCATTCTATGGCACATCCGTTAGGGGCTTTCTATGATACTCCTCATGGAGTGGCGAATGCTTTATTATTGCCTTATGTGATGGAATATAATGCAGAGAGTGCAGCCGCTCCGAAATATATGGATATTGCCCGGGCTATGGGGGTTGACACTACCGGTATGACCGAAGCCCAGGGAGTTCGCGCAGCAATTGATGCTGTGATTGCTTTGTCCAAGAGCATCAATATTCCGCAGAAATTGCATGAAATCGGAGTTAAAGAAGAAGATATTCCGGCATTGTCAGTGGCTGCTTTTAACGATGTTTGTACAGGTGGTAATCCGCGTACGACCTCTCCGGCTGAGATAGAAGCCATCTACCGGAAAGCTTATTGATAGTTGTCAGAATCTTAAAAAACGTCAAGGGACTTGGAATAATTTATGAGTTTTTTGACGTTTTTTTTAAATTTGCAGGTTCAAAATTGAGAAATGAAAAAGCAAGGATTAATTATTGGGAGCATGCTATTAGCCGTAGGCTGGACAGAGCATGTACAAGCACAAAGTATAAAGGATATTTTAAATTCCGATGCTGCTCAAAAGGTGTTGAATGCTGTGAAACAGATAAATGCATTGAAAATTGAAGACTTTTGGGGAACATGGCAATATCAGAAACCGGCATGCCAGTTTAAAAGCGATGAGCTATTGCAAAAAGCCGGCGGAATCGCGTTGGCTGAAAGTTTGGAAAAGAAATTAGAAACAGCTTATACAAAAGCTGGAATCGTTCCTGGTAAATTTTCTTACACTTTCAATTCTGATTCTACTTTTACAACTCAGATGGGAAAAAAGAAACTGAAAGGAACTTATTCTTTTGATGCAGCTTCTGGTATATTGACGATGAAATATTATTCTTTATTTTCTTCTGAAATACAAGTGGCAAAATCCGGAAATACGATATCCTTACTGTTTGATGCAGATCGTTTACTTAAATTAGTCACGCTTTTAAGTAATTATTCCAAAAATACGGCTTTGAATGCGTTGGGGAAGGTTGCCAGTCAGTATGATGGTATGTTGCTGGGGTTTGATATGGATAAATAGGCAGAGATATACACATTAACAATAAAATATTTGAAGTATGAAAACAGTAGCCATCCTATGTGGAGGAGGACCTGCACCAGGTATAAACACAGTTGTTGCAACTGTCACGAAAGTGTTTTTGAAAGATGGATACCGGGTGCTTGCAGTGCATGAGGGATATAAAGGATTGTTTGCCGAACATCCTGAAATTGAAGAACTGACCTACGGGAAGGCTGAGCAGATTTACAGCCGGGGTGGGTCAGCTATAAAAATGAGTCGTTTTAAGCCTAAAGACGAAGACTTCAATACCCGCTTGTTTATACAGGAAGAAATTGAATTACTGGTTACAGTAGGGGGAGATGATACTGCTTCTACAGCAAACCGATTGACCAAATTTTTGGCTGATAATCAGGTGAATATAAAAAATATTCATGTACCAAAGACAATTGATAATGATCTGCCTCTGCCTGAGGGAATCCCTACTTTTGGGTTTACTTCTGCAAAAGAAATGGGGGTAAGTATCGGAAAAGTCATCAAAGCCGAAGCTGCGACTACACAGAACTGGTATTTACTGATGTCTATGGGACGTGAAGCAGGCCATCTCGCTTTTGAAATCGGAAAGGGAATTCATGCTTCTATGATTATCATTCCCGAGATGTTTAATAGAACTCAGATTACAATCGACAAAGTCATACGTTTAATTATTTCATCAATGATTAAACGGCGGATTTTAGGGCAAAAATCCGGTGTCGTAGTTGTTAGTGAAGGAATTTTCCACTTTTTAAAAGAGGAAGATATAGCAACATCGGGAATTAGTTTTGATTATGATGCCCATGGACATCCGGAATTATCTGAAGTAAGTAAGGCCCATGTCATAAACAGAATTCTGAAAAACCGGATGAAACAACTCGGATTGGATATTATTTGCCGGCCGGTAGAGGTGGGATATTCTTTACGTTGTGTAGATCCTTCCGCTTTTGATCTCACTTATTGTACAACTCTAGGCATTGGAGTTAAAAAGCTGTATGAAGAAGGACATACCGGTTGTATGGTAGCAGTAAATCTGGAGGAAGAAGTGATACCGGTATACTTGAGAGAGGTGGAAGATGAGCATGGGAAAATCAGGCCCCGTCTGGTAAATGTGAATAAAGAAGTTGTGCGGCAGACTTTTCAGGAAAATATTTATTATTTAACTGAAAATGATCGGAAAGAAGCGGAAAAATGGTTAGAATATCCGGAAGAATACGAGTATCAGTGTATTCTTGGATCATAAAGAAAAGAGGCTAAAAACACTGAGAATATTTTTCTGGTTTTTAGCCTTTTTTCTTTAAAACATAGGTAACTGATATACAAAGCCTAATTCTATCCGTTGTGGATCACTGTTTCCAACACCGAAGATTTTTGCTTTGTTGGTATAATTGTAGGAACGGCCTATATAATTCAGAAAAAAATGAAGATTATCTTTCATTGGATAATATTCTATTCCGCCTATATATCCCCATGAAGTGCGGTATTTTCCTTTTTCCAGTAATTCGGTTGTTTTCTGTACATGAGCTGTTTCATACATTCCTTTCAGAAACAGGTTTAATTTAGGACAAATCCGGTAATTCAAGTGAAGAACCAAAGCCATATAACGGGTGTTTAATACCCGGGTGTCATAGCCATCCGTTGCTGTTATCTCTGAAATAATTCCAGTACGGTCTATGTCTTCATTTGAATACATGAAGTCAAAGAATCCCAGAAATTTTGAAAGGGCAACTTCAGTTCCCAAAGCATAGTAGTACCAGTTTTTCTTTTTGGCTTCATGGAAAATAGAAGCGGACCAACGGGTTTTTAATTTATAATCCAATAGATTACCATTCCAGTTTAAGGTATATCCCAGAGGAGTTTTAGCCCGTTTGATTCCTGCCGGGACTTTTCCGTATAGTTCTTCAAAAGAACCATTACGAGAGTCTACCACTTGAAACCGGACTTCATGTTCGGGAGTGATCCAATATGAAAAATCGATACCTGTCAGGAAATTGGTCATATATTCCAACATATCGCAATATTGATAAACTTCAATGGGATTCAGGTCAAATTCAAAACCACCGAAAGCAGTACATTGTTTACCCGCAAAAACAGAAAATTTATCTGTGACATGATATCCGACTGCTGCATAGTCTATCGAAGTTGGAAGGTTATCCAGTGATTGTGCATTATTCGCTCTATTCAAGCGTTGCCGGTATCGGTAATATATTTTGTCTGTTACATTTCCTTTAATTTCCAGACGGAGCTGGTCCATACGGAAAGAAGTTTGATCAAACCTGTCATCATTGAAGAATACGTTAAAACTTCCCTGCATGTTCAGAAATACATTAAACCAGTCATTTTTCTTTTCTAATTTGGTGATTTTTTCAAAAAGCGTGGTGGTATTTAAAGTCGGATCAGATTGAAAATCTAGGTGTTGGGCCTGGAGCGTAGGAATAAAATAAAGCAACAAACCTACGGCAATGATTAGTTTTCTCATTTCGTTTAGTTCAATTTCGTTATTATCTTTATACGACTCTGTTTATTAATACTGATTAAAATAATCTTGTATGATTTTATAATCTTTTGTTTTCGTTAGGGCAAGCATCAGTAGGATTCTGGCTTTTTGAGGATTTAACTCCTGTGAAGCGATGAATCCATATTTATTATCGTCTATTTCAGCATCAAGGGTAGTTGGACCTGTTGGGACACGACTGGAACGTACCACTAGAATCCCTTTTTTGCTGGCTTCTGCTAATGGGCCAAATAAGTTTTTGTGGATATTTCCGTTTCCGACACCTGCATGTATAATCCCTTGGTATCCATTGTATATCAGAGCATTTAAGGCTGTTGCTTCAACATTGGAATAACTGTAAATGATACCAACCTGAGGTAAACGGTCTAAACCAGTGATATCGAATACAGATTGGGTTGTGTGTAGCTTATCGGTAGTTTGGTTATAATGGACTTTACCGTTAAAGACATAACCTAATGCTCCGGAATTAGGAGCCTGGAATGCCTGAACTTCTATTGTATTCATTTTCATTGCGGCATGTGCTCCCAGAATCAAGCCGTTCATAGCAATTAATACTCCCCGTCCGGAAGATTCAGGGGTTCCGGCTGTAACTACAGCATTATAAAGATTCAACGGTCCGTCAGCACTTAGGGAAGTAGACGCCCGCATGGCTCCGACCAGTACAATAGGTTTATTACTCTTTACCGTCAGATTCAGGAAAAAAGCTGTTTCTTCCATTGTATCTGTACCGTGTGTAATCACTACTCCATCAACATCCTGACGTTTCAATAAAGTATTCAAATATTTGGCTAGCTTCAACCATACATCGTCTGACATATCCTGTGAACCGATTTTGACAATCTGTTCTCCTGTGATATTAGCTATTTCATTTAGCTCCGGAACAGCTGAAATCAATTCATGAATAGCCACTTGGCCGGCAGTGTAATTGCTCCCGGTTGTACTGTTGCCTGCTCCGGCAATAGTACCTCCTGTGGCCAGAATATGAATGTTAGGCAAACGTTGTGCCATCCCCTCTGTGAAGGTTAGCAGAATAACAAATACAAATAATAAAATGAATCTGAGTGTTTTCATAAGCTGCAAATTATAGTTTATGGATTGATAAAATCAGATAATAAATTGAACAATGATCAGACCTGTAACTACAGAAGTGATAGTAGCAATAAGTCCGGGCATCATAAAGGAATGGTTAAGTACGTATTTACCGATATGTGTTGTTCCTGTACGGTCGAAATTAATGGCTGCCACAACGGTGGGATAGTTAGGAATAAAGAAATAACCATTTACAGCTGGAAACATTGCGATCAGTAGATAGGGAGAGATTCCCAAAGCTATTCCTAAAGGCATGAAAGCGCGGACTGTAGCTGCCTGGCTATAAAGTAAGATGGACATAACAAATAAGGCAATTCCGAATAGCCATGGCATTTGGGTAACCAGACCTTCAATGGAACCTTTGAGTTCAGCCATATTACCTTGTAAAAAAGTGTCACCCATCCAGGCAATTCCGAAGATGGCTACAACTGCTTGCATTCCGGCAGAGAATACACTTCCTTGTGCTGCCTTGATGCCATTGGCTTTGGTTAATAACAGAATCAAAGCTGCAGCCGATAACATCAGTATTTCAATGATAGCTGACATATCGACAGTCACTATATTCCCATCGATTTCATGTGAAGGACGCAAGCTGTCAAATGATCCGAAAACTACAATAAAAACAGTGGCAATGATGAATATCAGGACAGAAAGGAGGGCCTGCCGTTTATTGGCAATACTTTTAAGTTCATAATGTGTACTATCCATTAATCCTTCCCGGAGGCGTCGCTGATATTCCGGGTCGTCTTCCAGATCTTTTCCGGCTCTTAAAGAGTAGAGGGCACCTAGAAATACGCCTAATAAGGTTGAGGGTATGGTAACGGCTAAAATATCAAGCAGAGAGATGTCAAAACCTGTCAATAATCCTAATAATGCTACGGTGGCGGCTGATATGGGACTGGCTGTGATGGCTTGCTGCGAAGCTATAACAGCGATTCCCAGAGGCCGTTCAGGGAGTATTTTAGTTTCTTTGGCCACTTCTGCAATGACGGGAAGAACAGAATAAGCAACATGGCCTGTCCCTGCAACGAACGAAAAAAAATAAGTAACCAACGGACTTAAAAAAGTAATCTGTGATGGTTTTTTCCGTAATAGATGCTCTGCGGCTTTAACCATCAGGTCAAGTCCTCCGGCAGCCTGCATACAAGCAGCTGCTGTAATAACTGCAACTATCATTAACATGACATCTATCGGAGGAGCAGTTGGTTGTAAACCAAATACAAAGGTTAAAATCCCTAACCCGATTCCCCCCATCACTCCAAGCCCGATGCCTCCTAAACGGGCTCCGATTATAATTGCTGTCAGAACAAAAGCAAATTGTAATAGCATAAGTTTTTATTTGTGTCTCTTGGAATTGTACCTTAAAGCCTGTAAAATGTTTCATTTTCATTCAGATATATAAGCTTTTTCTTGTAGCATTCGAAAAAAATATACATATTCGCATTCATTTTTAGAAACAGGGAAAAAAGATGTCATTATTATTTAAACAATTAAGTATGAAAACATTCGGAAAATTGAAATTACTTGCACTTTCGGTATTGCTGGTGTTAGGTATGAGTTCATGCCTGAAAACTGATGATTCGTTGAATCTTTATTTGCAATATCCTTATATTCTTCAGAATAGTTATGGAGAATATGTTCCTCAGATGAGAATAACCGGTTCGGAGCCTTTACATTCGGCTTCTTTGAATTTAGGAGAGAGTACTTTTAAGTTTACAAAATTGAACGATTATGTGTGGGAAATCCCGGCTGATAACATTTTCTCTCAATTAGACACTATTGCAGCAGGAAATTATCTGTTAACTGCAACGGGTACCAGCGGTAAGACCAATTCATTGACATTGGGTATTTTTGCTTCTGGCAAAAAAATTGGGGATATCGGTTTAAAGCAAATGAACTATCTGGCTGCCGGAAATGAGGTGAGTATTGAATTGACAGATTCTGTGAAAAATGCAGATTCATATTGTCTGATGATGAAGACTTATGTAGAAAATGTAGGGTATACCATGTGGATACCATATAACAATTTTTCCTTATCCGGGAAAACTGCCACAATGAGTAATGTTGTTTTGGAAAAAGGTATTAAGTATCGGTTTGCACTCGGGGCCAGAAATGGTTCTGTCATCCGTATTGATGATGAATATCTCAATGTAACAGGAGGTGAAAGTACCAGTTTAAATGATGAATAACTACTGGAGTTAAGATTGTAAAAGCTTGCCCAAAACGGCAGGCTTTTTTTATGTCCGGTATCATGGGGCAAATAACATGCAGGTATCCGGATGGTATTGAGTGCTTGCCTGTTTGGTTAGACATTACCGAAACTAAATACGGTGGGAAATCATGATATAAAAAATATCCTCCTAAAGTACCAGCTTTAGGAGGATTCTGTTGGAATAAAATTTTCTCTGGGGAAGAAAATTAATGCGATAAACGTACTGTATCCAGTGCAATCACTAATTCTTCGTCTGTTGTAATTGCCATAACAGTTGTCTTAGAATTTGGGGTACTGAGAACAGCATCCTGACCTTTGGCTGCCAGATTTGCTTTTTTGTCTATTTCAATACCCAGATATTCCATATCTGTACATATCGCTTCACGGACAGGCTGATCGTTTTCACCTATACCTCCGGTGAACAGGACTAAATCTACTCCGTTTAATGCAGCTGCATAAGCACCAATATATTTTTTTACATTATATACAAATACATCCAGGGCTAATTGTGCTCTTTCGTTACCAGTTTCTGCAGCAGCAGTCAATTCACGGAAATCTGAAGAAACACCAGAGATACCCTGCACTCCGGACTGTTTATTTACCAAAGTATTGGATTGATCAATATTCAGGTTTTCTTTTTGTGCAATATATAACAAAGCCCCGAGATCAAGATCACCGGCACGGGTACCCATAACCAAACCTGCGACAGGGGTAAATCCCATGGAAGTATCTATAGATTTTCCTTCTTTTATAGCTGTAATAGAAGCTCCGTTTCCTAAATGACAAGTAATGATCTTTTTCTCTCTGATATTCCAACCTAATATATCACATGCTTTTTCTGCAACAAACTTATGGGAAGTTCCGTGGAAACCATATCTTCTGACTCCATATTTTTCGTAGTAGTCATATGGTATACCATAGATAAATGCCTTTTTAGGCAGTGTTTGATGGAAAGAAGTGTCAAAGACAGCGATTTGAGGTACAGCAGGAAGTAATTTTTCCATCGTTTCAATCCCTTTTAGATTGGCCGGATTGTGTAAGGGCGCAATCTCACCTAAAGCTTTGATTTTTACTTTTGCTTCTTCGTCAACTTTTACACTTTCTGAAAAATATTCTCCACCATGAGCAACACGGTGACCAACAGCATTGATCTCATTCAGGGAAGTCAATACTCCATGTCTGGGATCAACCAGAGCCTTTAGGATTAAATCCATTCCTACACTATGGTCGGAGATAGGTTGTTCAACAACTACTTTGTCTTTACCTGTTGGCTTGTATGTAAAACTACCGTAAGTAAGCCCGATTTTTTCAACAATACCTTTTGCTAACAAAACTGGTTCTTTATCCATATTCAGTAATTGGTATTTTATGGACGAACTTCCGCAGTTTAATACTAAAACATTCATGTCATTTGTTGTTATTACAGTTATATCAGTGGGGTATAACTGTGAAGTTTGTATTTTTATTTTTGTTCTGTCAGATTTAATTAATGCCTGCAGCCTGGTTGACAGTAATAGCTACCAAATTAACAATGTCACTTATAGAACAACCTCTGGACAAATCATTGATAGGAGCAGCCATGCCTTGCAGAACCGGGCCGACAGCTTCGATGCCCGCAATGCGTTGTACCAGCTTATAGCTGATGTTACCGACTTCAAGGCTTGGGAATATCAGCACATTGGCTTTACCGGCAACCGGACTACCCGGAGCTTTACTGGCACCTACAGAAGGTACAAGTGCTGCATCTGCCTGCATTTCTCCATCAATCATGACATCAGGAGCCATTTGTTTTGCTAATTCAGTTGCTTTCACAACTTTGTCTACCAGTTCATTTTTAGCAGATCCTTTTGTAGAAAAACTTAACATCGCCACACGCGGTTCGATTTTAGCAATAGCCCGTGCTGTTGCTGCCGTTGAAACAGCTATCTGAGCCAGTTCTTCTGCTGTTGGATTGGGAAGTACTGCACAGTCCGCACATACAAGTAAACCGTTTTCCCCGTATTCGGGTTTATTGGTTAAAAGCAAGAAAGCTCCTGATACAACAGAAATTCCCGGTAAAGTTTTTACAATCTGTAAAGCAGGACGTAAAACATCGCCAGTTGCATTTTTTGCTCCTGCAACTTCTCCGTCTGCATCCCCACTTTTAATCATTAAAGTTGCAAGATATAAAGGATCAGTTACTAATTTTAATGCCTGTTCTTTAGTCATACCTTTACTTTTACGCAATTCTACCAACAGATCTGCATATTGTTCTTTTTTAGCGTGGGTTTGTGGGTCAATAATACTGGCCTTGTCAATATTTTTCAATTGGTATTTTTCTGCCAAAGCTTTGATCTCTGAGGGATTACCAATCAGGATAATCTTAGCTATACCTTCACCGATAATCTGGTTGGCAGCCTGAATGGTACGTTCTTCTGTTCCTTCCGGAAGTACAATTGTTTTGTTTTGTTTCTTTGCGTTTTCTTTGATTTGATCTAAGAGTTCCATTGTATTTTAATTTTTTAATCGGGTATTTTTCTTATAATTCTGCAAAAGTAAAAATAAAATACCTAAAAAGAAAAAGAGTCGTACCAAAAGGGCCAACTCTTTTAAAAGTATTTTAATTGAAATTATATTCGCTATCTTATAAGATAGTAACACAGGTATTTGCATTCTCTATATCCGAACAGAGACATTTTAGTACATTTATTGAAATCACACTTTTATAAACACATACAAATCTAAGTAAAATACTTTAAACCCGGGACGTTATAACTGATTTTTCTAAAAAAAACAAAAATTCGGAATGTAATTCAATTTTTTCTATTTTAAATGCATACGTTTGAAACGAACAAGCTAAAGAAATTTAAATATATTTATCATTTTAAAAGACAAATTTTGATAAATAATCAAAAAGAGCAATAGTATTGAAACTACTTTTGCATGAATTTTGTTTAACTCCAATCGTCTGAATAAGAATTTGATTTCTACCGTTTGAAAATTAATTTAGATATTTTATATATGAAAATTCAAAAATTTATGATGATTCGATCTCAAAGATTATTTTTAGTTGGTTTGAGTATATGTCTGTTTGCCTGCAGTGGTAAACAACAGAGCGGACAATTGGCTGTACCGGATTATGCGGTAATAGCCTTGCAACCTCAGACTGTAGAGTTGACTTCAACTTATCCGGCAACATTTAAAGGACGTCAGGATGTGGAAATTCGTCCCAATGTAAGTGGGTTTATTACTAAACTGTGTGTTGATGAAGGTGCGACGGTGAAAAAAGGACAGACATTATTTGTAATTGATCCTGTTCAGTATGAAGAAGCAGTAAATGTGGCCCGTGCAGCAGTTGAAGTAGCAAAGGCGAATGTCGCTACGGCAAAATTGACGACTGATAATAAAAGGGAGTTGGAACGCAAGAATATTATTAGTAAATATGATTTGCAAATGGCTGAAAATACGTTGGCTTCCAATGAAGCTGCTTTGGCTCAGGCAAAAGCACAATTGGTGAATGCAGAAAAAAACCTTTCTTATACTAACGTAATTAGCCCCGTGAATGGCGTGATGGGCAAAGTTCCTTTCAGAGTCGGGGCATTGGTCGGACCCAGTACGGCAACACCTTTGACAACTGTATCTGATATTTCTGAAATGTATGCTTACTTTTCAATGACAGAAAAACAATTACTTGATTTGATCCGTCAGGATAGTTCTTCTGCAAATATTTTGAAGCGAATGCCGGAAGTTAGTCTGACAACTGCTGATGGCAAACTCTACGGAGAAAAAGGGAAAATTGAAACGATTAGTGAAGTGATTGATCAGACCACAGGAACAGTCAGTGTCAGGGCGACTTTTAATAATCCCCGTCGTTTACTGAGGAGTGGAGGTACCGGATCCGTTATCCTTCCCTCTAAGTTGACGGATGCCTTAGTGGTTCCTCAAAAAGCTACTTATGAATTACAAGATAAACGTTTTGTATTTGTAGTTGGAGAAGAAGGAAAAGTAAAAAATACGGAGGTTGAAGTATTTAAACTGGATGACGGTAAAAATTTTGTGGTGACTTCCGGTTTACAACCAGGTGATAAAATTGTGGTTGAAGGAGTGGGTACTTTAAGGGATGGGACCCAGATAAATCCGGTTACTCCTGAAGCTGCTGCTGCAAAATTGAAAGCTGCTACCCAACCAGTTGCCAACAAATAAGCTGATTTAAACGGTAAGAAAATGAAATTAGACAAATTTATAAATCGCCCGGTTCTTTCAACGGTTATTTCTATCGTTATTGTTATATTGGGAATTTTGGGATTGGTGTCTTTGCCAGTATCACAGTATCCGGACATTGCACCTCCAACGATACGTGTTTCAACTACTTATACGGGAGCTAATGCTCAGACTATCTTGAATAGCGTGATTGCCCCTCTGGAAGAACAAATCAATGGAGTTGAGGACATGATGTATATGAACTCTACGGCTACCAATACTGGCGAAGCTACAATTGAGGTGTATTTTAAACAGGGAACAAATCCTGATATGGCAGCAGTAAATGTGCAGAACCGGGTTGCTAAGGCTCAGGGATTCCTGCCCTCAGAGGTTACCCAGGTTGGGGTAATCACCCAAAAAAGACAGTCTAGTATGTTGCTCGGATTTTCATTCTATAGTTCCGATGATAAGTATGACAATGAGTTTTTGGAAAATTATATGAACATCAACATTATCCCTGAAATAAAACGTATTCAGGGGGTGGGGGATGCCATGGTGATGGGAACAGATTATTCAATGCGGATATGGCTGAAACCGGATGTGATGGCTCAATATAAATTAATGCCTTCTGATGTGAC
>ERZ780154.1299-NODE-1299-length-12851-cov-1.96874_pt1 | contig 12851 bp, 9 predicted proteins | sample MGYA00511568_ERZ780154 | MGnify/ENA primary metagenome ERZ780154 (study PRJEB29588, sample SAMEA2142525) | human gut metagenome | biome: human gut; feature: human-associated habitat; material: faeces | place: Denmark | collected 2008/2010 ...
CCGTATTATTTTCCGGATATATGTTTGAGGGCCTGGTGGCGGGATGCGCGAAGGAAGAAGAACTGGAACACATTGAGGCAGAGAATAAGGTGCTGGATATGATCCAGACGATTCTGCAGTTTTTCTCAGTCGATTACGACCAGATCATGCGGGATATCAAGCATAAAATTAATATCTATTTACAGATTGCGATTGGACGCGCGAGATTTCTTCAAAACCGGGACAGCGATGTGCGCGGGCATGTCGAGCAGACGATCCGCGTGATTGCGGCGGAGATGAACACACTCGGTTGGAAGGAAGAACTGCCGGAGTCGATGAACGGGTTGTTTTTGCTGGAAAATAATGAGTTTATCGATACCGACTCGATCCGCTATCCGCGACGGGAGCAGATGATCCGCGAGGCAACCTATGCAAAGCTGGAAGAAATGACACAGGAGGACATCGATCGTGCGAGGGAGGCACAGGAGAGGGAGGCAGAGAACCCGTATTCGAAGGATAAGATGAAGAATTATCTGGAGGCGCTTTTAGGAGATCGGACGGAGATATCCAGCGAGGAGGTTCCGATGAAGAGCAAGCGGGATCTTTTAAGCGCGCTCTCGAAAATGGGTATGAGATACAGGCGGAGGATGGTTATCTGGAAACGCAGCAGATGCTTCTGCGGCGCTTTAAAATCGAACGCCGGAAGGAGAAATAAAACATGGGATTTGAAGAAATATGGAATGAATATACATCCTCTGAGAAGGACATGTTCCAGAAAAGTGTCAGGCGTCTTCTGAAGCAGACCTTTATCGTGCGCGATCGTGACGAGGACAGCAAAAAAGCGTACTATTTTGTCTCCAAGCGTTCGGAACCATTTTCAGCGTACCTGGGATATATCGGATACGATATTGTAATTGACCGGGAAAATGGTGTGATTATGCTACAGAACTGCCGGGATCTCGGCGAGAATGGAAAACTGCAGATCAACCATGTGACACTCAAAAAGATGGAGAGTGTAGTTTTATGCTGCCTCTGGACTCTCTATGCGGACCGGGTGCGTTCTGGAAATCTTTCGAAAAATATTGAGATTTCGGTGACCGATCTGCGCTATGAGATGGAAAAATACGGCATTCGGGATCAGATTGACAAGAGCAGTTTTGCATCGATTCTGACGCTGTTTACCAAATATCAGCTTCTGCAGGTGATTGGAAAGCTCGGCGAGGAGGACTGCCGGATCTGTCTTTATCCGTCGATGCAGTTTGTGCTGGAACCACAGGAGTTTGGCAAATTTGTGGAAAATGTCAACCGGCGGATGCAGGAAAAGTGGAGCCGTGAGGACGAATGGGAAACGGAGCTGACAAAAGAGGAGGAAGACGGCGATGAAGAATCAGACGATCATGAATAGAAAATCGGCGAAAAAACTTTTGATGGTCCAGTGGTCGCGTTTCCAGAATGTCTGTATCGAGCTGGAAGGTTCGACCCTGGTGACCGGTGTCAACGGAAGCGGAAAATCGACGGTGCTTGATGCGATGACCTATCTCCTGACGGGCAACACGCAGTTTAACAAGGCGGCGAAGGACCGAGACCGGACGGTGCTTGGCTATGTGCGCGGCGACACGCGCAGTAATGGCGAGGCGCGTTATTTGAGAAATGGCAGCGTGGTCAGCTATATTGCGATGGAATTTTCCGATCCGACGCTGGGAGTGCCGCTCACGGTCGGAGTATGCATTGAGTCTCCAAGTGAGTCTGGCAAGCCGGTCAGCAGCTGGTTTATCTGTCCTGGGGCGGCGATTGACGATATCGATTTTACACGGATTGAGGGAAATGCACTCCGCATCACGCCGAAAAATGAGCTGACAGTGAATGGCGAGGCGATGAAGCTTTCCTCTTTTATGGGACGGGACCGCGGCACGGAGGCGGTACTCCGGGCACTGGGACTCCGCGTGGACGCAGTCAAATACCGGACAAAGCTTCTGAAAATGATGGCATTTAACCCGGAAAATAATATCGACCAGTTTATTCAGGACTGTGTCCTGGAACCGGGAAAAGTCCAGTCGCTGGAGGAACTGCGCGAGCAGAAGCGCCAGTTTGAGCGCCTGCGGGAACTCTATGAGAGTCTCAGACAGGGCAAAATCCAGCTCGAAGAGGTGCTTCGCCAGAGTGACGAATACGAGAAGAAAAAGCGGGTACTCCGCATCCGGGAGCTGATGCTTTCGTACCAGGCGCTCCGGGAGAAGGAAGAGGAAGAAAAGCAGACGAAAAACCGTTATCAGGCTTTAAAAGACCAGTACGGGCGCCTGACCGAGCGGGCGGGAGAGCTCATCCGGCAGCAGGAAGCTGCACAGGAACGCCTGCGAATTGCAGAAAATAACGATATGGTCAAGGGAATGCAGGAAAGCCTGGATTCCCTGAAACGGCAGATCGAGGAAGCGGATCGTGAGAAAAAGAACTGGGAGGACAAGCTGGCGCAGATTTTGAAATTGAAGAAGAAGATAAGCGCGCTTATCAAGCTTCTGGAAGCAGATCTTCCATCCTTATCCTCGGAAAACACCTATCTGGAGACACTGGAACAGGCGGATGGGGAGACGGCGAAGAAGCGGGAGGCGTTTGACGCATTCCGCGAGAAGGTGCACCGTCAGGACGGCATCTATGAGGAAAATAAGATCCACCTGCAGGATCAGTGTAAAGAGCGCGAAAAAGAGATAGGGGCGCTGCAGGAGAAGATCCGCCGTCTGGAATCGAATATCCTTGTATTCCCGGCGGAGGTGGAAAATGCCCGGAATAAGATTCAGAGAGGGTTAGAAAAACAGGGTATCCAGACCGAGGTCCACATTTTTGCCGAATTGGTCCAGGAGGTGACCGCTCCGGAGTGGAGAAAGGCGGTTGAGACATTTCTGGGAAGAAAGCGTTTCTATATCATCGTGGACGGCGCGCACTGCCATAAGGCGATGCAGATTTTACAGAAAGAGCGGATCTATGATGGAAATGTCGTGATCACGGATAAGCTTCCGGAAACAGAGGCGGTGGAAGGTTCCGCGGCGGAGATTCTGCGGATTCCGAACGTCTATGCGAGACGTTACGCCAATTATCTGTTAAACGGCATTCATCTCTGTGAAAATCTGGAAGAGCTGCATGAATACCCGAAGGGCGGACTCATGCGGGATGGCATGCTGGCGAAGAGCTATGCGGTTGCGATGATGGATATGAGACGGACCGAGCTGTGTCTCGGCGCAGACGCGATCCGCTGCCAGCTGGAACAGTCCAGAAAAGAACTGGAAGAATTACAGGTGGTTCAGCGGGCCGATAAAGAGGCACTTTCACAGGTTATCAAATACCGTGATGCGATCAAGGAGATCGACTGGGACGGCGGACACTACGATTTTGGCGCGGCATATGGGCTGAAGGACTGCAAAAAGCGCAGGGACAGCCTGGTAAAGGACCGCGAGGAGATCGAGGCAAATCCAGACTTTACCGCAGTCCTGAAAGAACTGGAGACGGCGGGACGGCTGGCACGCGAGGCAAATGAGAGTGTGAACCAGAACCAGAGTGAGCTCGGCGGCTGTAAGAATGATTTAAAGGGCTGCGAAGGAACACTGGGCCGTATCAGCACGGAGATCTATTTATGCCAGAAGGCATATGAGGAAAAATGCCTTGTCAACATGGAACTCAAAGAGGCGATGCTGGAGGAATATAACCGCGAAAGCGAGAAGCGCGGCACGATCCGCGTGACGACACAGCTTTCCATCGACAAGAGCAAAAATATGCTGGCAGAGCGGGAGCGCCAGCTGGAGGACGCACAGCTGGCGTATTGCCGCCTGGCGGGAATCGACGTCGGAAAGCGCGGCATCGGTTACATCCCGTGGTACCGGGAAGAATACCGGAACCTGGCGCACGTCAAGGTGGAGGAAGCCCAGCAGAAGCTGCAGGAGCAGGCAGGACGACTGGAGAGCGCGTTTATGAACGATTTCGTGGCGGAGATTGACGAGAATGTCCGCGAGGCAAAACGTGAGATGGACGCGATCAACCGCGAACTGCGCCATATGCCGTTTGGCAACGATACCTACAAGTTTGTGATGAAAGAAAAGCCAGACCGCGCTCTCTTCTTCCGCATCTGCAGGCGTCTGGAAAAATATATGAGTTCCCCGCAGGTCTATATGAATTCGGCGCGCGACGACGAGGAGATGGAGAATGATATTCAGGAGTTTATGAGTATCATTCTGGCGGAAGAAGATGAGTGGGAATACACGGATTACAGGAGATATTTCTCTTACGATATGGAGATCAGCAGCCGTCAGGGACAGACTGAGATCACGGCAGAGTTATCAAAAAAACAGGGTTCCGCCAGCAACGGCGAAAAGCAGACCCCATATTTCATCATTCTGGCGGCGAGTCTTTTGCAGTGCTACCCGGCAAACACCTGCTGCGCCCGTCTGGCATTCATTGACGAGGCGTTCTCGGCATTGTCGAGAGAGCGGATCGAGCAGATGGTCCATTATTTCGAAGAAAATCACTTCCAGGTATTCTATGCAGCCCCGCCGGAGAAGATCAACAGTATCGGTCAGTTCATCGATTCAACCGTCAGCCTGATCGTGACAGGACGGTATACGAATGCGGTAGAAGGATTGGTGAAGCAGGCATAGGAAACGAGGAGAAAAAATGGCGGATCGGAAAGAGTGGAAAGAACAGCTTTTAAGTAAATTGCTGGATCAATACGAAAAAAGCGTCACCTACGTCGGTGGAAACAAGGTAAAACAAGTGTTTTCGGTCAAACCATCCGATATTTTCAAGGGTTACAACAAAGATTTTCTCCCGCCGGAACAGCTTTTCCAGGAAAAAGAATTTGAACGACTGATCCGTCAGATGGAATCGGAGGGACTTATTCATGTAGTTCCTCCGAATACGGGTATTCTCCGTCAGATCTGTGCTGTCCCGGAACGCTGGGAAGATTACTATGCCTGCCTGAACCGGACAGAAAAGAATATTCTAAAAAAACGGCTGGAAGAGGTTTATCATCGCTTCTGCCAATGCGATTTATTGGAGGCATATGGAAAAGAAAAGCTTCAGACACTGAAAAACAGCCGTGCGAGAAAGCTGGATGAAAAGAGGGTAGAAAAAGAGATAACCGAGGCAGAAGCTATCTGGAATCTGGTGCAATTTTTAAAAGAAAATCAGGAAAAGCAGAGAACTACGCTGGAGCGGGAAATGTCAGAGGCAGTTCTGCATGACAGTAAACAGTGGGAAAAGATATACCGGAAAAAGGTGTGTGGAATTTTGGAGCACACGGGGCGGTATGATGAACCGCTTGCGGAGCTGGAAGAAGAACGGGAGCGTCAGACGGCGCTTCTGGAGGAATTTTACATTTATTCCAATCCGGCGTATATCTATCTGAAAGGGGATGCGCGGATCTGCCTTGAAGACGGACGCGAACTTCGGATTTATCACGATCTGCCGATGTCGATCCCTTTTGAGACATTCCAAAAGGCAAAAAGCATCCAGATCCGGGATGCGGCGCTGATGACGGTGGAAAATCTGACCTCGTTTCACCGGCTGGAGCGGGAACATATATTTTATCTGTTTCTGAGCGGCTACCATACCCGCACGAAACAGGCGCTATTGCAGCGGATCGCCAGAGAAAATCCGGGACTTTCCTGGCATCATTTTGGCGATCTCGATCCAGACGGTTTGGCGATCGCGGGGCATCTGATCCGAAAGACGGGACTGCCGTTTCAGCTGTGCGCGATGGGAGTGCAGGAATTGCAGCGGTTTCAGACATATGCGAAGCCATTGGAAGCACCCGATCGGGCGAAGGCGGAAGCGATGATAAAACAGGGCAGCAGCTATGCGGGAATATTGCGGTATATGTTGGAGCACAACTGTAAATTGGAGCAGGAGATTATAAGCTGGCAGGAGACGAGATTGGAGAGCTTTCTGTAAAAAGAATCTTTTCGGTTCAATCTGGATTTTTATATATGATATGATAAAGACAAAGTGAAAGGAATGCAGCGTCTATGGAAAAACAGGAAAAAGCCTACAAAGGCGTCATCGAATATTTCAAGAACCGCATCATGGCGGGCGAGCTGCGTCCGGGGGAGAAGCTTCCTCCGGAGCGGGAGATTGCGCAGATGCTGGAAGTCAGCCGCAATTCCGTTCGGGAAGCGCTGCGGATCATGGATATGACGGGAGTGATTTCCTCCCAGCAGGGATCGGGGAATTACATCACTTGTGAATTTCAGAAAAGCATTGCGGAGACGATGGGGATGATGTTTGCTATGTCCCAGATTAATTATCAGCAGATCAGCCAGATCCGCTATGCGCTGGAACAGCAGGCGTTTGCCCTGGCGATTGAACAGGCGTCGGAGAGCCAGATGGAGACGCTGGAAGAACTGGTAAAACGTCTTGACCGGAGCATGGACGAGCAGGAAAACGCCCGGATTGACAAACAGATCCATTTTACACTGGCACAGGCGTCGGGAAATGTGCTGCTGCTCAATATTTTAGAGGCGTGTTCCGGCGTGATCGATACCTTCATCCGGAATATGCGCGCGGAACTTCTGCGGACAAAAGAGGCGAAAGAAGCGCTGAATCTCTGTCACCGGCAGATTGCGGAAGCGCTGCGGAACAAAGATAATGCAGCGGGGAAGGATGCACTGGACCGGCATTTCCGGATGATAGATGAAATTTTGGAAAAAAATGAAAAAACACATTCTATGTGAAAAGATAAACAATCGTTGACAACTAGAACGCAGCCCACTATACTAACGAATAAAGAAAATTGGTTCTACCAAAAATCTTTTTCTTTTCAATAAATTGGTAGAACCAATATGCGAATTAAAAATTCTTTACATCCATCATTTAAAGATTTTTACAAAGCATCCATATGAAGGAGGAAACAGAATGAAGATTCTTGTCTGTATCAAACAGGTACCGGAAAGCAATAAAGTAGAAGTCGATCCGGTTACCGGCGTGCTGAAACGAGACGGCGCGGCTTCAAAGATGAACCCATACGATCTGTACGCGCTGGAGACGGCGTTCCGGATCCGGGAAGAAGTGGGCGGAAGTGTTCACGTCATTTCCATGGGACCGCCGCAGGCGCAGCAGGTGATCCGCGAGGCATTTGCGATGGGTGCGGACGGCGGAACGCTTTTATCGGATCGCAAATTTGGCGGTGCGGATGTACTGGCGACCAGCTATACACTTGCGCAGGGCATCAAGAGCTGCGGCGATTTTGACCTGATCCTCTGTGGCAAACAGACAACGGACGGCGACACCGCGCAGGTTGGTCCGGAGATCTCCGAGTGGCTGAATATCCCGAGCGTGGCAGATGTTGTCAAGATCAATCAGATTGATGAGGATGGCATCACCGTCAGCATGGATCTGCCGGAAGAGGTCGAGGTGGCGAAAGTACAGTTTCCGTGTCTCTTAGCCGTTGACAAGGACATTTTTCAGCCAAGACTTCCTTCGTATGTCCGGAAAATGAACACGAAAGACCGTGAAATCCGGATTCTTTCCCTGTCGGATATGGACGATAAAGACGCGATGCACTATGGACTCAATGGTTCCCCGACGCAGGTTCAGCGCATTTTCCCACCGGCTGTCAATGACAAAAAGGAAATGTGGGACGGAAGCGGCGAAGAGCTGGCGGACCGGCTGTATCAGAAGATCGTGGATATGAAATTCGTGTAGGAGGTGGAATCATGGCTGAGTTAATCATACATCAGGACAAAATCCCGGATAATCAGGAACTTATCAAGCTCTGTCCGTTCGGGGCGATGGAAGAAAAAGACGGAAAGGTGACGATCAGCGCCGCCTGTAAAATGTGCCGTCTCTGCGTGAGAAAAGGTCCGAAGGGCGCGGTTGAATATGTAGAAGACGCGGTAAAACCGAGCGTCGATAAGAGTGCATGGAAGGGAATTGCCGTTTACGTAGATCACGTGGATGGAAAGGTGCATCCGGTTACATTGGAACTTCTTGGAAAAGCGAGAGAACTTTCCAAGGTAACGGGACATCCGGTTTACGCCCTGTTTATGGGAAATGAAATCGAAGCGGCTGCACACGAACTGCTTCATTATAATGTAGATAAAGTATTCGTCTATGATGCACCGGAACTGGCACGTTTCCAGATCGAGCCGTACACGGCTGTTTTTGAAAACTTCATCCAGACAGTAAAACCATCGTCTATTCTCGTCGGTGCGACCACGGTCGGCAGACAGCTGGCGCCGCGTGTGGCTGCCCGTATGAAGACAGGCCTGACCGCGGATTGTACGATCCTGGAAATGGATGAAAATACTGATTTATCCCAGATCCGACCGGCTTTTGGCGGCAATATCATGGCGCACATCAAGACCCCGAACCACCGTCCGCAGATGGCAACTGTGCGCTATAAGATCATGAACGCACCGGAGCGTGCCGAGAAAGAGAGCGGTGAGATTGTGGTCTGTACAATTGAGAAGGAAAAACTGCTTTCCCACGTGAGGGTTCTGGATATCGTAGAAAAGCCGAAGGAAACCTTTATCGAAAATGCTGACGTCCTGGTGGTAGCCGGACGAGGCGTGAAGAAGCCGGAAGATTTGAAAATGCTGGAAAAACTGGCAGATCTGCTGGGAGGTCAGCTTGCCTGCACCCGTCCAATGGTGGAAGCCGGATGGCTGGATGCCAAGTGCCAGATCGGTCTGAGTGGCCGTACGGTCCGCCCAAAACTCATCACCTGCGGCGTGTCCGGTGCGGTCCAGTTTACTGCCGGCATGAATCACGCGGAGACGATCGTCGCGATCAATAAAGATCCGAAAGCGCCGATTTTCAAGACGGCACATTACTGCCTGACTGGTGATCTCTATGAGATTCTCCCGAGACTGATTGAGAAGATTGAGATGGGAAGATAAAGATTCACAGGAAGGAGAGCAGGATATCATGGGAAATTACAAGAAAATAGATAAAGATGATATTTTATATATAAAAAACACAATTCAGGATGACGAGCGTGTCCTCGTAGGTGAAAATATCAACGAAGAGTACAGCCACGATGAGCTGAGCGGCACCAGCAGTTATCCGGATGTGGTGGTAAAGGCAAAATCAGCCGAAGAGATCGCGGCGATCATGAAATATGCATACGAAAATACGATTCCGGTGACACCGAGGGGCGCCGGAACGGGGCTGGTTGGTTCTTCGGTTCCGATGGAACATGGCATCATGATCGATACCACCCTGATGAACCAGATTCTCGAATTGGATGAGGAAAACCTGACGGTCACGGTGGAACCAGGTGTCCTTTTGATGGAATTGTCCGCTTACGTAGAAGATCACGATTTCTTCTACCCGCCGGATCCGGGTGAGAAATCAGCGACCATCGGCGGCAACATCAGCACGAATGCGGGCGGTATGCGTGCGGTCAAATACGGTGTGACGAGAGACTATGTCATGGGGCTGGAAGTGGTTCTGCCGGATGGCACGATCACACAGTTTGGAGGCAAAGTTGTAAAGAATAGTTCAGGCTATGACTTGAAAGATCTGATTATTGGTTCCGAGGGAACGCTTGGCTTTATTACCAAGGCGATCTTAAAGCTTCTGCCGTTTCCGAAGCGTGTCATCAGCCTTCTGATCCCGTTCCCGACCCTGAAACAGGCGATCGACACCGTCCCGGTTATCATCAAATCTAAGACGATCCCGACCGCGATCGAGTTCATGCAGCGGGAAGTTATTGAAGACGCCGAGGAGTATTTAGGAAAAGCGTTCCCGGATAAACAGTCGGATGCGTATCTGCTTTTGAAATTTGATGGTAATTCCACCAAGGAGATCGAAGAAACGTATGACAAGGTGGCCAAACTCTGCCTGGAACAGGGCGCACTGGACGTGCTGATTTCCGATACCCAGGAGCGTGAGGAATCCATCTGGAAAGCCAGAGGCGCTTTTCTGGAGGCAATCAAGGGATCCACGACTTACATGGATGAGGTCGATATGGTTGTTCCGAGAAGCCGCGTCAATGAGATGGTGACGTATCTGCACGATCTCCACAATGAGATTGATATCCGCATCAAGAGCTTCGGTCATGCGGGCGACGGAAATCTGCACGCGTACATCCTGAAAGATGATTTGAGTGATGAAGAGTGGGAAAAACGGATGTCTGCTGCAATGGAGAAGATCTATCAGAAAGCCCATGAACTCGAAGGTCAGGTGTCCGGCGAGCACGGCATCGGATATGCGAAAAAGCCGTATTTAAGAGAATCCCTGCCGGAGAAGAACCTGGATCTGATGAACGGAATCAAGAAAGTGTTTGATCCGAAGAATATTCTGAATCCTCATAAGGTGGCGCAGAGATAGAAGAAAATAACTGCATTGATATTTTTTTTGAGCACCACGCGGTAAGGCTGATTCTAGGAACTGCAGAAGATTTTTGGCAGAAAAACAGAATAGAACAGCAGGTTTTTGAGAAAGCCACGATCTGAATCAAAGAGTTCAAATCGTGGCTTTTTATAGTTGTTGAACTATTTTATAGTTTATATCTATCGACCTATCTTTTCTTCTTCAACGCCTGCATCACCCGAACCAGCGGAATCGTCTTCCTGTAAATCCGTTTCCCACTCTTATTTTCCAAAAATTCCCGAAACGCGCCAATTGCTTTCAAATTCTGGCTCTCATCCGAATTTGAACGGGACCCCGCGCTTGTGTCAATCCCCTTTTTCGGCACCATATACCCGCCGTAGGAATCGCGGAACAGATAGAAATAATCGCGGTCCTCACCCAGCTTTTCAAATTCATTGTAAGCCAGTGTGCTTTCGCGGGTGTTTTTCGGAAGAGAATAGACTTCCAGATGATTTTCACGGAATTCATAGCGGGACGCCGGGAACGGCATGCCGCTTTTTTTGATCTGTTCGGCGAGCTTGTGGGCGGTGTGGTTGGCGGAGCTGTAGGTGCTGGTCGTCAGATAGCAGCCGTAGGCGGCTAAGAGGATGCCCCACCACTCGCTTAGATTGATGATACCTCCGGCGATGAACAGGATGCTTAAAATTGTCCGCGTGATCCGGTTGGAAGCGCAGAAGAGATCGTACTGCATCCGGGACAGGGATTCGAAGGTTTTTTCGTTGTGGTGCATTTCTATCTTATAGTAAATCATGGTAAGCCCTTTCATATAAAAAATCAATCATCACCTATATAAAAACAGTATATAGAAGCATAGAAAATATCTTAAGAAGTAGTATACTGTTTCTTCCCTGTTTCCGCAACTGGATCTGTTAAATCTGTAATGTTGATAAAAAATAAACAAGATTGTTACAAAAATATCACATAAAAATCGACTAAAATCGAGAAAAAATTATATAATTTCGACAAAATAGCTTGCCTAATCATAAAATAAGTGTTAAAATTAGGTAAAAGGTAAATAAAGAACCAAAAGCAGAGACGAAGAGATGCGCCATGGTTAGAAACAGCTGGAAAAGACTGTTTTTTAAAAATGGTGCTATTTTTTTGCCTAAATGCAGAAATGGTAATTTATTTAGAAAGTAGTAGAAACTGTTGATGAACCGGTCAGAAAGATGACTGGGGGAGGTTAAGAAAAAGGAGAGAAAACGTATGAGAAAAGTATTATCAGTAGTACTGGCAGCGACGATGGCAATGAGCCTGGCGGCCTGCGGCGGCAGCGGCGCAAAGACTGACACAAAGGCAGCAGACGCAGGAACGGCAGCAGGTGACGAGGCATCTGCAGATGATTACTACATCACCATCAAGTTTTCCAACGTATTTCAGCCGGCAGAGTGGAACTACAAAGCCAGCGAATATCTGGCAGACCTGGTAAAAGAGAAGACCGATGGTCATATCACTCTGGAGTATTACGGACAGAACCAGCTTGACTGCTACGCGGAGTCTGTAGCACAGGCACACAACGGCGCTGTCTGGATGGGTCTGGAGGAGCCGTCCTACTTTGCTGATTACATCGGCGATTACAACGTATTAGTTGGACCGATGCTTTACAAGAACAATGCAGAGTATAATGCAGTGATGGATTCTGATATTGTAAAAGATCTGAATGCAAAACTGGCAAGCGAGCACAACATCCACGTTCTGGATACACATTATTCGTTCGGATTCAGAAGCGTATGTACGAACAAGGTAGTTGAGAAACCGGCTGACTTAAATGGTCTGATCATGCGTTCGACCGAGTCTCCGCTGTTTGTTAAGACGATTACCTGTCTGGGTGCTACCCCGTCTGCAATGAGCTTTACGGAGTGCTTATCTGCTATGTCCAGTGGTGTTGTTGATGGTTTCGAAGGTTCCATCTCCACCCTGAAGGATACAGGTGCTTATGAGTACACCAAGAAAGTTGCAAACACGAACCACTTCATCGCAACCCGTTGGTTATTCATGGCTGAGGACGTATATCAGTCCATCCCGGAAAAATGGAGAAACATCCTGGATGAGTGCTGTGTAGAAGCTGGTAAGTGGGAGCAGGAAAATGCTGAGAACGACGAAGCTTCCATGATCGAGTTCCTGAAAGACAAAGGCGTTGAGTGGAATGATGTAGATGTTGATGCATTCACAGAGGCTTGTGCTCCGGTTTACGACTGGATCGTAGACGAGTACGGCGCAGATCCGGAACTTCACCAGAAGCTGGTTGATTTCCTGAATGACTACCGTGCAAACAACGAATAATGTAAATTATTCCGAACAAATACAGTATTTTAAAGCAATTATGAAATAGTAAAAACGTAACGGTTATCAGAACCGCTGCGGAGAAGAAAGTATATCTGCCCGGGCTGTCAGAACGAAGAAGATTGTCTGAGGTCCGGGCAGGCTTCCGACAAACGTATAGTGCCGGAAATATGAAACTGCTGGTAACTGTTCAGTAGGTCTGCGCATTTACTGCGCTGACCGTACGAAAACAT
>ERZ780154.1314-NODE-1314-length-12742-cov-1.76937_pt1 | contig 12742 bp, 7 predicted proteins | sample MGYA00511568_ERZ780154 | MGnify/ENA primary metagenome ERZ780154 (study PRJEB29588, sample SAMEA2142525) | human gut metagenome | biome: human gut; feature: human-associated habitat; material: faeces | place: Denmark | collected 2008/2010 ...
AATGCTTGGGGAAAGTTTGCTTATTTAACCGGGAAAATTCCTGCGGGGAAAACAGGTGCTGTTGCGTTTGAATATAAGCCATCTAAATCGGGGAATTGGACGAAGGTAGAAGCAGAGGCAAACGGGGCGGATTTTTCAGCTAAAGTGAGTGGTTTAAAATCTCAGACTAGTTATGTATTTCGTGGGTTAGTAGGGACGGAGGTTGGAACTGAGGTAGAATTTAGCACAGAGGCGACTGAGCAGATTCCTTATAGCAATTTTGATTTGTGGTATAAGAACGGGAAGGCTTGGTATACCGGAGTAGAAGGAATCTCGACCTGGGATTCCGGGAATGGAGGAGGCGCTAGCTTTGGCTTTAATCCGACAACTGAGGAAACGATGGATGTCATTCAAGGGTCTGCTGCCCGTTTGGCTTCCTGTTATGCGGTGGTGAAATTTGCTGCCGGGAGCTTGTACACAGGAAGCTTTGCCGGTTTGGATTGAATGCAAAATTGGATTTCGGGATTCCTTATGCTTGTCGTCCGACGACATTATCCGGTTATTATAAGTATAATTCCGGAGTGGTAGACCGGATTGATTCAAAAGGAAAATTTGAGTATCTGAAGGGCAAGGCTGACAGTTGCCATATTTATGTGGCTTTATGCGATTGGACGGAAGCATTTCATGCCAATTCCAAAACAGAGACTTTTGTAGATTATAGTCATAATAATTCGTCCATTATTGCTTATGGTGAATTGAAAAATGACCGGAAAATGACGGAATATGAGAAATTTACAATTGATATTAAATACCGTGATCTGGAGCGTAAACCTACTTATATTGTGATTGTGGCTACTTCAAGCAAGTATGGGGATTATTTTGCGGGTAGTACGAACAGTGTATTACTGGTAGATGAGTTTGAGCTGGGATTTGATTAATTCCTTAAATTGAAATCAGGGTACCGGCGCTGCGACAAGTTTGAATTGTTGCAGCGTTTTTGTATGTTATGAGGATAAGTTTAGGCTAAGTAGGAAAAATAAGATTGATTTAGATTATAATCTCAGGAAATAGTTTGATATTTACAGTTGGAAAAGCAGTAAAATATGAGAATGTCCTTATGGAAGATTGTGTTAATTGGCTGTTTGGTGATCGGGTTGGCCTGGATCTGGTGGGAGATATTGCCTGTTCCTTTATTCAGGGTTCCTTACTCTACTGTGTTATTGGATAAGGAGGATGAAATTATTGGTTTGAAGACCGCCGAAGATGGCCAATTGAGATTACAAAGCGAAGGGAGGTTACCTGAACGTTATGTCGTGGCGGTACTGAGTTTTGAGGATCGTTTTTTTATGTGCCATCGTGGTGTGAACTGGTGGGCTTTGTGCCGGGCTCTGGGACAGAATATCAGGGCCGGAAAGGTGGTCAGCGGAGGAAGTACTTTATCTATGCAGGTTATTCGATTGGCTTTGGGAAATCCTCCCCGGACTTTGCTGGAAAAGATCAGGGAAATCCTGTTGACTGTTCGTTTGGAACAAAGTTATACAAAGGAACAGATCATTGCCATGTATGCGGGACATGCTCCTTTTGGTGGAAATGTGGTGGGGATTCAGGCTGCCTCCCTGAAATATTTTAACCGGCGGCCGGAACAGTTGAGCTGGGCAGAAGCTGCTTTGCTTGCCGTATTACCTAATGCTCCGGCTTTGATGTATCCCGGAAAGAATAATGAATCTTTGAAACGCAAGAGGGATGGATTATTGGAGAAAATTTTCCGTCAAGGTATGATGTCTGAAGATGCTTACCGGCTGGCTTTGGCAGAAACTTTACCGGAGAAGTTATATGACATTCCGGGTTTGGCTCCTCATCTATTGACAAGGGCTTGGCGGGATGGGGAAGGAAAGACATTTCATTCGTATATAGTGAAGCATTTGCAACAACAGGTGAATGATATTGTAGAACGGCATACCAATCTGCTAAGCCAGAATTATATTTATAATGTGGCTGTGTTGGTAGCGCATATACCAACAGGAGAAGTTCGTGCTTACGTGGGGAATAGCGTTGCCCGGAAAGGAAGTCGTGGGAATGATGTAGATGTGATTCAGGCAGCGCGGAGCTCCGGAAGTATCCTGAAACCGGCTTTGTACGCTTTGATGTTGCAAAATGGTTTTATTTTACCCCGGACGCTGGTCCCGGATATCCCTTCCCGTTTTGGAAATTATGCACCTTCTAATTTCAACCGGGATTTTAAAGGAGCGGTTCCTGCTGCACAGGCATTGGCACAATCCTTGAATATACCTTTTGTGCGAATGTTAAAAGAATATACCTATGCCCGTTTTTATGATGATTTGAAACAATTAGGGATTACAACCCTGAACCGGCAGGCTGATCATTATGGGCTGAGTTTAATTTTGGGAGGAGGAGAGACTTCTTTGTGGGATGTGTGTAATATGTATGGAGGAATGGCTGCTGTTTTGCGGCATTACAATGAAGAAGACGGACAATATTTTGGAGGGGAGTACAGACGTTTGAAGCTTTGGGAAAACGATAGTAATTTAGGAGCCCTAAAAGAAGAGAAAAAAGGAATACTGAAAGCTTCGGCTATTTGGCAAACCTTGAAAGCTTTGGAAAATGTGGAACGACCGGAGATGGAATCAGGATGGAAAAATTTTGTTTCGGCCATGAATTTGTCTTGGAAAACAGGTACTAGCTTTGGTTTCCGGGATGCCTGGGCTGTAGGAGTGAATCCTGATTATGTTATCGGGGTATGGGTTGGGAATGCTGACGGAGAGGGACGTCCCGGATTAGTTGGTATACGGGCTGCTGCTCCCATCCTTTTTGAAGTAGCCGGGCTATTGCCTTCAACTTCTCAGTTTTATGAGCCAACGGAAGAAATGCAGGAAATGGTGGTGTGTCGTAAGAGCGGGTACCGGGCTTCTGGTTTATGCGAAGAAACAGATACGGTGAAGGTATGCTCGGCCGGAATAAGAACAGCGGTATGTCCGTTTCATCATTTGATTCAGATGGATGCCAGTGGGAAATGGAGGGTGACTTCGGATTGTGAGTTAGTACACCGGATGAAAGTGAAGCCGTGGTTTGTATTGCCACCAGTGCAGGAATGGTATTATTGCAGAAGTCATACTGATTACCAGAAATTGCCTCCTTATCGTCCGGATTGTCATCCTCAGGGGGAAGAGGTAATGGAAATGATTTATCCGCAACGGGGTACAAGAGTATTTATTCCCCGGGATTTTGGTGGTAAACCAGGGAGGGTTATTTTTGAAGCAGTCCACCGTTTTTCTGATGCTTTGATTTATTGGTATGTGGATGATCAATATGTGGGGGTGACCCGAAATATCCATCAGATGGAGATATGGTTGCAGGAAGGAAGTCATCGTTTAACCTTGATGGATAAAGGAGGAAACCTGCTGCAACAAAATTTCCAGGTGGTAGGAAAAGATTGAATAATTGAAGATGTCAAGACAGTAAGTTTTTCTGACATCCTCAATTTATAGAATTATTTTACTTGCCGTCTCCTTCTCCCCAGCCAAAACCATCAGAATTAGCACTGAAAATGTGGACACATTTGTGGATAGTGTGTGGATGTGGGATAATTTCTTTACTTTGAATATCAATGATCAGAATAGAGCCTTTCATTTTTTCCGGACTATTTTCGTCGTAAGTTGTCACAATCAACCGGCTTCCCATTACAGAAGTGGAGAGATTAACCACTTTTCCGTATTGAGTTGGGATATCAATGAAAGGTTCAATTTTAGGTAATATTTCCGGGGTTGAATAGATTTTATTGTCTGAGGAGAAATACCAGGTTTTATTGGCAAGTACTGCTTTCGTATGGATGTTGGCGTCTGCCATAGCCAATTCCTTGTGTGAGGTACATTTTCTACTTTCGGAATAATCTGTGTAATCCGTGAAATAGGTGAATTCATTGAGGTGGATTTTTCCATTTTCTGCTGAAACGACAGTGGCAATATTACTAGCCGACGAGTTGTCCGGAGCATACATGGACGAGGTACTGTAGCCTATAATGGCTTCATCTTTGAAATTCCGGTTGTCTTCAAAGTCGATTACTTTATCCAGAGCATAACTGTCTCCGACAATTCCTGCTTCGGGATCATCTTCTTGGGTTGTAACGAAGTAATATTTCCGGCTGATTTCATCAAAAAATAGTCCGCATTGGGTTACTCCGGAATAGGCGATCGGATAATTCCAATGGTATTCTTTGGGGTGTTGTGCAGGGCGGTATAGTAAACCTTCTGTGTAACCGATAATTTTACCTTCTGAAATGAAATAAGTATTATTTCTGGGATCAGTGATGACATTTGAGGGCTTGAAGGTATATCCGGCTGATGCATCTATGAAATTTTCGTTTGTAACAACACCCAATGAAGTGAAAGTGGTTGTATTGGTCGTACTAAAGCCGCTTTAGATTCACGTAAGAAGCATATTGAGGCAAACGGATATTTCATTTCAAAAGCCGGAAACAAATGTACCTCTTTAGGCGGGACAACTACCGGGCAGGCAAAAAGAGGTAAGGTGAACGGGGAAAAGAGAAGAAAAGAAGCTGCCGAAAATTCTACTAACCGAATTGCAGGCGAAATGTTGAAAGATTGTGTAACTCCCCATGTTGACAGGGTAGCCGACAAACTTAACGCTATGGGCTTAAAAACGGCATCAGGGCTTGAATTTACACGTAACAGGCTCACCGCGTTACGGACAAAGATAAACAGGCGTGTAGAATACGCGCAAATATGTGTAGGGTGAAATACTTGAGAATTTGAATCATAAAATAAAGCCTTGCGATTGCAAGGCTTTATTCTTGTCTAAAAGTTATCTGAATTATAAGGATGCAGCACTTAATTCCGCACCCAGTTTCTTAATTGCCTTTAAAATTTTATTGGTAGTTTTTTCACTAGCAGAAGCAACTCCGGTTTTGTATTGTCTCATTTTTGATTCGTTAATTCCGGCATAAGCCGCAAATTTGCTGGCGTTGATCCAGTCGAAATAATTGAAGAATGATTCTAGGTCATACTTGAATTCTACTTTGAGAGCCGTAAATTCTTCCGGTGTGGATCCTCTTTCGATAGTAATCATTTCTTTGATTTCCTGGATACTTTCCATAAAATCTTTTTTGGCAATCTCTACACTTTCCCCGAAACTGCCGAAACTATGCCCGGCGATTTCCGATTCGGAATATATGGAATATAATCCGTCATTTCCTTTTTCTACGAACTGTAAAGGTTAGCTTTGTAATTGGGCTAAACCAATGGTCGTGCCGTCCGCCATGACTGAAAAAGTAACATTCTTTTGCACTGAGCATCCTCTTTAATTCAGATGTTTTTATATCTCAAAGAACTTTTAGACAATAAAAAAGTAACAAAAATGTTACTATTGCGCAAGTGATTCAGAAACTTTTTTTAGGTTTTCAAAAAAAAGAACCGGGACTATTCCCCAGCCTTTCCATATAATACATAGTCTATTACTTTACGGTTGATTTCGTCTATCCATGTAAATTCCTTTTTAATGTATCTGTCAGTGACTTTAAGTGTATCTACTGAGTGATTTAGGCATTCAGCGATAATATGTGTAGAATACCCTAGCTCGTTACGTACAATAGTTGCCCAAGAATGGCGCGCTGAATAATATGTAAGAGATTTTCCAATCTTCAGAGCATTTAATTCTTTTATTTTTTCTTCTGCTATTTCTTTATCAATTTGGGTATTGATATCTTCTCTCATTTTTTTCAAACCAATATTTATAGCGGCGTTGAATCCGTCTGAATTAGCGTACATACGGTAAAATAAAAACGCTCTTTTTTTTAATGAATCTTTATATTGTTCCATTATAGTTTGTGCTTCCGGTTCTATTTTTATAGATATAAAGGCGTTATCCGGCCTACGATCCTCTGTTTTGCTTCTGTTATATGCAAATCTTTCATTTTCCAGACATGAGTATTTTGCTTCATACAAATCCACAGAATTAATACCAGCCATAAAAAAGGATAACATATAGCAATCTCTGCCTAATTTAGCCCTACCTTCACCTTTATATTCAAATATCCGCCTTATTTTTGCAATTTCTGCGTTTTTATTCTGGGTTATACCTGAATTAGCTTTTGGTATCTTATATTCTTCAAACGGGTTGTTATGGATGATTACAATTCCCTGGCTTTTTTTGTTATATTTTTTACATGCTGCATTAAAAACTGTCTGAATGTCTACCATGTAATCATGGACTCCTGTATTAGTTAATGGTTCCCTTTTTGTTTTTACTTCATTTCCAAATTGGTTGATACGTACAATAATCCTCCTTGAACGTAAATGTTTTTCAAATTCTTTCAGTGTTTCAGACTGTAGGGATGTTATATCAAAAGTTTTTCCAAACTTATCCTCAAATGCATTTATTGTTGTTTGTATATGTTTTGCTCTCTTTTCTTTTTTATTTCTGTCTCCGGAATCCTTCTTAGCCTTTTCTCCTTCTTCTAACAGGTCTTTTATGTATTGCCGTGCAAAATCAATGAAATTTATATAGGTTATAGTATTAAATTTTGTTTCAAGGTAAATTTTTAATTGCTGTGCAGTGTATGAAGATGCTTTGTTACCAAGCTCTTGAAGGACTGTATTTTCACATTCTTCAATTTTATCAAGTACAGTTTTAAGTACATGTTTGTCCTTTAATTTCATCTCTTTGTTTAATTGTTGCCTTACTACATAAAAACCAGTAGAAAGATATGCATGTTTGCGGTATTGAGTGATTCTTATGCAAACTTTATATTTCTGATCTATAGTACGTGATTCAGGAGCTATATATACGTTAAAAGTAGCCATATTATGTTTCAAATTTTCGTGTAACAATCGTGTAACATTTGCGGAAATAACGGCAAAAAAGTTTGATTTTTTGCACTAAAAAAGGGGTCAAAATCGATTGATTATTGACCCCTTTTCGTTGTAAGTTGTTGATTTTTCAGTGGAGCCAATTGCGGGACTCGAACCCGCGACCTACGCATTACGAATGCGTTGCTCTACCAGCTGAGCTAAATTGGCATTTCGGGTGCAAAAGTAATATTTTTTTGTGATAATAAAATTTTTCCTTTAAAAAATTGCTTTAAGAGTGAAAGAGGTTTTGTTATCTTTTTGTAACACATGGGGAAAAGAACCCGTTTATAATACGACTAAGTAATATAAACAGAAAAAACATATGAAGGAAAAGTGGTTCTTTTTGATGGGAGTTATGCTGTTGTTGTCAGAAGTCGTTTGGGGACAAACAAGACTTACTGTAACAGGACAGGTGACTGAAAAAGGTACCGGTGAGCCAGTCATTGGAGTAACGGTATTATTGAAAGGTGAAGGTAGGGGTACGACGACAGATATTGATGGTTTTTATACCCTCAAAGATGTACCTTCGGATGCGACCCTGGTATTCAGTTTTGTAGGTATGAAGACAGTGGAACTGATGGTTGGCAGTCGTTCGGTGATTAACGTGGGGATGGAGGAGGATACTAAGCTGATAGATGAAGTAGTGGTGGTAGGTTATGGGGTACAGCGGAAATCGGATTTGACCGGGGCAGTTGCTTCCATTAAAAACGAGGAATTGCAAAAAACAGCTGTGGCTAATGTTGCCAATGCTTTGCAAGGACGGGTATCCGGAGTGATGGTGTCGGCTAATGGATCGCCGGGAGGCGAACCGGAAGTGAAAATCCGGGGAATTGGGACCACCAATAACAGTAGCCCTTTGTATGTCGTTGATGGAATGTTTGTCAATGATATTGGTTTTTTGAATAGCCATGATATCGCTTCTATGGAAGTACTGAAGGACGCATCTGCAACGGCTATATATGGATCGAGGGGGGCAAATGGGGTAATTATTGTGACTACCAAACAAGGAAGTAAGGGCCGGCCTGTATTGAGTATTACTGGAAGTGAAGGGTTTCAGGTGGTGGGAGACCGGTTGAAAATGTGTAATGCGGAACAGTATGCTGAATTGTTGAATGAAGCATTGGTGAATACAGGGGGTAACCCTAAATATGATCATCCGGAACTTTTAGGAAAAGGAACTGATTGGTTTGACGAAATTTTCCGTGTCGCATCTGTCAGGGATTATCAGATGGCTTTGAATGGGGGTTCGGAAAGTGTGAATTATAATTTAAGTATTGGTTATTTTCAGCAGAAAGGAGTGATTAAACGGAATGATTATCATCGTCTTACTGTACGTTTGAATAACGAGTACCGGCCTATAGAAAGGGTTACTATAGGACATAATATTTCTGCTGCTTTCAGCTTGAAAAATAACGATGATCCTTCTGTAGTGGGACAAGCCTATCGGTTGAGTCCGGTGATAAAACCATACACTGAAAATGGGGAATTTTCGGATTCGGAAAATTCATCTACAGGTAATCCCCTGGCTACTTTAGCTTATTTGAATAATAAAACAAGGGATGACCGGATAGCCGGTAGTGCTTATTTGACTTGGGAGGTAATTGAGGGATTGAGTTTTAGGACCAATTTTGGTATTGATTTTCTAAACCGTAGGGAACAAATTTTCCGGCCGAAGTACTATGTGTCTTCTACCCAGAAGAATGAACAGAACGAATTGAATAAAACCTGGTCACGTGATTTCACTTGGTTGTGGGAAAATACGCTGACGTATGATGTTACTTTAAAAGAAATCCACCGGCTTAATTTACTGGGAGGTATTACGGCTCAAAAAAGACAGTATCAATTGTTAGGAGGTTCCGGAAGGGATTTGTTTTCCCAGAATGACAGTTACCTGTATCTGGATCAGACTTCTAAAGATACCCGGAGTTCAACCAATAACGGATATTCAGAATCCATTTTTTCTTATTTATTCCGGGCTAATTATACTTTGATGGAACGTTATCTGTTTACCTTTTCTTTTCGTGCAGATGGGTCTTCAAAATTTGGTCCCGACCATCGTTGGGGATATTTCCCCTCTTTGGCTTTGGGATGGCGTGTGACGGAAGAAAATTTTCTGAAGGGGCGTTTGGGGTGGTTGAATAACCTGAAAATCCGGGGAAGTTGGGGACAAATCGGAAACGATAAAATTGGAAATTATAAATATTATGCACTGGCGAATATTGATCCGAATTTTGATGCGGTATTCAATAATATCTATTATTCCGGAGGAACCATTACTTCATTATACAATAAATCAGTACATTGGGAACGTTCGGAACAGTTTGATGTTGGTTTTGATCTGACCGTATTAGATAACCGGTTGTCGTTGGAATTTGATTTTTACAACCGGAAGACAAAAGATATGCTGGTGACGGTAGATGTGCCGGGATCTGTGGGTTTATCGCCTGTAGAAACTAACGTTGGGGCTGTGATTAACCGGGGTATAGATTTTACTATCAATTGGCAGCATACTGTCCGTGATTTTAACTATGCAGTCCGTTTTACCGGGACGACGATCTATAACCGGGTCAGTAAACTGGGGGGAATGCGGATTCCTAAAGGGGATGTCGGGAGCGGACGTTTGATTTCCATGACTGAGGAAGGTAAATCAATCGGTTATTTTTATGGTTATCAGGTGGCCGGTATTTTTCAGTCTAAAGAAGAAATTGATGAATATAATGCCAGAGCTGTCCAAATCAGTGGCAATCCTAATCAGAAATATCAGGAAAATGTGTCCGCCGGTGATTTGATATACCGGGATTTGGATGGAAATGGTTATATTGATGATAAGGACCGGAAGGAAATCGGTAGTCCTATACCTAAATTTATCGGGGGAGTGGGATTTTCAATGGATTGGAAAGGGATTGATTTTTCTCTGGATTTCCAGGGAAATTTTGGGAATAAGATTTTTAATGCCAAACAGCTGGAACGTTATTCCGGATCGGACAACTGGGACCGTACTTTTCTTGGACGCTGGCGGGAAGGGCATACTGATACAAGTATTCCGCGGATGACTTTTGAAGGGAACAATTATTTGGTATCCAGTTATTATGTTGAGAATGGGTCATATGTGAAATTGCAGAATCTCGAATTGGGATATACTTTCCCGAAATATATGACAGATAAAATACATTTAACGAAACTGAGGGTGTTCTTTAGTGGGAATAACCTGTTTTATATTACCAAATACCATGGCTTTACTCCGGAGATTACCGGTAGTTCGCTGGAAGCAGGAATTGACAGAACGATCTATCCCGTGACTTCTGTTTGCCGGTTTGGCTTGAATATTACGTTGTAGGGGAAAACTAGAGATGGGTTTGACGTTTGAACAATAAAAACAAAGAAATATGAAAGAATTATATAAAATACTATTCATAGCACTGCTATTTTCAGGGTGTGATAATTTTCTGAGTCCGGCTCCTCAGGGAAAGTTGACTGAAGAAGTATTTTTTAGTGAGGAAGAGGGGGCTTTGATGGGGGTTAATGCGATTTATTCCCGTTTGAGGGAGTGGGATCAGGTGGGCTTTTCCTGGTTTGCGATTTGTGAGCTGCCAAGTGATAACAGTAATACAGGAAGTGAATTGTCGGACGGTAGTGTTGCCCGTTTGAATACGGTAAATAATTTTACGTATAATGCAGGAGTGGACGAGTTGAATGGATGGTGGACCGGGAATTACAATGCCATTGCTAGTTGTAATGTGGCTTTAGCTTCCCTGAACGGCCTGGAGAATGAGGCTTTGAAAGTACGTTGTATGGCACAGGCCCGTTTTTTCCGGGGATTTTTTTATTTCAATTTAGTAAAGGCATTTGGTGGAGTACCTTTAGTGATGAATGTACCCCAACCCGGGGAATATAATAAACCCAGGGCTACTGCTGATCAGGTATATGACGAGATTATAAAGGATTTGACCTATGCAGCAGGGCATTTACCAACACGTGCCCAGTGGGGAGAAAAAGAATTAGGCCGGGTGACTAAAGGTACTGCCCAAGGATTATTGGCTAAGGTGTACCTGTTCCGTCAAAATTACCAGCAGGCATTTAATTATGCAGATTCAGTTATCTTGGATGGAGAATATGATTTGCATCCCAATTACCGGGATTTATTTAATCCCAATTCTTTATATTCCGAAGAAGTGATGTTGGCTGACCAGTTTTTGTGGCAAGACAACCGGGATAATGAATCTCAGTTTGTGAAATGGCAAGGTGTACGCGGACAATGGGGATGGGGATATTTGTCTCCGACAGAAAGTTTGGTCGATAGCTATGAAAAGGATGATCCCCGTTTACCGGCAACTGTATTTTTTAGCGGGGATTCTGTTCAGGGAAAAGGGGTGATCAATTTTGCGGAAGGACTGGATCCGCGTGCCAATCATAAAGTGATTTGGCCAGCCAGCTATTGGAATGCCAATGATTTTACTAAAATGAATGCTCATTTGTATTTTTTACGTTATGCGGATGTGTTGCTGATTTATGCTGAGGCTGCAAATGAATTGGGAAAAACGGCAGAGGCTTTGGATAAACTGGAATTGGTGAGGGAGCGCGCCCGGAAATCTGTGGCAGAAGGAAGTGGTAGCACAGGTATATTACCTAAAATAACTGAGACAGACCAAGGGCGGTTAAGGGAAATTATCTGGCATGAAAGAAGAATAGAACTGGCTCTGGAGGGACATCGGTTCTTTGATTTGATCCGGGCAGATAAGGTGGTTCCGGGTTATGCTTTGAGGGAATTACAGAGAGATAATCCGGAAACTCATTTTTCGGCAGCACTCAATAGTGTTTTCCTGATTCCACAAAAGCAGATAGATATATCGCAAGGGGTACTTCAGCAAAATCGTTGAGCGAGGAATCAAAAACGATAGATGGGTGATGGTGGGTGGAAATTCCGGTTTTAACTCAGTAACTTAGTAACTATATCCTATGAAATTGTTTGTGTTATTTTTAAGTTTTTGGATCGTAGGGGCTTTACCGGCACAGGAATTGACGGATGAAGCTTTGTTGGATACAGTACAGCGGCAGACTTTCCGTTATTTTTGGGATTTTGGCCATCCGGTCAGTGGATTGGCGAGGGAAAGGAGTGATACAACCCACATTAATCATGAGGTGGTCACCATTGGTGGGTCCGGGTTTGCTGTGATGGCAATTGTTGTCGGTGTGGAAAGGGGATTCATAACCCGGGACCAGGGGGTGGAACGTTTGTTGAAAATAGTACATTTTTTGGACGAAAAAGCTGAACACTGGCATGGTATCTGGCCACATTGGTTGAATGGGACCACAGGTAAGGCGATAGCTTTCAGTGAAAAAGATGATGGGGCGGATATTGTGGAGACCTCATTTCTGTTTGAAGGTCTGTTGATAGCTCACCAATATTTTGATCGGAATACCCCTCAGGAACAGGAGTTGCGGCAGGAAATTGATAAACTATGGCAAGAAGCAGACTGGCGTTGGTTTACTAATGAAGAGGATGTACTGTATTGGCATTGGTCGCCTCAATACGGTTGGGAAATGAATCATCCTATTCACGGGCACAATGAGGCTCAGATCACTTATGTGCTGGCTGCTTCGTCTCCGACTTATCCCATTCGGGATTCTGTTTACCATAAAGGATGGGCTAGTGGTCCTATTTTCCGGAATGGAAAAATGTTTTACGGTATACCTTTACCTTTAGGCATGGACTACGGAGGACCTTTGTTTTTTACTCATTATTCTTATTTAGGACTGGATCCCAGGGGGTTAAAAGATCGGTATGCAGATTATTGGCAACAGAATGTAAATCATACTTTGATCAATCGGCAGCATGCAATTGTCAATCCACACGGATATAAAGGATATGGTCCGGATTG
>ERZ780154.1318-NODE-1318-length-12667-cov-2.29583_pt1 | contig 12667 bp, 8 predicted proteins | sample MGYA00511568_ERZ780154 | MGnify/ENA primary metagenome ERZ780154 (study PRJEB29588, sample SAMEA2142525) | human gut metagenome | biome: human gut; feature: human-associated habitat; material: faeces | place: Denmark | collected 2008/2010 ...
GTCCATCGGAGAATGATGCGCGATTTCCGCTTGTATATGCTGGTTGGGGGTATGCCTAAAGCCGTAGCAGAATATATCAAGACGAATAATCTCGGAGCGGTAGATTTAGTAAAGCGGGATATTGTCTCGCTGTACGAAGAAGATTTTTGGAAGTTGGATGATATGGGCAAAGCAACCGCATTGTACGATGCCATACCTGCACAGTTGAGTAAGAATGCCTCGCGGTATCAGATTTCAGCGGCCATACCGGGCGAAAGAGCAGAACGAGTTGCAAGCGTAGTCAAGATGATGAATGATTTCATGTCTGCCAATGTTGCATATCATTCCAATGATCCGAATGTCGGGTTAGCTCTTACAATGGATAATGAGCGCTTTAAGATATATACATCTGACACTGGAATGTTTGTAACACTGGCCTTCAAGGACAAGGAGTTTACTGACAACATCATATATGAAAAGTTGCTGAATGATAAACTCAGTACTAATTTGGGTTATGTCTATGAGAATGTTATTGCGCAGATGTTGCGAGCTACGGGTAAACAGTTGTTTTATCATACGATACCATTTGCAGACGGAAAGAAATATTATGAGGTGGATTTTCTAATATCGGATGGACATAAAGTGTCCCCAATTGAGGTGAAATCTTCTGGCTACAAATCGCATACATCGCTGGATGCCTTTTGTAATAAATTCTCCGACCGAGTTAAAAATAAATATATCATCTATACCAAAGACCTGAAACGGGAGCAAGGGATTGACTATATACCGGTGTATATGACAATGTTCTTGTAAGAAATGAGATAGCACTAAATAAGACCGAACTTTTCGGAAATTCCGAAAAGTTCAAACCTAAGATAAAAATTCTTAGTTAAGAACCAATGATCTTTGAATGATTCATAAACTAACATATAATAATAGGATGTTGTCCGCGGAGGAGAGAACCGAATTCTGCAGAATATCAGACGAATATATAAACGAGTTTTCCGGGTATATTGAGGGCATACACCAACTTGCAAAAGAGTATCATGTATCAGACAATTCGGATTACAATAAGATAACCAAGACGATCATAGATATTGAGACTTTTACCAATTACGCTTTTTGTGATTGTATTGTTCTGAACAAGTTGTTTGTTAGGGCGACAAATCCTTATGAAAAAAGTTTTGTTCGAGGGAAACTGAAAGTTCAACTCAATGAAAGCTTCAAAAGACTATACGGGTTCAAAAAAGGTTATAAGAACTCGTATTGCGCTCAGTTAGAAAAAATAATCACTATGTTTCCCGGATTCAGAAGAGAGTATGACAAACTATTGTCGGATTTAGAGCAAATCTCGAAAGATCCTTGGTGGAAAGATGTGCGGGATGCAGAAGTACATATCAACATATCTAAGCTATATAAACTGCGGCATGAAGAAATAAATGAGAGCAAGATTGTAATGGAGACTTGGCAGCTAATAGAGTTATTTAATCACATTAATCGTTTTATCTGCAGATTACATAGAGTCTATCTCAATTATATGGCTGCCCAATTTATAAAAGAAAATGGCTATATACCCAGTGTATAATAGCTATAGACATAGAATAACGAATTAGTGAACAGTGAAATATTTGTTCAGCAACTGATTTAATACAGCAAATGGCTAAAAAGATAAAAGATATTACAATGGATGAGGAGGAGAGACTTGCTGCTTTGAGACAAGATTTCTTTTCCTATTATCGTCGAATGAGAAGTAATCTGTTTTCGGATACAGAGATTGTATATGAAACTAAACTAACACCTGAAATATTTGATTTAAAACTCCAACAACTGTCACAGGACAAGAAACAATCTGAATTTGAAAATTTTGCGATTGCGGTAGCTTCTCGTTTGATTACACCGAATATTAAACCGCAAACAGGTCCGGACGGTGGTGGTGATGGAAAAGTAGATGGGGAAACATATCCTGTTGATAAAGCAATATCGGATAAATGGTGGATGTCAGAAGGTAGTACTGGCGACCAGAAATGGGCTATCGCTATCAGCGTTCAAAAGAGTTGGCAGAGTAAAGTTGAAGCTGATGTAAAGAAAGCGTGGAGACCAAACGCGGATATACCAAATTGCTTTATTTTACCAACCAAAAAATAAAATCCAGTTCACGGCAAGCTAAAGAAGATGAATTGGTGCGGCAGTATGGAATATCTGTAAGCATATTTGATGGAAAGTGGTTCTCTTTTGCAGTATTTGAACAAGGTTGTTTGGATGTCGCCATTGAGAAATTGAATTTTTCCGATGAGTACCGTAGAAAGACTATAAAAATAGGTCCTAACGATAAAGAGCGGGAGGCGGAATTAAATAAAATAGAAGACCATCTTATTAAGCATACAGTCGCAGACCTCGATACAGATTATGTAAATGATCTTTTGAAGACTTGTATTTTAAGTCGTGGATTGGAGAGACCTCGAATGGAAACTGAGGGGAGATTCAATCGTGCTTTAAGAGAAGCAAAAAATCATGGTACATCCATACAAACATTTAATATTATTTACAACCATGCATGGACTTCATTTTTCTGGTTCCATGATGTTGAAGCTACCTATTCAGACTATTTAAAGTTAAAGGATTATACAAAAGAACATCCGACCGTACATACAATAGAGTGGCTGACCAATATCCTTACTAATCTTGAAAATGTAATATCATTGGGGCTGTTTGACACAAATAAGTTTGCCATTGAGGTACAATTTATCAAGGAATTAAGACAGTACCCCCAATTATCTCAACCATGTCAGTTGTTTTTAGACTTATACATATCTGAGCATAGATTATTCCAATTGATTAATCGAAACGAAGATTTAACGGAAGAGTTACAGACACTAACATCTCTCATAGAGCAATGTGCTAATTATCCTGATATTAGTTTTAATGCACAATCACGGATCGTTGAGTTGCTGGGACGAGTAATATCAGATAATCCAGAATTTGAGCGACTCGTTGATAAGATTGCAGACATATCTTCCAAAAGAGAGTCGGAGGTTCAGGGTGCTATGACACATTTTACTCGTGCTAATGCCTTAATGGAGAAAGAGAACTATATGTCTGCTATCAAGCATTTGGGACATTGTGTACAATCTTTCATTAAAGAAGGATATGAAGAAGAATATATCAAGTCTTGTGGCAATATGGGAATGGCGTTATATCATTTGGAGCTGCCCTATAGTGCTGAGGCGTATTTGGTAAAAACAGCATCTTTCCTTGTCCGGGATTTCTATGAACATGGAGCAATCCCTCATTTGTTGATTACCGTTCTCTCAACGCTGTGTGAGATTGAGTTGATGCTTGGTAGATTGGTAATGTATTTGAATTGGAGAGAATTGCTTTTTATTATTTCTCGCAATGGACAAGAATTTGAAAGCAAGTTATTTATAGAACGAGATATTATAGCAGATGGTGGTTGGGCCTGTCGTTTTGCGATGGCAGACATAGGTAATCCAGAATTCTCTATACTTCCTGATATCCTTGATAGATGTGATATGCCCCTTTCTGCTAATTATCTGAAATACGCTCTTGGATATACCGATGAAATAGATGAACATTTTGCAGAACTTATAACTGCTGGTAATTGGCAGGATTTATTGCTTAAACAACCTATTCATGAACAATTTTGGGGAGAATTATCCATAGCTACTGACAGCCCGACAAGACTCTCAACACTAGCCAACAACTGTAGATTCTATGTAACATATGATAACAGCATTCAGAACCAATTAGTCGCAGAAACTTTCTTAGCATCTGTGGAAACTATGCTGGCAACATTTGCCAACATAGAATTGGTTATTCTGCATCCCGAGATACAAATCCATATAAAGGAGACGAAAGAGGATTCATCACTATGTAAAGGAGATACAAATGCAGAGTACATCTTTTATGTGAATCATGAGACTTTAACAGATCTTGTCTATTGGAATTGCTTCGTTTACTTCGTCGGATTCTTTATGTCTTATAACACTGTCTCCAAAGATGATGTTAAAAAGTTGTTGGAAGAACGACAAAAGAGTGAAAAGATAATGGATCGGGTATCTTCATTGATGCAACTGAATAGGTCTGTATATTTTGTTATTGGCGATAATTTTAAGTATTCTATTAGCAAATGGCAGAATGCAAATGATAAGATTTATCCGTGCTTAATAGCCAGACCACCAGCTGTAAAGCCTCTAAAACGCCATAAATCACAGCAACAAAATATGTCTGTCTATACGATATCATCCAATATGCAGTGGTGGGACAATGCCAAATGGTCTGGGATAGGATTTATTTACGACAGAAATACGGAATCTTTGCCCGTTCTTGCACTCTTATTTAAGGATATTGAAGAAGGGAAAAAGATAATAAGTGAATGGAAATCAAACATAAGACAAGGAAAGCCCGAAATAGAAATACAGATAATAAAAGGTATAAATAAAAATTACCCAACATGGTATCGCGTATGTGTAGCTCCTGTAGTATCGGAGAACGATAGATACGATGGTCGTTATGTAGGCGTAATGTGCAGAAAACATACTATGACTCCAACTGATTCGAAGAATTTGGATGCATTTGAACAGATATATCCTCGCTTTGACAAATGTTGTATAGTTGCAGCGTTGATTAGTAATGATGTTAATCAGCTTTTAAGGTCTATTGACTTCAAAGAGTCAATAGAATTGAAAGTTATTATAACGGACGCATGGCGAGTGTCTGCTATGGATAGTACATGTAACGCATTGGAGTGGGACGATGAACCTATAATCCCAGAAAAAGAAAGTAAAACAGCCCCAGTTCTAGCATTACTAGAGAATTTACGAGAAATACGGTCTAAACAATAATGAGATTTTGTGTTTTACATTGGCAAATAAAGGCTTGTGAATTTTATTTCCCACATAATAGAGTAATCAGTTGGACAAAGATTGCGTTCCTGCTTGCAGATAAGGTGGCAAAGTTCCTGACGTCATGAGACTGTCGGGGTATTAGGCTCTTACCTTTATAATACTATATAAGCACTTTAATATTAGACTGTTACTATGGATATAAAAATTTATTAGTAACAAATAAGTAACAAAAATCTATTGTTGTAAAAAAGTTTGTAGCTAAAGAAAAAAGGTGCTTAATTATAAAGCACCAACTATTCTGTGAATTGAGTGATTGTTTTTTTTAGGGTGATATTTGTGATAAAAATAGCATGATTCATCTTATAGGTCCATATTTATTATTATCTTTGCGTATAACGCAAAGAAATTGAGAGAACAATGGCCGATATTAATAGATTAAAAGTTGTTTTAGTAGAGAAGAAGAGAACTAGTAAGTGGTTGGCTTCCGAGTTAAAGAAAGATCCTGCAACCGTATCTAAATGGTGTACGAATACTTCACAACCAGATTTACAGACTCTGACTAGGATTGCTTTTTTGTTAGGTGTTGAAGTCCGAGATTTGATTAATAAGAACGAGGATATCTATGAGAGCTCCGAAACAATTCAATAATATAACAGAACGTGTTATAGATGATTTGAAACAGGTATTGTCATCGGGCAATAGTCAAATCTCTATAGCGGCAGCCAGCTTTTCCATCTATGCTTATGAAGCCTTGAAGGAAGAACTGGAAAAGGTGGACTGTGTAAACTTTATTTTTACTTCACCGACATTCTATACGGATAAGTCCGAAAAGCAAAAAAGAGAATTCTATATTCCTAAATTAAATCGGGAAAGGAGTCTTTTCGGATCTGATTTTGAAATAAGGCTTCGAAACCAGCTTACTCAACGAGCCATAGCACGGGAATGTGCAGACTGGATTCGCAGAAAAGCACGATTCAAGACCAACATCACTCACGGCTCCATGAATACCTTCCTCAACATAAGGGAAGGTGAAGAAACCTATACTTATATGCCTTTTAACGAGTTTACCACTACCGAACTCGGGCTTGATAGAGGAAACAACATCTGCCCGATGGTGGTAGGTATGCCCGGTCATAGTTCTACAGATATGTTTCTGAAGAATTTTGCCGAGCTCTGGAAGGACAAAGAGAAGTTCCAGGATGTGACAGATAATGTTATAGAAAATATCGAAACCGTTTATAAGGAGAATGCACCAGCTTTTATCTATTTCATTACGTTATACAATATCTTCAATGAGTTTTTAGAAGACATCAGTGAGGATGTATTACCTAATGAAGCTACAGGATTCAAAAGTAGTGTTATATGGAATAAACTGTATAATTTCCAGCGTGATGCATCATTGGCAATCATAAACAAACTGGAAAAATACAACGGGTGTATTCTTGCTGATAGTGTGGGATTGGGAAAAACATTTACGGCTCTTTCAGTTATCAAGTATTACGAAAACCGAAACAGAAATGTATTGGTTCTTTGTCCCAAAAAGTTGAATGACAACTGGCAGACATTCCGTTCCAACTATAAGAACAATCCGGTATTGGCAGACCGTTTGCGTTATGACATTTTATTTCATTCTGACCTGTCAAGGGATAGAGGTTTGAGTAATGGACTTGACTTGGAACGGGTGAACTGGGGAAATTATGATTTGATAGTAATAGATGAGAGCCATAATTTCCGCAATGGTGGTCGGTTTGATAATGAGGATGAAGATGACGATTTCAAGGAAAACCGTTATGCCCGGCTGATGAATAAAGTTATACGCAGTGGTGTAAAGACTAAAGTGCTTATGCTTTCCGCTACACCGGTAAACAACCGTTTCAGTGATTTGAAAAATCAGCTGCAACTTGCGTATGAAGGAAAGGCTGAGAATATAAACGATTTGCTTGATACGGAAAAGAACATAGATAGCATTTTCAGAGATGCACAGACTGTTTATTCTAAATGGGCTAAATTGCCTCCGGAGAAGAGGACAACAGAGAAACTGGTAGATTCATTAAGTTATGATTTCTTCCAGTTGCTTGATGCAGTTACCATAGCCAGAAGCCGAAGCCATATCATTAAGTATTACAACAAGAATGATGTGGGCAAATTTCCTGAACGTTTGTCACCTATATCACGCAGGCCTAAACTTACGGATTTGAACGATGCTATTACTTTTGCGGATATAGCAGAAATGCTTAACAGATTGAATCTTTCCATATATACACCTTCTCTGTTTATTTTTGAGAGTGAAAAAGGCAATTATGGAATAGATTATGAAGGTGAGGGACTCACTGTAGATGGCCGCGAAAAAGGTATTCGGAAACTGATGGCTATCAATCTGTTGAAGCGTCTGGAAAGTAGCGTAAACTCTTTCCGCTTGACTTTGATCAGAATACATGATTTTATAAAAGATTCCATTACGGCCATTGATAAATTTCAGGAGAGCGGTGCAGGAACAATAGATGTAACTGATTTTTCAGAGGATTTTGATACTGAAGATAACGAGAGCGATCCTTTTGTAGGCCGTAAATCAAAAATCAATCTCCGGGACATGGATTATGTGAGTTGGAGACGTGATTTGAAAGCCGATTTGGAGGTGCTGGAACTGCTGATTCTCATGCTGAAGGATATTACACCGGAACATGACACCAAGCTGCAACAGTTGGTAGCAGACTTGAAAAACAAGTTTGAACATCCAATCAATGGCAGCAATAAGAAAGTGCTGATATTTACAGCTTTTGCTGATACGGCAAATTACCTCTACGAACAGTTATCTGGAAGAATACTAAACGATTGCGGGCTGCATACAGCTCTGATAACAGGCAGTACAGAGGGAAAGTGTACTTTGCCGAAACTAAAGTGTACGTTCAATGACATACTGACCTACTTCTCTCCTATGTCAAAAGACCGGGATTCCATTCATCCGAATGATACAAGGGAAATAGACGTACTGATTGCAACCGACTGTATCAGTGAAGGACAGAACTTGCAGGACTGTGATTATCTGATCAACTACGATATACACTGGAATCCTGTACGCATCATTCAGCGTTTTGGCCGAATAGACCGTATCGGAAGCAAGAACGATGTGATTCAGTTGGTGAATTATTGGCCGGATATGGAACTGGATGATTACATCAAGCTGAAAGGTCGTGTAGAAAGTAGAATGAAGGCAACAGTTATTACCAGTACGGGTGATGATAACCTATTGTCAGCTAATGAGAAAGGCGATTTGGAGTACCGTCGCAACCAGCTGAAGAAGTTGCAGAATGAAGTGGTAGATATTGAGGATATGGATACAGGTGTCAATATCATGGATTTGGGACTGAATGAGTTTCGTCTGGATTTATTGGCTAATCTGAAAGAGCATCCCAATATGGATTTGACACCGTTTGGTATGAGTGCGGTGGTCAATGCTTCCGAACTGGTAGAACCGGGCGTGATGTTTGTGTTGAAGAACAAGAACAGTGGTGTGAACATCGACCGCTCCAATCTGTTGCATCCGTTCTATATGGTTTATCTTTCTCATACCGGAACCGTTATCTGCGACCATCTGTCGCCCAAAAAACTGCTTGACAAGATGCGTTATGCCTGCAAGGATAAGACAGAACCGGATAAGGCACTTTGCAAGCAGTTCAACAAGGAAACACGTGATGGAAAGAATATGCGTCATTACAGCGACCTGCTGCAATCGGCCATAGAAAGTATTATCACAGTGAAAGAAGAGAGTGATATAGACAGTCTTTTCTCGGTAGGTGAAACAAGTGCTTTGACCTATAACATTAAAGGACTGGATGATTTTGAATTGATTTGTTTTTTAGTAATAGAGTAATTATGAGTATATCAAATATTGAAATAGGAACGTTCCTTAATTTTTTTAACAGAAGTGGGTATGTATTAGATTTCTCTACTGTGGATTTTGATACTTTTACTCATGAAAGTATCGGTGTGCCACTTTGTGAAACATATAAAATGTCAAAAGGAAAATCGCTGGTGGCATATGTAAAACAGGCATCACCACAAAATATAATCAAGTTGTTTAATGATTTGATGACACACTATGAGTTATCTTCTCTTAAAGAGTTTGATGAAGAAAATCAAAAAGCATATGCAACCGCATATCTTAAATGTCGTTCTATTCTTGATAGGATAAATTCAAATACGATAGCAGATGTAGGAACCGTAAAACTTAAAGAAGTTTTCAACAGTGATTATATATCTTCTCAAATTGATTTGATGGTGAAAATGCAAGATGAAAATCCAACAGAAGCAATAGGCAAGGCAAAAGAGTTGATAGAGAGTTGTTGTAAAACCATATTAGAAAAAGAAGGACATATAATTGAAAAGGATTGGGATATGCCACGATTGGTGGATGAAACTTTTAAGTTGTTTGGTATTATGCCTAAACAAATATCTGATGATATTAAAGGAGCTAAATCTATAAAGCAAGTTTTAGGAAACTTAAAAGCTACGGCACAAGGAATATCAGAGTTGAGAAATTTATATGGCAGTGGTCATGGGAAATCAAGTTCTTTTACAGGACTTGAGCCAAGGCACGCAAGTCTTGCTGTTGGAAGCAGCGTGACATTGGTAAGGTTTTTATGGGATTCATATGAACGTTACAAACATATTAGCAACAAAGGATAATGGATAATATACTGAGTTTTCCTACTTCAACAATAGTCAATAAACCTGTGCCTAAGAATGCGTTTTATGGAAGAAGTAATGACTCTTCCTTGCGTGAATTTCTGACACGGGAGTTTGAAGGTATTGTATGGCTGTATAAGCTTGCACCTGCTACACTCAATGTAGAGGATGGTGAATATGTGCATGAGATTGACGTGTTCTATTGCAGAATGAAAGAAGATAAGTATAGCATTAAGCCTTTCTGTACAATGGATGAGTTGCTGCCACGACATACGGTTTTCATTATTGAGTACGGTGAGACGTTTGATTTACTGATGCATCATAAAGAAATGTCAGTTGTTCATGGAGAACAGAAATGGAAGTGTGGTGTTGGCGAATTGAAACGGGATATACGAATTGATGCTGATACGCTGAATATACAGGGACAGTCTATGGATGCCGTTTATAACGGTTTGCTCAGTCAAATATCAGGATTATCCGCATCTACAAAAGAAGAATATAAAGAACAGGTTGATGTACGTAAACAGATAGAAAGTATTCAGAAACAGATTATGACACTGAAAAAAAGAATAAAGGCTGAAAAGCAGTTTAATCGACAAATGGAATTGAATACAGAGGTGCGTCAACTAAGGAAAGAAATAACATTACTAACTGACAAATTAAAAAAGAATAATATATAATTATGAAACCCAATAAATTAGAATTGAGCTCAGTTGATGGAACACAACTGAATTTGGAAGCTCTCTATCAGATAGCACCATCCTGTTTTACGGAGGTAAAGGATGATAGAACCGGTGAGTTACGTCATGTAGTAAATTTCAAGACTTTGCGTCAATTGCTTGGCGATAATGCAGTTGAAGATGCGGATGAAATGTATCAGTTTACCTGGCCGGGAAAACAGGAAGCTCGTCGGGAAGCTGCTCGCCCTACTACAAAGACTTTGCGTCCTGTGGTAGAGGATAGTGTGGATTGGGATAATACACAAAATCTATATATTGAAGGCGATAATCTAGAAGTATTGAAGTTACTCCAAAAGTCGTATATGGGGAAGGTGAAGATGATTTATATAGACCCTCCTTACAATACAGGTAATGACTTTGTGTATGATGATGATTTTGCTGTTTCACAAGATGATTATGATTTGTTTTCAGGTGATGTGGATGATTTAGGGAATCGTTATCGTAAAAACACAGACTCCAATGGCCGTTTTCATTCGGATTGGTGTTCTATGATGTATTCACGTTTAATTGTAGCCAGATCTTTGCTTACTGAAGATGGTATAATTTTTATTTCAATAGATGATAATGAAGTTGAAAACCTGAAAAAGATTTGTAATGAAATCTTTGGCGAAAAAAATAGCATAAACTGTATAACTAGAGCTACAGGTACTCCAACTGGTGGTGGATTCGACGGAGTTGTTAATGAATTAGATTATATACTTTGCTATGCAAAGAATATATCGAATGCTAAAATTTATGGTTTACCAATGTCTGAATCTGATGCTAGTATTTATGATCAAATAGATGAAAAAGGAAGATACCTTACTCGTTCATTAAGAAGAACTGGCGGAGAAGATAGAAGAGAAGACAGACCTACAATGTATTTCCCCATTTATGCACCTGATGGTACTCCTGTTTATCCAATAGGCCCAACTGGTTATGAAAGTCGATGGATTTGTTCACAAGAAACTGTAAAAAAAATGGATGAAGAAGGATTGCTTCAATGGAAACAAGTTAACAAAAACGGAGAGTTGGTATGGCAGGTACACCAAAAATTCTACCTAGAAGGCCGTACAAAGGCACCAGGTAATCTTTGGACTGATGTCGAGGGAAATAAAAAAGCAACAAGAGATATACGAATGTTATTTGATACCAACAAGGTTTTTGATTTTCCTAAACCTATTGGAGTTATAAAAAAGATACTTCAAATAGCAAGCACAAAACAAGATTTGATTTTAGATTTCTTTTCTGGTTCAGCAACAACTGCTCATGCCGTAATGCAGCTAAATGCAGAAGATTGTGGCAATCGTAAATATATAATGGTCCAACTTCCAGAGGAAACGCCTGAAGACAGTGAAGCTCGTAAAGCAGGTTATGACACAATTCCAGAAATAGCCAAAGAACGTATCCGTCGTGCTGGCAAGAAAATCAAGGAAGAATCCCCATTGACAACCCAAAACCTTGACACAGGTTTTCGTGTTTTCCGTTTGTCTGACAGCAATTTTGAGGAAGTAAAGAAAGCACCTGGAGAATATGACCAATCACAGCTTGACCTTTTCCTTAATAATGTAAAGAGTGATCGTACTGACCTCGACCTTTTGTTTGGAGCTATGCTCAGTTGGGGTGTACAACTATCTTTGCCTATGACCAGTGAAGAAGTGGATGGAAAGATGATTTATTCGGTAAACGATGGTGACCTTGTAGCTTGCTTTGCAGATGATATTACGGAAAATATCGTAAGAGCCATGGCTGACAAACAACCGCTCCGTGTATTGTTCCGTGACAGCTGCTTTGCCCGTGACGATGCAAAAATCAATGTGTTCGAAACCCTGAAACAGTTGCTGGACTGGAGCGAGGAAGAAGCGATGAAGAATATCAAGGTTATCTAAAGCACCGAAGTATGGAAGGGAATAAAATCATCATCTACACCACAGTGGACGGCCAGACTAAAATTGATGTCAGACTGGAGGATGAAACTTTGTGGCTTACTCAGGCACAGATGTGTGAACTATATCAGACGAGCAAATCGAATGTGAGTGAGCACATCAAGCATATTTTTGAAGAAAAAGAGCTGGAAGAAGATTCAGTTGTTCGGAAATTCCGAACAACTGCTTCCGACGGGAAATCTTATATGACCACATTCTACAATCTGGATATGATAATAGCCCTTGGTTATCGTATCAAGTCCGTCATAGCCACCCGCTTCCGTCAGTGGGCTACCCAACGATTGAAAGAGTATATGATAAAAGGCTTTACACTGGATGATGACCGTTTGAAAAAACTGGGTGGTGGTGGCTATTGGAAGGAACTATTGGAACGAATCCGGGATATCCGTGCCACAGAAAAGGTATTTTATCGTCAGGTACTGGAGATATACGCCACAAGTATTGATTATGACCCTCGGGCATCTGTGTCGCA
>ERZ780154.1333-NODE-1333-length-12519-cov-1.86794_pt1 | contig 12519 bp, 16 predicted proteins | sample MGYA00511568_ERZ780154 | MGnify/ENA primary metagenome ERZ780154 (study PRJEB29588, sample SAMEA2142525) | human gut metagenome | biome: human gut; feature: human-associated habitat; material: faeces | place: Denmark | collected 2008/2010 ...
ACCTTCTGCTGATGTGGAACGGGTTAAGGAAGAAATTGAAGAAGTTCTGGGGATTGACGCCTCTGTTGCAATTCCCGTAAGTGCAAAATCAGGCATTGGAATTGAAGAAGTTTTGGAAGCCGTTGTCGGCTTAATTCCGCCTCCCGTTGATAACTCGGATAAACCGTTAAGGGCAATGGTATTTGATAGTGCTTATGACCAGTATTTAGGCACATTGTGTTTCTTCAAAATAATGGACGGAAAAATTAAACTCGGTGATAAAGTTAAATTTATGGCATCAGGTAAAGAATATGATGTTGTGGAATTAGGATATCAAACTCCCGCAAGAGTTCAGGTTGATGAGCTTGTTTGCGGTGATGTAGGGTATTTTGCCGGTTCTATTAAGGAGTTAACAAGATTTGTAGGTGACACTGTAACGAATGTTGAAAATCCTGCAAAAGAACCTTTGCCGGGGTATAAAGAAGCTTTACCTATGGTGTTTTCAGGTATGTACCCTGTTGATAATGATGATTATGCTGATTTAAAAGAGGCTCTGGAAAAACTTAAACTCAATGACAGCAGTATTACGTTTGAACCTGAAACATCTACTGCTTTAGGTTTCGGTTTCAGATGCGGATTTTTGGGAATGCTTCATATGGAAATTGCGCAGGAACGATTGGAGCGTGAATACGGGCTTTCAATCGTAACTACCGCACCTTCCGTTGTTTATCATGTCTATAAAACCAACGGAGAAATGGTCGAGATTGACAACCCTGCAAATCTTCCGCCCGCACAGCTCAGAGATTATATTGAAGAACCTTACGTAAAAGTCCAGATTATCGCTCCGAATGATTATGTAGGAACATTAATGGATTTGGCGCAGACAAAACGCGGTATTTTCAAAAATATGTCTTATATTGACAAAGTCCGTGCAAGCCTTGAATATGAAATTCCTTTGAGTGAAGTTATTACGGATTTTTATGACCAGCTAAAATCACGTACCAAGGGTTACGCAAGCATGGATTACGAATTTAAAGATTACAAGCGTTCAAAACTTGTAAAACTGGATATTATGCTTGCAGGCGAAGTTGTAGATGCACTTTCTGTTATATGCCACGAGGACAGTGCGTTTTATATCGGTCAAAAGTTAACCGCTAAATTAAAAGATATTATTCCCCGCCAGCTCTTTGAAGTTCCTATTCAGGCGGCAGTCGGCGGACGCGTTATCGCAAGAACAAATATCAAGGCAATGCGCAAAAATGTGCTGGATAAGTGTTACGGCGGTGATATTTCGCGTAAGCGAAAGCTTTTGGAAAAACAAAAGAAGGGCAAAAAACGTATGAAGTCCGTCGGTCGTGTTGAAGTTCCGCAAGAAGCCTTTATGGCTGTTCTAAGTCTTGAGGAGGAATAATATTATCATCTTTGGCTTTAATTGCTGCTGCTGTCCGATTTGTAACTCCGAGTTTTTTGTAAGTATGTGTAAGATGTGCTTTTACTGTGTGGTCAGTGATGCATAATTTTTCTGCAATTTCCTGATTACTATCTCCATGTACAACTAAGGTTAATACCTCAATCTCTCTTCCGGTTAATTCATCTTTTTTCTTTTTCATTGTTCTATACTACTCTTTTTTTATTTGAGCTTCCCAACATAATTACAATATTAACAAAACTAAATATTATTACTATTAGCCAAAAGTATATATTTCAGTCATACTGCAGAAATCCACGATATCGGTTAAATTTTTAAATATTAAGTTTTGTTAAAACTTATGTATTTAATATATACCATGTGCGCAATTTTTAAATACCAAATTACTTTATATAAATATGGAAATCAATTAAAAAGGATTAAGCAATCTATTAAGAGAATGTGAGTAAAGAAAACGGAGAATGGAATTATGACAAGTATCGGTAAAAATTTCGGATTATTTGGCAACAATGGCATAGGAGTAAATACTAAAAAAACAAAGGATGTAAAAACTGATGTACCTGTTGCTAAACCTCAAGTTACGGAGCATAAAGAACTCGGTGACGAATTATTAACCGCAAATACTTTTTATCCCGGTGTAAGCCTGAGTAAAACTAAACATACTGCACAAAAGGCAGATTTGGACGATTTGACTGCAACAGTACAAAATTTAAATCTTTCAAATGTAAGCAGAGCTGATAAAAAAGAAGCATTTAATGCAGTACAGGATCCTTTGGTAAAAGCATATATGTACGGCAATATCAATAACAGCACTATGAATGCGCTTGCAAATTTGGACGGATTAGGCAGTTTTACCGAATATATGGCTGATGATTTACTGGCTGATGTTGAAATAGGTTAAAATTTATATAAGTTTGATTTTTTACTCACAAAGTATGGAGAACCGATGTTTAAATCGGTTCTTTTTTTTATGTTAAAATTTGTTACAAATAATGATTTTTTATCAAAGATTATTAAATAATATGCCGTCATACATTCTGTGAGTAAATGAACCGATTTTCGGTTATAAGGAGAAACGGAAATGACAAAAGTTAACGGAAATGGCGGCAATAATCAAAATTTAGAAGCCTTAAAAGCTTATTATGAAGCTTTAAATACGAAGAAAGCAGATAAAGAAACAAAAGCAGCAGGTGCTAAAGCTCCTCAAAAAGTTCAGGCAAGTGCACTTGATGCGGCAGCAGCTCAAATTTGGGGCATTCAATTAACAAAAGGTGTTGATAAATCAGAAGCTGCTACGGCTAAAAGATTGGAACAGGCTTTTGCAAGTTCGTCTTTTATGGCTTCACTAAATGACCTCCAGGGTATAGAAGAAGATTTTACGGCCTATGCTATGGCTAATATTAAAGGCGTTGACCGCGAAAAGCTTGCAAAGTATATGTCTAAGCCTTTGAGTGCCGAAACAGCGGCAGGAGTCTGCGAGCTTGCTGATAAATTAACTGTTTAACTTATAAATATACACATTTACTCACACAAATTTAAAGACCGATTAAATATCGGTCTTTTATTTTTTATTTTCCTACAAAATTTAAAACTTTAAATCCTCGTTTTTTCTTTTCGAGTTCGACATCCGGAAGCTCGTAACATTTTATGCATCGTGCTTCATAAGTTTCGTCGCCGCCTATCATAATCAGCGGGGAATTTTTATCCGCAGGTTTGCCGTCAATAAGTCTTTGCGTGCGTGTTGCGTTTTCACAGCCGCATTTCATGCATACTGCATGGAGCTTATGGACTTCTGTTGCAATACACATTAATTCGGGCATGCTGCCGAAAGGTTCAGCCTTAAAATCCAGTTCTAAACCTGTTCCGATAACTTTTTTACCTTCATCCATAAGTTTAGAAATAACTTTAACAATATTGCTGTCAAAAAATTGAAGTTCATCAATTGCCACGACTTCATCTTCAGGCTTGACAACGCTCATAATCTGTACTGCATGCTTAACTTTGATTGCATCAAGCCATAAACCGTTTCTTGATTCTATGTAATCCCCTTTTGCGCGTGTGTCTATATCGGGGGAAATAACTTTAACTTTTCTTTTTGCAATAATAGAACGTCTTACACGTCTTAACAATTCTTCCGTTTTGCCGCAGCTCATCGGACCTGTAATTAATTCAAAACTATACCCGTACATTTCTTTTCCCAAAATCTCTTTTAACATGTTAAATTATACATCCCGAAAAACCGTTTGAAAAGTAAATTAATGTAAAATTTTGTCGCGCAGTTTTTTCAAACCTGCACCGTAGAAGTAGCGAAGCTGTTCGGGGAAATTATCTTCAATATCAATCATATACATATCATGGACTGTAAATGCTTTTATAAGGAAAACTATTTCGGTATTTTTTGTCCAAATAACCTCGGGAGTTCCGTTTTTTGCGGGCTGTGTAATCCCGAATAAGCCTTCATTGTTATCTGCAGCAAGGAATACAAATTTTCCGTTGAAATAGTGTTCAAGCATTGGAATTCCCGAATGCTGAAAGGATTTTCCGAAATTGCAGATAAAATTGTCATATTTAACTATTTTTACATCAAGCCCTCTGTTATATGCGTCAAGAAGATGGGTTTCAAGATATTTGTAATCTTGTGAAAAAAGTGCAATAAATATTGTTTTTTGTGCATTTTTTATAATTTCAGTTATTTTGTCAACAATTTTGGTTCTTCCTGAAACCGAAAGTACAGGTTCGGTATAATTATCTTCTTTTATATCAGGTAATTTTTTTTCAAGAAAATTAATTGTAGAATCAATTTTTCTTTTATATCGTTTAGTGAGTTCCCTGGGTTTTATCGGGGTGTAGGTAACGGGTTTTGTGTTCGACGGAATTGCTATATGCAATGTTTCAAGAGTTTTCAAAGTATCATAAGCCCTTGATTGCGGGATGTTTGCAAGTTTGCTTATTTCGTAGCCCGTTGCGGGAAACTTTTTCAAAAGCGCAATGTAAACCTTTGACTGGTATTCGTTTAACCCGATTTCTTTTAATTTTTCAACAATTTCGTCCATAAATTGAGTTTAGCAAAATTTTTAAACAAGGGCAATAAATTTATGCTCTCGGGTGTGCCTCGTTGTAAACATCTTTTAAGTGTTGTGTTGATACGTGAGTATAAATTTGTGTATTTGATATGCTGGCGTGTCCCAAAAGTTCCTGAACAACTCTTAAATCCGCTCCGTTTTCAATCAAATGTGTTGCAAAGCTGTGGCGGAATACGTGGGGTGTAACATGTTTGGGCAGATTAATTTTTTCAACAACTTCATTTATGACATTTCTTACAGTTCTTGTCTGAAGCCTGTAACCTGTGTTATTTATGAAAACAGGCGAGTTTTCGCTTGTATCAGGTGCCGGAAAACCTTTAGGTATCAATGCTCTTGCGCTTTCAATGTAGCGTTCGAGAAAATTTTTTGCCCTGTCTGTCACAAGAATAATTCTTTCTTTTGAACCTTTTCCGAAAACTCTGATTTCGTTATGCTCAAGATTTAAATCTCCGAAGTTTAAGCCCGAAAGCTCGGAAATTCTCATCCCCGTAGCCCAGAGAAGTTCCAGAATAGTTCTGTTTCTGTATCCCGCAGGAGTTTCGATTTTTGTGTTGTTTAAAATCTGTTCGACCTCATCAGGGGTTAAAAATTTCGGCAAGGATTTCGGACGTTTGGGATTTGTAAGGTTCATCGCAGGGTTTGAATCAACTTTACGCTCCCTGTAAAGATACTTGTAAAAAGTTCTTAAAGATGCAATTTTACGTGCCACTGTTGTCTTTTTATAGTTAAACTTTTGTATGAAATGCAGATATTCACGAACCCTTGAAAAATTTACATCTTCACAGGACTGCTCGTCCATCCATACAAGAAAACTTAAAATGTCTGAACAATAAGCCTTTGCAGTATGTGAAGAAAAATTCTTTTCCGCAATTATGTAAGATTTAAAATCTTCTAAATCCTGTTTTGAATCCTTATTTATGCTCATCTTTCTAATTCGTTTATATTATTGCTTTTTTCTACAGACTATTATACAATATTTTTAGAAGAATTTAAATACCTGCAGGAGATAAAATGAATTTAAAAAAATTATTAATATCATCTATTGTCGTTATGGCTGCACTGTCAACACAGGTTTATGCAAAAGAATTACAGGCACAGGTTCAGAAAAATACGGCTAATGCAAATAAAGCCGTTAAAACTTCACCTGTTCAGGCTCCTTCCGCTACTCAGGCTTATCCTGAAATATCAAAACTTATTGAATATAACCACTGTGCGGAAGCTGATGTTAAAATCAGACAGCTGCTTAATATGAAACCTAATGATATTAATCTTTTGGCTTTAAGGGCTGTTTCTCTTGCAAAACAGTTTAAATTAGACCCTGCACAAAAAGAATTGGATAAACTGTTAAAACAATATCCGAAAAATCCTACACTGCATTATGCACAAGGTCTTGTGTTTCTTCAGAGAACAACATCATCGGATGTTGATTACATTAAAAATACAAGAGGATTGATTAACAGTGCCATTAAAGAATTTGTAACCGCTGTTACATTGAACACAAAATATTATGAAGCTTATAATGCAATGGGTGTTGCAACTTTAAAACTCGGCAACAGAAACGATGCAATGGATTTATTTAATACCGCAATTAAAGTTAATCCTTCATTTGCAACTTCGTACGATAACATCGGCGTTGTTCAAATGATGAACGGAAACCTTGATTCTGCGGAAAGCTATTTTATGAAAGCTATGAAGTATAATACTCATAACCCTACGGCATGGTATCACATGGCACAGGTGGAAACACGAAGAGGAAATTACTCAAAAGCTTTAACATGGGTTAATCACTCCGTTCACGTAAATCCGAATTCAGCTCCCGCATTGACTTTGCAGGGTGAGTTATACTTGAAACAGGGCAATCAGGCAGCGGCAATTAATTCTTTCAAAAAAGCACAGGTGGTTAAACCCGAAAACTCAAGAGCTTACTTAAATCTTGCTGCAATATACGAAAACCGTGCAGATGAAGAGTTTGCAATGGAACAGTTGAAAACCGCTCTTGCTATTAACCCTAACTATCAGGAAGGCAAGCTGAGAATTGCAAATATGGCTTTGCATACAAGAAAATATGATCAGGCACTTGATTATTACTCAAAACTTATCGGGGATGAAAATTATAATGAAGATGCTATAATCGGGCTTGCAAATACATACTATGAAATGGCAAAAGACCGCGGCGGCAAAGAAGGTATAACTACAAATAAAGAAGTTTACCTTGCTTATGACTACATAAATAAAGCAATTGAAAAATGTCCCGAAGATTTGGAACTTCACCTTGCAAAATTAAAACTTGCAAGACTTGTTCATCAGGAACCGTTATCACAGGACAGTTTGAATTACATTGTTCAGGCCGCAGGAAACAATCTTATGGATACTGTTATAAAGGGTGAAGCTTTTCTTGCTCTCGGCAGAGAAAAAGATGCGGTTTACACTTTCGAAAATGCCGTAAACTTCTCAAACTCTGTTGATGATGACCTGTATCTTGCAGAAATTCTTGTTCATAATAAACAGTTCAGAACTGCAAGACTTGCTTTGCAAAAAGCTTTAACAAAAGATCCCGATAATGTAATCGCTAAAAACGGTATTGAATACATTAATCTTTGCGAAACAAAATCAAATGAATTCTTTGATATTGCTCAAAGAGAATATGAAGAAGAAAATTATGCGACAGCAATTGAATATTGCAACCGTGCAATCGACTTCTATCATAACAGTCCTCAAATTGCAAAATTAAAAGCAATGTCTTATGAAAAAGAATTGAATTACAGAGGCGCAATAAAATATTACCAGCAATATCTGGCAATGAACCCTAACGCAGCCGATAAACAACAAATTACCAAAAAAATAGAAAAATTTAAAAACAAAGCTAAATAGTAAAAACCGGACATGAAAAAGAAATTCGATATTCGAAAGTCATTTGAAATATTTTTGAGAGAGCCCATCAGTGTATTAACTGAGGGGCTGTTTCAACTTGTGAATATTGAAAATAACATTTTCAGCCAGAAACCTTACGTTAATGTTGACTTTGTGAATAAAAAAACGCAGATTACCGTCGTAAACAGCGACAAGATGTATAATCTTTTCCAAAAAGTTCTTTTTAAACAGAAGCTCAAAGAACAGAAAGAAAAGGTATTGTCTAAATGATAAAATATATGCAGGCAAAGTTTTTAATAAGCGCCGAAAAATTGCCGCAGTGTCCGCCTTATACACTGCCCGAATTCCCGCTTCTCGGACGTTCAAATGTCGGAAAATCCTCGTTTATAAACGGGCTTGCAAACCAGAAAAAACTTGCAAAAACTTCCAATACTCCGGGAAAAACAAGATTAATAAACTTTTTTCAATTTGCCAATAAATTTATGATAGCTGATTTGCCGGGTTACGGGTATGCAAAAGTTTCAAAAGAGGCGCAAAACAGATGGCAGAAGTATCTGGAAGAATATCTGCTTAAACGTGAACAGATTACGTCGCTTGTACAGCTTGTTGACGGCAGGCATGATATTCAAAAAAATGATTTTCAGATGAGAGAGTGGGTTGAGGCTTACAACCTTCCGATTTTTACGGTTGTGACTAAAATGGATTACGTGCCGAAATCAAAGGCTTTGAATGTTATAAAAAATGTTGAAAAACAATTTGGCGGAGTTGTCCTGCCTTTTAGTGCTGTTGATAACAGATATAACGAGAAGATTTTCGAGCATATTTTGAGTTTTAATAATTAAATGAACAAGGCTTATTTACAAAAATTAGCAAATCGTATAAAAGAACTTCGTTCTCAAAAGGGCTTGACACAGGACGATTTAGCTTCAGAATCTGTATCACGCGGAATGATAAGCTTGTTGGAAACTGTTAGGACTGATATTACAAAATTTGTCAAAGTCTTAGATTGTAATATTAAAGATTTATTTGATTTTGATTAATTTAAATCCATTCAGGATAATAATTAATCTCTATAATTTTGTTTGTTTTTAATCTGGCATGACCGCCTTTTATAAAATTAGTCAAAGACCCTGTAGGGGGCAGAATTGTAAGCGCCCATTTCAGAGGAAATACCCACAGGCTTCTGTCCTGACCGAAACGCTCGTATGTATAATCAATTTTATTTGCGTCAATATTTTCAAATTCAAAGCTGCCGAAAATTATGCTCGCTGGAATTCCGTTCATACCGCTGGAAATTACGGTTTCAACCTTAGCGGGGACAATTGTGCCCTGTTTAATTATTATTTCTCCGTTATAAAAAACATCGCGCACTACGCGGAAATTTACGGGCTGACCTTCATAAACATGGTTTTCGTCCTTTATATTTTCCGTAATCTGCATTTTTATAGGAATTTTTGTTGTACTTTCATAGTTGTAATTTAAGTGGGCTTGCGGTTTTTCAAGCGGAATGTCCGCAAAACATGGAGCTGAGATTAAAAATAGAACAATAAAAGCAGCAATAATTTTATTCATACTTTAGTTTTTCCTTTGATCCGCTTTTAATTTTTTCTTCCAGTAATCTTCTGTTTTCAACGGAATTCAGAAGAAAGTTTTGATAGTACGGATTTTGTAAATACTCGTTATTTGTAATAAAATACGGATATTTTGTATAAATATATTCATAAATATGTGCAAGCCGTTTGGATGTAAGATTTTTATTGGAGATTAAATCCTGATAATGCTGCGGGAAAGCTTTGTTAATGAATGTGATAAGCGCAAGCGGATTGTAACCTGCTTTTACCATATAGTCGACGGCTCTTTTATCTGCTACCATTTCGAATTTTTTCGGTGCAGCTTTAATTTGAACTGCTGTCAGCCATCCGTTTCCTATGCCGTCAAAAGTTCTCTGTGCATTTGAGATTTCTCTTGCAAGGTATGCCGCAAGCTCGTTATCATCAGATATAAATTTGTAATATTCACGGAACATTACAATCTGTCTGCTTGTAACTGTCGTATCCATTTTTAAGAGAGTGTCTTTTGCGTCTTTGTCGTAAACAAATATAATTCTTCCGCCGATTTTATTAGCATTCAATATCTGTGTACCGGTTTCATTAATCCTGTTTTGGATACTTTGTTCTTTTATAATTTGTTCGTCTGAAACAGCAAAAGCCGCAGATGTTAACATAAACAAACATAGAATACCCGCTATAAAATTTTTCATACTTAACTCCAGATTATTTACCTTAATAATATATTAACTTTCAATATTAGTCAAAAAATACATTATATAAAGGATTAAATAAATATACATACGGGTTAAAATATAAACGGGTTAAGTAATATCTTTAGGAGCGGCTTTATGGAGGAAGTTTTTTATCCCCGGAATAACGGGGAAATTTCAGGTTCAATTACACAGAGTTGGACGGAGCAGGCGTTAGAGTGTTATTCGATTAATTGTGACTGTTCAAAGTGTTCTTTGAAAAACGGCAATTACTCGTTTAAGTGCCAGATGCCGAAAGTTATTGATATATTAATTAACGTTGCAGGGCGTCCGCAGACAATTTGATAATTTTTATAGTATAATATCAGTGATGAAAAAGATTTTAGTTCTTTTAATTACTTTAATAATTACAGTTTTACCCTCAAATGCAGAAATAGAAAAGATTTCCGCAGACGGTGCCGTTCGTCTTGCGCTTCAGCATAACCTTGCTCTGCAGGCTAAACGCAAAGAAATTGAGGTTCTGCGTCAGGAAGTCAAAATGGCAAATGCGCTTAAAAATCCTCAAATTCAATCGAGTATTCTGATGGGACCTATCGGAAGATCTAATGCAAGTCAGGCAGGGCTTGCCGTTCCTGTTGAAATTGCCAAAAGAGGGGTTCGGAAAAAAGCCGCAATCGCTAATATGAAACTTCTTGAAAATCAAATAAGACAGGAAGAATTAAATTTAAAGCTCGAAGTTATGAGCGCTTATTTTGATGTTGTTTACATGAAATCGGTTGTTGCGATTTTGCAGGAAAGAGAAGAATTATTTAAAAATATGAAACTTCTTGCGGAAAGCAAACCAAAAAATTCTCAAAATTATGAAATTGAAAAGCTTCAATCTGATATTAAGCATAAAAAACAGATTATATTATTAAATAAAGCAAAAGCAGATCTTCTGTATGCTCAATTTCATTTCAATAAAATTCTTAACCTGAAAGATACCGACACAATGTATGATACCCGTGAAAATTCATTGTTTCAGGAACATATTTCTTTATTGGATATTCAGCTTCCCGAGTATAACACGATTGAAGAAGTTGCAATGAAATACAGTTATTCAATCAGAATTGCATACGATTATATTGATAAATCAGAACGGGAACTTGCCGTTGCAAAACATAAAGTAATCCCCGATTTAACAGTAATCGGCGGTTATGCTTTTTCGGGCGATGGTCAGGCTCATGGCGGTTATGCGGGCGGGTATCTTGATTTGCCGGTTTTTTATACTTACAGACCAGAAGTTACGAGAGCAAAAGTTGTGCTTGAGAGAGCTAAAATTGATGCCGTATCATTTGAAAATAAGTTAAAGTTTGCATTAAAAGAAGATTACAACCGATTTAAATATGCAAAAGAGAATATGGCTTACTATAAGGATATTTTGAAAGAGTCTGAAAATATTGTTAAGATGTCCGAAAAAAGTTATGCGGATAACAAAACTTCTTTATTAAATATGTTTATCATAGAAAACGCCTATCAGGAAACTTTAAACGAATACATAAGCGCAATGCAGGTTTATTATAATGCATATCTTGATTTGATGCATAATATGGGGCATGATATTCTGCTTGATGAAAATGCGCTTGATGATTTATAATTTACGCGCACAAAAAAAATCGTTGAATTATGTTCAACGATAATTTATGTATTGTTAAATTTTGCTATCCCAAATCTCGGCAGCTGTTCTTAACAGCGGCGGGGCTGTTTTCAGCGGGCGAAGCCCTCTTTGTGAAATTTCACAAGTTTGGCAAGATGCCATTCTCTTGCACTTATGTCATCTATTTTGTTTTTAATATCTTCAAGTTCAGCGAGCAGGGTTTGCAAATCCTTTCTCTGCGGAACCGTCTGTTCGAAATGTTCTTCGTCTTCCAGCCAGAAAAGCGGAAAACAATTGTTTTCAAAAAGTTCTTTGTTGTTCATAACACCACACCCCGTAAAACTTTTATGTAGTTTCTTTCTTTTGATACTGCGTGATAAATGCGTGAATCATATCCACTAAATCAAAGTTGCCGTATTTAAACGGATAAGGCTGATTTGAATATTCGCTGTCTGTTACTTTTTGAAGCTCTCTAACCTGCTTATAATCCAGTGAATCAAAATCAAAACTTGTCATTTCACCGTAATCAAGCATTAAATCTTCCATATCCATAACTTTTTTTTCTTCATTCATGAGCACACACTCCTTATAAAATCTATCAACAAAATCTTTATCGGATATGGGGCTGTAAAACTTTAAAGTTTTGAATAAGATTGTTACATATTTTTACAATATCATCTGTTTAGAGGTTTGACTTTTGCATAAATATCATTAACATGTGTTTGAGAAGTTAGTAACCGAGGTTGTAGTATGGCTAATAATAACGGAATACTTTCCGGTGTATATGCCGGTTTGACAAATACATATTCATATCTTGCGTCGCAGTATCCTAACGGACTTACGCTTGAAAATCTGACCGAAGCAAGAACAAAAACAACTAATGCAGGTGTTTTGAACCAGACATTTGCGTCATATCTTCAAAATAATTTCGGCACTATTGATAAAGACGGCGACGGAATTATTACTGCAGATGAGATGAATACGCTTTCTAACCGCATATCAATGCAGGGACTGACAAAAGCAGAACTGACACAGCTTTACGCTTCAGGTGCAAGCGGACTGTCGGAAAGCACAATGTCAAAAATTTTAGAACACTTTGATGAAATGGACACAAACCATGACGGAAGAATTACCAGTGCTGAAATTTCAGCTTATGATGTAAACTGCGCAAAAATGGAAGTTGAAGATAATTTTAATAACCGCCGTGCAACGGATATGTCAGTATTTTACGGTGACAGTTCGGCATCTTCCGACACGTACA
>ERZ780154.1340-NODE-1340-length-12432-cov-1.78088_pt1 | contig 12432 bp, 6 predicted proteins | sample MGYA00511568_ERZ780154 | MGnify/ENA primary metagenome ERZ780154 (study PRJEB29588, sample SAMEA2142525) | human gut metagenome | biome: human gut; feature: human-associated habitat; material: faeces | place: Denmark | collected 2008/2010 ...
ACAATTGAAAGAAGATTATGAGGAGTTTCGCAATTGCCTATAAGAAAATCATACGAAAGGGAGAAGAACAATGACAAAAACAGTGAAGATCGGCAACCGCATCATTGGCGGCGGCAACCCGATTTTGATCCAGTCTATGACCAATACAAAAACCGAGAATGTGGAGGCAACTGCCGCACAGATCAATCAGCTTACAGCTGCCGGATGTGATATCATCCGCTGTGCAGTGCCTACGATGGATGCAGCGAAGGCATTAAAGGAGATAAAAAAACAGGTGCAGATTCCGGTCGTTGCAGACATTCATTTTGACTATCGTCTTGCAATTGCAGCAATGGAGAATGGAGCAGACAAAATCCGCATCAACCCTGGCAATATCGGAAGCGCGGAGCGTGTAAAGGCAGTGGTGGATGTCGCAAAAGAGCGCAACATTCCAATCTGTGTAGGGGTAAACAGTGGTTCCTTAGAAAAAAATCTGGTGGAGAAATACCATGGAGTGACGGCTGAGGGACTGGTAGAAAGTGCTTTGGATAAAGTGAAACTGATTGAAGATATGGGATATGATAATCTTGTCATCAGTATTAAATCTTCGGATGTTATGATGTGTGTGAAAGCACATGAACTGATCACAAGCCAGACCGATCATCCGCTGCATGTCGGGATCACGGAAGCCGGTACGATCATCAGCGGTAATATCAAGTCAGCCATCGGACTTGGATTGATCTTACATCAGGGAATCGGTGACACGATCCGGGTTTCCCTGACAGGAGATCCATTAGAGGAGATCAAATCTGCCAAATTAATTTTAAAAACACTTGGACTCCGCAAAGGCGGTGTGGAAGTAGTATCCTGTCCTACCTGTGGACGAACACAGATCAATCTGATCCAGCTGGCCAATCAGGTAGAAAATATGGTTGCCGACATTCCTCTTGACATTAAAGTTGCCGTTATGGGATGCGTTGTTAATGGTCCGGGAGAAGCAAAAGAGGCAGATATCGGAATCGCCGGAGGAATCGGAGAAGGACTTATTATCAAACATGGCGAGGTATTCAAAAAAGTGCCGGAGTCAGAACTTTTAGAGGCACTCCGCTATGAACTGTTACATTGGAATGAATAATTATGGCAAAACTATTTTTTGATGTCTTTCCGACACTGGATGTGTCCGGGGATATGAAGAAAATTTTATCTGAGATGGAAGTTACCAAGGTAGGGATGAATCATGAGAGAGATCATATCCGTGTCTATCTTTTGGGCAGTCATCTCATACATAAAAATAACATTACGCAGTTAGAAAAATCCATTGAGGAGCAGATATTTAAGGGAAAACGGATGAATGTCCGTATTATCGAAAAGTATCAGCTCTCCGAGCAGTATACCGCCCGCACGCTGATGGATATGTATAAGGACAGTATTTTAGAAGAGTTAAAAGCCTACAGTCTGATGGAATACAATCTGCTCCGTGCCTCCAAAATGGAATTTACGGATGACAGTCATCTGCATCTTGTGCTGGAAAATACGATCATTGCACAGACACGCTCCCATGAAATTGTGGAATTTTTAGAGAAAATCGTGTGTGAGCGCTGTGGCATGAACCTGATTGTTGACCTCGACTTTGAGGAGCCAAAGGAGAGCAAATACAAGAAAAACAGTGATCTTCAGATTCAGTTTGAAATCAAAAACATATTAAAAAATATCAATTTGAAGGATGAGGACGGAGAGACAGTTGCAGTTGCTTCAGATGCCAATGAAAAAAGTGCAGTTTCCGGTCAGACTACAACATCTGGAGACAGTGGTTCTACAGGTGGTGGAAACGCCGTAAAACCTGCAAAAAACGATGCAAAATCTGCAAATGGTGCAGGAAATACTGCAAAAAAACCATACGACGGACCACGGAAAGAGTTTAAAAAACGTTATGATGGCGGTGGATTTGGCGGAGGTAAAAAATCCGACAATCCGGATGTGATCTACGGTCGTGATATCGAGGATGGAGAGACCATCCCATTGGAGAAGATCGTGGGTGAGATGGGTGAAGTTACCATCCGCTGTCAGGTCATGACGGTTGAGACCAGAGAGATCCGTAATGAAAAGACGATCATTATCATGTCTGTCACAGATTTTACGGATTCCATTGTCCTGAAAATATTTACAAGAAATGAAGACAGGGATGAGCTTCTTGGCAATCTGAAAAAAGGGGCATTCTTAAAAATCAAAGGTGTCACGACAATCGATAAGTTTGACAGTGAATTAACAATCGGTTCGATCGTTGGAATTAAGAAGATTGCTGACTTTACGACCACCCGTATGGACACCAGTCCGGAGAAGCGTGTGGAATTGCACTGTCATACAAAGATGAGTGATATGGATGGTGTGTCCGAGTGTAAAGACATCGTAAAGCGTGCCATGAAATGGGGACATAAGGCGATTGCGATCACCGACCACGGCGATGTACAGGCATTCCCGGATGCAAACCATGCACTGAGTCCGGATGACGATTTTAAGGTTATCTACGGTGTGGAAGCGTATCTGGTGGACGACTTGAAGGATATTATCACAGATTCGAAAGGACAGAGCCTCGATGAAACCTTTGTGGTGTTCGACTTGGAGACGACCGGTTTCAGCCCTGATAAGAATAAGATTATTGAGATTGGTGCAGTGAAAGTAGTCGGTGGTGTCATTACAGACCGCTTTTCGACATTTGTAAACCCGGAAGTGCCAATTCCATTCCGGATCGAGGAATTGACCTCAATTAAGGATGATATGGTCATTGATGCACCGAAGATTGAGGAGATTCTGCCGGTATTTATGAAGTTCTGCGAGGGTGCGATCATGGTTGCCCACAATGCGGAATTTGATATGAGTTTTATTAAGAAAAACTGCAAGGATCAGGGGATAGAGAGAGAGTTTACGATCATAGATACAGTGGCTCTTGCCAGAATCCTGCTGCCGAACCTGAATCGTTTTAAACTCGATACCGTTGCAAAGGCATTGAATGTCTCACTGGAAAACCATCATCGTGCAGTTGACGATGCTGCCTGTACAGCAGAAATTTTTGTGAAATTTATTGAGATGTTAAAAGAACGCGGTATGGAAAATCTCGATGATGTGAACCATATGGTTTCCACCTCCCCGGAAATGGTCATGAAAATGCCGACCTACCATGCAATTATTCTGGCGACAAATGACATCGGACGTATCAATCTGTATCGTCTGGTTTCACTTTCACACCTCACGTATTATAATAAGAGGCCACGTGTGCCAAAAAGTGAATTTGTCAAATACAGAGAGGGACTTCTTTTAGGCTCTGCCTGTGAAGCTGGAGAATTATACCGTGCGATTGTGGGCGGAAGACCGCAGGAAGAGATCATAAGACTTGTAAAGTTCTATGATTATCTGGAGATACAGCCGCTTGGAAACAATGAGTTCATGTTGCGCAGTGACAAGGAGCCGGTGAATACGATGGAAGAGCTGCAGGATATCAACCGCAGGATCTGCAGACTGGGGGAGGAATTTAACAAGCTTGTGGTGGCTACCTGCGATGTGCATTTCCTTGACCCGGAAGATGAAATCTACCGCCGTATTATTATGGCCGGAAAGGGATTTAAGGATGCTGACGAGCAGGCTCCGTTATATCTCCGCACAACGGAGGAAATGTTAAAGGAATTCGAATATCTTGGAAGTGCCAAAGCAGAAGAAGTTGTCATTACAAATCCGAACAAGATTGCGGATATGTGTGAGAAGATTGCACCGGTAAGACCGGATAAGTGTCCGCCGTTTATCGAGAATTCGGATCAGATGCTCCGTGATATCTGCTATAACAAGGCGCACAGCATGTATGGTGAAGAACTGCCTCCGATCGTAAAGGAGCGGCTTGACCGAGAATTAAATTCGATTATTTCCAATGGATATGCGGTAATGTATATTATCGCACAGAAGCTTGTATGGAAGTCGAACGAGGATGGTTACCTTGTAGGTTCCCGTGGTTCGGTAGGTTCCTCTTTTGCAGCGACCATGTCCGGTATCACGGAGGTAAATCCATTGCAGGCGCATTACCGTTGCGAATATTGCAAATACAGCGATTTTGATTCACCGGAAGTCAAGGCATTTTCCGGAAGAAGTGGTTGTGATATGCCGGATAAGATTTGTCCGGTGTGTGGCAAAAAGCTGGTAAAAGATGGATTTGATATTCCATTTGAGACCTTCCTTGGATTCAAGGGAAATAAAGAGCCGGATATCGACTTAAACTTTTCCGGTGAGTATCAGAGTAAAGCCCATGCTTACTGTGAGGTTATTTTCGGTTACGGACAGACATTCCGTGCCGGAACGATTGGTACACTTGCGGATAAGACTGCATTTGGATATATCAAAAATTATTATGAAGAGCGTGGAATTCACAAGAGAAACTGTGAGATTGACCGTATTGTACAGGGATGTGTCGGCGTCCGGAGAACGACCGGACAGCATCCGGGAGGTATCGTTGTTCTTCCGGTGGGCGAGGAGATTAATACGTTTACTCCGGTACAGCATCCGGCAAACGATATGACGACTGCAACGGTTACGACTCATTTTGATTACCATTCCATCGACCATAACTTATTAAAACTGGACATTCTCGGACACGATGATCCGACCATGATCCGTATGTTACAGGACTTGACAGGACTTGATCCACAGACGATCCCTTTGGACGATCAGACAGTCATGTCGCTGTTTATGAATACCTCTGCATTGGGAGTAGAACCAGAAGACATCAACGGTATTCCCCTGGGATGTTTAGGAATCCCGGAGTTTGGAACAGATTTTGCGATGCAGATGGTTATTGATGCGAAACCGACCGAATTTTCGGATCTGATCCGGATTTCAGGACTTTCGCATGGTACGGATGTGTGGTTGGGAAATGCACAGACTTTAATTGAGCAGGGGATTGCAACGATTTCTACTGCAATCTGTACCCGTGATGATATTATGATTTATCTGATCAGTATGGGACTTGACAGTGAGCAGTCCTTTACCATTATGGAGTCTGTTCGAAAAGGTAAGGGATTAAAGGAAGAATGGAAGGAAGAGATGCGGGCACATAATGTACCGGAATGGTATATTGATTCGTGTTTAAAGATCAAGTATATGTTCCCGAAAGCACATGCGGCTGCCTACGTTATGATGGCGTGGCGTATTGCATACTGTAAAGTTTTTTATCCACTCGCCTATTATGCAGCATATTTTTCCATTCGTGCGACCGGTTTCAACTATGAGATCATGTGTCAGGGAAAAGAGCGTCTGGAATATTTTTATAAGGATTACACAAGAAGAAAAGACTCTCTTTCCAAAAAAGAGCAGGATGTCTACCGTGATATGCGGATCGTGCAGGAGATGTATGCGAGAGGTTTTGATTTTACGCCAATTGATATTTACCGTGCATTGCCGGACCGTTTCCAGATCATCGACGGAAAGCTTATGCCGGCGTTAAATACCATTGAAGGTATGGGTGACAATGCTGCAATTGCGGTTGCGGAGGCAGCAAAAGACGGAAAATTCTTATCCAAAGATGATTTCCGCCAGAGAACCAAGGTGACGAAATCTACCATTGATCTTATGGCAGATCTTGGACTGCTGGGCGATATGCCGGAGTCCAATCAGTTGTCGTTATTTGATTTTGCATAAATATTTGTTTTGCGGGATAAAGAAACGCCAGGAAAAAATGAAGTTTCCTGACGTTTCTTTTTTTGTAAAAAATTGCATTGTAACAACGCCTGCTTACGGATTGAAAATCTGTACATTGCCCGGGGCAGCAACAGATGTATAATAAGGGGTTTTGGTCGTAAAATCTTTAAAATAGACATAAGTGGAAGTTACATTAATGGCAGTGTAGTTGCCTTCTTTTAATTCCTGATAATTGCTTCCATCTGTATTAATACAACAGATGGCCGGATTTGTCTTATCATTTTTCTGAAAAAAGATTTTATCGCCTGTGACATTATAGCAGTCGACACGGCAGTCCGTGACCAGCGTTTTTTCACCATTTGTCAGATCGACTTTGGCAATGCGGTAATCGTTTTCACAGTCCATAAAATAAAGATTGTTTCCGTCTTTCACCGGCATCCAGCAGTTCCCCTCATAGATGACTTTGGCGTGGTCATTGGAAGTGTCCATCTCATAGATATTATGATTGTCTGTCAGTCCGTTATAATAAATATATTGTCCATCGGTACTTGCGGTAAAGTAGGACTGTTTTTCTACCTGCTCTTTTTCCTTGCCATCAATTTTGACTTTGTACAGCGTGGTTGCATCAGTGGTATCATAATGCAGATAGTACAGATAATTTCCAACCAGGGAAGCATACATACACGGATCATCATCTAAAATTTCAGGTTTTCCTTTTCCGTCAATGTCCAGCCGGCATAAGCTGTTGGTATTGACCGGGAGGAAGGAAAACGAATCAGCGCTTTTTCCCTTAAGTTTACAGTAATAAATGTAGTGGTCATCCACGTTGATGTAGCTGACACTCTGATCCTCTAACTTTTTGATGTTTGTGCCGTCCGGGTTCATGGAGTACAGACAGTAGTTGTCGGCAGGGTTGGCAAAGTAGACAATACCATCTTTTTCACAGAAATATCCTTCGTTATACAGATTTCCCGCAGTGTTGCCGTTGACATAACCGTCATTATACCGAATGCGGTTTATGTACCGGTAGAGGAAAACACACCCGGCAGCAAGAAGGATCACCAACACAAAAAGCAGCCATTTCCAGATTTTTTTCATAAGTAAATCACCTCTTTGATTTATAATCTTTATCTATAAAAAGTATAGCATTTCTGTATACCATGACGCAAGTGTTCTCTTGCAAGCAAACTGTGAATGTAATATATTATAAATAATAAATGGAAAGGCTTGGATTTATTATGAGAGATTTATTGGAACTAAGAGATGAGATCGATCAGATCGACAGTCAGATCGTGGATCTGTATGAACGCAGAATGGCAATTTCAGAGGAAGTTGCTGAATATAAAATTGCTGTGGAAAAGAAAGTATTTGACAAGCAGCGTGAGGTTTCCAAGTTGGAAACCTTGAGTAGAAAAGGAACTACGCCATTTTTAAAACATGGTATCCGTGAACTGTTCGAGCAGATCATGTCCATGAGCCGGAAGCGTCAGTATCAGCTTCTGACAGAACATGGTCAGACGGAGAAGACCGATTTTAAAGAAGTAGATCATCTGAATTACAAAAATGCTAAAATCGTATTTCAGGGAACGGAAGGCGCGTATTCCCAGCTTGCGCTGAATGAGTATTTCGGGGAGAATGCAGACAGTTATCACGTGGATACATGGCGGGACGCAATGGAAGCCATCCAAAACGGAGAGGCCGATTACGCTGTATTCCCAATTGAAAATTCTTCCGCCGGAATCGTTTCCGAGAACTATGATCTTATGGTGGAATACAATAATTATATCGTAGGCGAGCAGATCATCCGTATCGACCATGCACTTTTGGGACTGCCGGAAGCAGACATGGACGATATCACCGACATTTATTCCCACCCACAGGCGCTGATGCAGTGCTCGAAATACCTTGAGATCCACAGAGACTGGGAAAAGCACAGTCTGAAAAATACGGCGATGTCCGCCCAGAAGATCAAAGAGGACGGAAAAAAGAACAAGGCAGCGATCGCCAGCACCCTGACTGCGGACATTTATGGTCTGAAAGTGCTCGATGAGGCGATCCAGAACAATAAAAACAATTACACAAAGTTTATCATTGTGGCGAACAAGAAGATTTTTGAATCGAGAGCCAATAAGATCAGTATCTCTTTTGAAGTTCCGCATGAGAGCGGTTCGCTGTACCATAAGCTGTCCCATTTTATCTACAACGGAATCAACATGAACAAGATCGAGTCCAGACCGGTGCAGGGAAAAGCGTGGGAGTACCGCTTCTTTGTTGACATTGAGGGAAATCTCAATGATGCAGCCGTACAGAATGCGCTGCGGGGGCTGACAGAAGAGACGATCCGTTTGAAAATACTTGGCAATTATGTGAGTGCAGAAGGGAATGAATAAACTGATGAAAAGTCCAAAGAATTTGATCTTATATAAAGATTTTGAAAATGGTAACTTATTTTATAACATGACCTGGATCATGGAGAATTACGAAAATGAATATTATAACAAAGAGGACGTGGAGTCTCTTTTGTATGAGAGTTTGAACCAGCTAATGGAGCTGGCAGTGAGTCATGGATTTGAGGGAAATCTGTGGCATAGTTTTCTGGCATTCCTTCTTGTAAATAATGAGAATGCTTACAGCAAAGCCTGTGAGATCCGCGGCGAAGTGGAGGGCTCTGTCAATCAGATCGTATTGCATGACTTTGAGATCATCAAATCGCTGTTTGATTTTGATTTTGGAAAACTTGCCTCTTATTTTGAGATGGACTGCATGGATGCCATCACCGATTATCAGAGCATGACAGGGAGCGGAAAGATTTTTAATAAGAGGATCAAAGAGCGCATCAATGAGTTGAAGTTAAAGCTGGAAGCTTCCACAGATGTGTCCGGATTTAAAGATGCAGTGACGGCATTTTATAAAGATTTTGGCGTTGGTAAACTCGGACTTCACAAGGCATTCCGCATTCAGCACAGGGAAAAGGAAGAGGTGGAGATCGTGCCGATCACAAATATTGCCCATGTGAAATTAGACGATCTGGTCGGCTATGAGCTTGCAAAACAGAAACTCATCGACAATACGGAAGCATTTGTCAACGGAAAGCAGGCAAATAACTGCCTGTTATATGGGGATGCCGGAACCGGAAAATCCACCAGTATCAAAGCCATTGCAAACCAGTACTATGACAGAGGCTTACGTCTGATCGAAGTGTACAAGCACCAGTTCTGTGATCTGAATGATGTCATCGCACAGATCAAAAACCGCAATTACAAGTTCATTATTTACATGGACGATCTCTCTTTTGAAGAGTTTGAGATCGAATATAAATATCTGAAGGCAGTGATCGAGGGCGGTCTTGAGAAAAAACCGGACAACGTACTGATCTATGCAACCTCCAACAGACGCCACCTGATCCGTGAAACATTTTCGGATAAAGAGGAAGTGCGTGAGGATATGCATACTTCCGATACTGTACAGGAAAAATTATCCCTGTATGCAAGATTTGGTGTTTCCATCTACTTTGGCGCACCGAATAAGAAGGAATTCCAGAATATTGTCAAAGTACTTGCAGAAAAATATCAGGTTTCCATGGATGAGGACACTTTGCTTGCTGAGGCCAATAAATGGGAGCTTTCCCACGGCGGATTATCCGGCAGGACAGCGCAGCAATTTATCAACTATTTACTTGGAAAAGAATAAAAAATTGGTATAATAGAGATATACAAAAGAAATGAGGAGGCAGACATCTGGTGATCCATACATTCGCAGCAATTTATATCGGTTCTTATGAAGTAAGTATTAAAATATTTGAGATTTCAGGAAAGAAGAAAATCCGTGACATCGATTATATCCGGAGCAGGATTGAGCTCGGAAGAGATGCATATTCCAAGGGAAGTATCGGATATGAACTTGTGGAGGCGCTGTGTGATACGCTTGCCGAGTACAAAAAGATCATGGACGGCTACCGGGTGGACAGTTACGAAGCGTATGCTGCCGCAGCCTTGAGAAACGCTGAAAATGAACTTTTTATCTTAGACCAGATCCGCATCCGGACAGGACTTCTCGTAAAAGTTTTAAGTAACTCTGAGCATCGCTTTATCAGTTATAAATCGGTTGCCATGCGGGAAGATTTTGAGCGTATGATCCAGAAAGGTGCAGCAGTTGTGGATGCCGGAGGCGGCGGTATGCAGATCACGGTATTCTCAAAGGGAAAAGTAGTCACAACACAGCATCTGGCACTCGGCACCATGCGTATGCGGGAGCAGCTTGCAAGAAAAAGTAACAATCTGGCACAGTATGAACTTCAGGTAGAAGAACTTGTTGACAAGGAACTTGAAGTTTTTAAAGCTATGTATCTTCAGGAGACGAAGATCAAATACCTGATCATCATCGGTGATTATATATCAGAGATCAGCAGAAAAGTAGAAAAAAACAAGGAAGATAATACCATAGAGGCAGCAAAGTTCTTAAAGTACATCAGAAAGCTGGATGAGAAGACATTAGAGGAAATCTCAGAGGAATTGAACCTTTCGAATGAGAGTGATGCGCTTGTCATTCCATATATGATGATCTTTAAATGCATGGCGGAGAGCATCGGCGCAGAGAGTCTCTGGGCACCGGGAACAAATGTCAGCGATGGTATCGCATTCCACTATGCACAGAAGAATAATATGATCCGGGTAGAACATGATTTTGAGGCGGATGTCTTATCTGCCGCAAGAAATCTTTCCGAGCGTTACATGAGTTACACCCCACATATTGATGCACTGACGCAGATGGCAACCCTTATTTTTGATACGATGAAAAAAGTACATGGACTTGGCAGAAGAGAACGGCTGCTTTTACAGGTGGCTGCCATTTTACATGACTGCGGAAAATATATCAGTTTTGCCAACGGACCGTCCTGCTCCTATGACATTATTATGGCTTCCGAGATCATCGGACTGACACACAAAGAGCGTGAGATTGTTGCAAACACAGTATTATATAATACATGGCCGCTTCCTGACTATGAAGATCTCGCAGATAAATTGGATCATGACAGTTATCTGACCGTTGCAAAACTTTCTGCAATCCTTCGTGTATCCAATGCAATGGACCGGAGCCACAAGCAGAAGTTTAAGAATGTGAAGGCGGCGGTCAAGGGAAGAGAGCTTGTGATCACAATTGAGACAATGGATGATATTGCTTTGGAAAAAGCACTGTTTGATGCCAAAACGGCATACTTTGAAAATGTATTCAGTATAAAGCCGGTGATCAAAGAAAAGAGAGTCTACGGCTGACAGACAACCAATGGAAAGGCTAGGTTTATCTTATGGAGAAAGAACAGGATTTTAAAAAACCGGAATATTATGAAAACAGGGAATTGAGCTGGCTGAAATTTAATCACCGTGTATTAAACGAGGCGAGAGATAAATCCATTCCGCTTCTGGAACGATTAAAGTTTGTCAGTATCACTTCGTCAAATCTGGACGAATTTTTCATGGTGCGTGTCGCATCCCTGAAGGATATGGTACACGCCAATTATAAGAAAAAAGACATTGCCGGAATGACGGCATCGGAACAGTTAGAGAAGATCAATGAGCGCACGAGAGAGCTTGTCACGCTTCAGTACAATACCTATAACCGTTCTCTTGTGCCGCTTATGCACCAGCATGGGATCGTTGTGATGGATGCATTCGAAGATCTGAGTGAGGCGCAGGCTGCATTTGTGGACCGCTATTTTGAAGACAATGTATATCCGGTACTCACCCCGATGGCGGTGGATGCCTCAAGACCATTTCCACTGATCCGGAACAAGACATTGAACATTGCAGCACTTCTTTCCAAGAAAAAAGGAAAAGCAGAAAAAGAGGAAATTGAATTTGCAACCGTTCAGGTTCCAAGCGTGTTGCCACGCCTGGTACATATCCCTTCGGAAGATGGAAATGAAAAGACCTTCATTTTATTGGAGCAGGTCATTGAGCGGAATATTGATAAATTGTTTTTAAACTACGATGTACTCTGTGCATATCCTTACCGTGTCATGCGGAATGCCGACCTGTCGATCGATGAAGATGAGGCGGCTGACCTGTTAAAAGAGATTCAGAAACAGTTAAAAATGCGTCAGTGGGGAGAGGTGATCCGTCTGGAAGTGGAGGACGGTATTGACAAAAAGCTGTTAAACTTCTTAAAAGATGAATTAAAAGTGGCAGAACAGGATATTTTCCAGATCAACGGACCAATTGATTTCACATTCCTGATGAAAATGTATGGATTAGAAGGCTGTGACGATCTGCGGAATGAGCCTTACACGCCACAGCGCGTGCCGGAGATCGTACCGGGGGAAAATATTTTTGATGAGATCCGAAAAGGAGATATCCTTTTGCATCATCCATACCAGACGTTTGATCCGGTGGTTGATTTTATACGTCAGGCATCTGTGGATCCGGATGTACTTGCCATCAAACAGACGCTTTACCGTGTCAGCGGCAATTCACCAATTATTGCTTCATTGGCACAGGCGGCTGAAAACGGCAAGCAGGTTTCTGTTTTAGTGGAGTTAAAGGCCCGGTTTGATGAGGAAAATAACATTGTCTGGGCAAAAAAATTAGAGCAGGCTGGCTGCCATGTTATCTATGGTCTGGTTGGACTGAAAACCCACAGCAAAATAGCGCTGGTTGTCCGGAGGGAGGAAGATGGTATCCGTCGTTATGTGCATCTTGGAACCGGTAACTACAACGACTCCACAGCAAAGTTATATACAGACTGTGGTATTTTTACCTGTGACGGTGCGATCGGAGAGGA
>ERZ780154.1347-NODE-1347-length-12365-cov-1.66816_pt1 | contig 12365 bp, 7 predicted proteins | sample MGYA00511568_ERZ780154 | MGnify/ENA primary metagenome ERZ780154 (study PRJEB29588, sample SAMEA2142525) | human gut metagenome | biome: human gut; feature: human-associated habitat; material: faeces | place: Denmark | collected 2008/2010 ...
AGCTCCTTCAGTAACCGCATGATTAAAAGTAGTCCAGTCAGACATCAGCAAACCGGTGAATCCCATTTGCCCCCGCAGGATATCATGATTCATAAACCGATTCATCGTTAAGGGTTCGCCATTATAAGAAGTATAAGAACACATCACACTCCCAACACCGGCATCAATAGCAGCCTGAAACGGAGGCAAGTATCTTTCCTGCAAATCACGCAAAGAAAAATCAGTATTCTGATAATCGCGTCCCCCACGCAAAGCCCCGTACCCGGCAAAATGTTTTACACACGCCATCAATGTACTCTTATCTTCCAAACGTTCTCCTTGAAAACCTTTCACCCGTGCCGCAGCTAAAGCTGCTCCCAGATAAGTATCTTCGCCCGAAGTTTCCATAATCCTTCCCCAACGCGGATCATTCGAAATATCCACCATCGGGGCATATGTCAATTGTATTCCTGCTGCTGTAGCCTCCAGAGCTGCCAGTTCCGCCCCCTGCCGGACCATCTCCCGATCCCAGCAACAGGACTCTGCCAAAGGTATCGGTAATATTGTACGATAACCGTGAATCACATCTTCATGAAACATCAAAGGTATTCCCAAACGACTGTGTTTCAGTGCTTCCTCCTGTAAAGAACGATTCAAAGCTGCTCCGTTAGCTTTCAGAAAAGCACCCACTTCACCTCTACCAATAGCCAAACGCAAAATAGAATCCTGTTGGGCATAATATGGCAACAAATTCAATTCTGCAATCTTTTCATCCAAAGTCATTCGTTCCAATAAATCTTCCACTCTGTTTTCTACCGACTGATTCGCATCTTTATAATCCATCCGCCGTACACAAGATGCCAGCACCAAATACAAGATAACTGATAAATAAAATCTCAAATACATAATTCTTAGTTCTTAAAATAATCCTTTATTTACAAAAATAGAATAATAAAAACACTATTTTTTAATTTGCACAAAAAAGGATATACAAAAACTATTGTTTCTCAATATCATAAACCTGTTATTCCGGTCTCAAATAAATTCACAATCTCATTTTCTATTATTTGAGATTCATTTTTCCATAGATCTGATCCTTTTAATAAAATCCCGAACATAAAATTATATTAATCATGTTTTCTTCTCAGATCAAATTGGATTTATAAAAAAAAAGTATATTTGTATATAAAATCAAATTTCAGAGGCGTTAACTTAAATCAAGTTTTTTATACCGTTTTTGAATAAACCTGAATTTAATACCTGACTTTACAAATATGAAAATATATAAAACCGTTCTATTTCTCCTATTTGCCGGGAAGTTGACCAATATCTGTGCAATGGATTTCCTTCCGGATCTGGTACCGTTTCGCCATGATCAGGAGTTAAGTAACAGTAGCATCACTTCTATCACCCAGGATACCTCCGGGCAAATGTGGTTGAGCACTTCCAAACATTTATATAGTTTCGATGGTTATCAGGTCAACAAAATCACACTTCCCTCCCACCCAGCCATTACCACCTTATTAGAAATCCAATGTGTGTATAGCGACCGGGAGAATAAAATATGGTTAGGTCTAAGCAATGGTATTTGTCGTTATGATCAGGACAATAAAATTTTCCAATATTATTTTCCTGAACCTGAAGACATGCTCAATATGAGTAATATTATATACCAGATTGTAGAAAACCCGGAAGGCACATTATTTTTCGCTACCCGCAATGGTATTTTCAGTTTTGATAAATCCAGCAACCATCTGAAACGGATAGAGGCCTTTCCCTGGCACAAAGTATGCAGTGGTTACCGGAAAGAAGAACGTATCACTTCAGCTCTGCATGTCACCTACAACCATATTTTATGGGGTGGAACCGAAGGAGATGGCTTATGGTATATTAACCTCAAAGACGGTAATAAACTTCATTTCCGGCACGAAGATCAAGTAACAGGTTCTTTGGGAGGAAATATCATACATACCATCTTTGAGGACCGCTTTGGAGTTATCTGGATAGGTACCGAGAATGGATTAAGTTCATTCATTAAAGAAACATCCAGTTTCTCAAATATCCAAATTCACCCCTCACAGCCTGTTTTATCTATTTGCGAAACCGAAGAAAGTAATCTTCTGCTTGGAACTCCGGATGGATTTTATTGTTACAACAGGAAAAACAGAAAGGCCAATAAAATAGACCTTACCTCTTATCCTTCACTCACCCATAGCTCGAATTATATCTCCGTCCTTCACAAAGACCGTTCCGGAGGTATCTGGATCGGTACCCGAAAAGGTCTGGTGCGTTATTATGCACCCCATGACTTTCTTCTCTTCAAACATAACGAATATAATGATAACGGACTTGCAGCTGATCCTGTTTACCTGCTGACAGCCGATCCGCAAGCTTCCGGTGTCTGGATTGGCCATGAAAAAGAATTCATCGATTTTTATCAACCTTCTACCAAAGTAATCAAACACTATCGTCTTCCCGCAGGCGATTACCAAATTCCTCTCACCGGATATATTACCCATAACAATGACTTTTTGATTGGAACCAAGGGTGGTTTAGTCCGTTACAATCGGATCCGCGATTGCTTTGAACCCTGGAATTTTACTTATTGCGAACAAACTTTTGCCAATACTTACGCCATACTGCAGGACCGCCGGGGACGTTACTGGTTCGGCGTACTGGACATGGGCATTTACCAGGTTGACCCAAAAGAAAAGAATTGTAAACGTATCCCAATCAGCTACGAAAAGTCCCATAAAAACATTTATACTAATACTAAAATAATATACGAAGACAGACAAGGATATATTTGGATTGTCTTCTGGCGGGCAGGTATTATGCGTTACAATCCTGATACAGGGGAAGAAAAATTATTTACCCATGAAAATACGGGAGGCATGTTGCCCAACAACACAATCTGGTCAGTGAAAGAAGATCCCAGAGGGCGGATCATTATGGCAACAGCCGGTGGTGTTGCCATTTGGGATACAGCTCAAAAACAATTTACCGATACTGCTTTAGTAGCTCCTTTATCAGGAGAATCCATCGTAGGAATGGAACGCATGGATAGTGATTCTACCTGGTGGTTATCGACAACAAAAGGGATCATCCGTATAACCCCCTGGGATGGCAAAATACTCCATTACACAGAAGCTGACGGATTACAGGATAACGTATTCCATTATCAGGCCATCGCCAAACTGGATTCTTCGCTATTTTTCGGAGGTAACTACGGATTAAATATAATCACTCCACATACGACTTTTAAAAACAATTATATACCACATCCTTATATCACTTATATCACGCTTAATGGCCGGGAAATCGACCCGGATGTTCTTCCTAAAAAGAACGATCTCCCCTATTTATCCCTGAAAAAAGGCGATAAAGCCGAAATATTTTTTTCTTCCTTTTCATTCTGTAAAGAATGGCGCAACCGGTATAGATACTGTTTCACCGGGGATACCCCCCATAGCTGGAGTCAACCCATAGCACAAAACAAGGTCGTCTTTATGCCTGACTGCCAGGGATCAACCTATTTCCATCTCACAGCTTCAAACTCCGAAGGTCTCTGGAGTCAGCCCCGTTCCTTACTTCTCATTGAGACCCGCAATCCTTGGCTGTCTCTATCTTTAATCGCAGGTTTGGTTTTCTTCGCTGGCCTAGGAATGATCTATTTCCGGAGAAATATCCACCGGCGAATGAAAGCCAAACGAATCAAACAAATCCGGAAAACACCCAAACCGCAGACCGATAGCCAAATCCTCCAACTCCAGGAAAAATTTAAGTTGTTGATGGAAGAAGAACAACTTTGGAAAAATAAACGTTTCTCAAAAACAGAATTGGGAAGTCGCCTCAAACTGAATGAACAACAATTGACTCTTTTCCTGAAAAACAGCTATGGTAAAAGTTTCCCGGAACTGATCAATCATTACCGGGTAGAAGCCGTAAAACGTAAAATGGAAGACCCGCAAAACAAAGACTATACGCTATTCGCATTGGGCGAAGAATGCGGTTTCAACTCCCGCAGTTCATTTTACCGGGTTTTTAAAGAATGTACAGGTATTACTCCCGCCGAATACCAGGAACGGTTAACGATGAATGCCAAACGATGAACGAAAGCAGAACTCCGCACTCGTTCATCGTTCCATATATCATTCATTATTCCTCACCAACGTCACATGAATCACTTGTCTTCCTTCAAGAGCTATGATTTCAGGACGATAATTCTGTCCCTGGACCCGTATAGTATCAGTTGACATAGCTTTTAACTGATATTGTCCGTGTATATCGGTAACAGCCTTCTTTTTTCCCACCTCCACCGTAATACCGGCCAGCGGATTTGCCTGTACATCACGGACAATCCCATGTACGTCCACCGGGACGGCCAGCCTGCCAACTGCCGTCTTATGGCCCTTTTCCTGGCGATTTATGATCACTTTTTTCTCTTTATCCCTTTCCACCGTAATTAATTTCTTGATCCGGATATCGTCCGAAGCACTTCCAATCTGCAATTCAAACGCTCCGGGTTCCACAACACGCTGCATCTTCTGATTGTACAAACACAACGAACTCACCGGAACCTTGATTTCCACAGCTACTTTTTCCCCTTGTGGTACACTCACTTTAGAAAATCCCTTCAATTCATGAACCGGGGTAACCACACTGGACACCACATCACGGACATACAACTGGACTACTTCCCTTCCGTCACAATTCCCTGTATTCCGCAGGGTTACAATTGTCCGGATCGTATCTTCCTGCCTATAGTCTTCTTTATCTGTTTCCAAGGACAGATAATCAAATTCCGTATAACTCAGTCCATGCCCGAATGCCCATAATGCATCAGGTGAAGAAAATACATAATCTTTACCCGGTTTTCCCAGAGCACCAGGGCGTTTGTAAAATCCCTTATCCGTCGGAAGATAATTGTAGAAACAGGGTAAATGTCCGACACTTTTGGGGAAAGAATAATTCAACTTTCCTGAGGGATTTACTTTTCCGAATAAAATATCTGCTAATGCATATCCTCCCTGTTCACCAGGATACCACTGTATCAATATTCCCGGAATGTGTTGCTTAACCCAAGGCATGGCAAAAGGTTTACCGGAGAGTAAAACAACAATAACAGGTTTACCGGTAGCATATACGGCTTTAATCAATTCTTCCTGCACACCTGTCAGGGTAAGGTCGCTCAAATCAAAACCTTCCCCACAAGTAGCATTACTATAATCACGGGCCAACGAAGCGCTGGCTGTTCCTACAACCACAATACTCACATCACTTTTACGGCTGGCAGCCACAGCTTCTCCGAATCCACTTTTATCCATTGTAACCAGATCACATCCCGGAGCATAATTGATTTGCAACGTTTTTCCATATTGTTCCTGCAAAGCTTGCAGTAAAGTCACCCCGTCCCGATTACTCCGGCTCCAGGTGTAATCTCCGAACTGTACCTGGGCAGCATTGGGTCCTATGACGGCAACAGACTTCAAACGTCCTGCTTCCAAAGGTAAAATTTTCCCTTCATTTTTCAGTAATACAACCGATTCTTCAGCAATTTTACGGGCCAAAGCAACATGTTCCGGACAATGCACCACCTCATCATACCGGGAAGTATCCGGATAAGGACGATCAAATAACCCCATTGCAAATTTAGCCCTTAACACTCTTCTCACTGCCTCATCAATATGCCTGACCTCTAGTTCTCCAGCTTTCACCAAATCCACCAGATTTGCATAACAATTATCCGAAGCTTCTACATCCAACCCTGCCATCAATGCCTGCCGGGCCGCATCTGCCCCATTTTGAGCCGTCTTATGGAAATAATTCAACATGCCGATAGCTCCCCAATCAGAATATACATATCCCTGAAATTTCCATTGTTTACGCAACAAATCAGTCATCAGATAAGCTGAAGAAGAATTGGGTTCCTGATTCCAGGAATTATAAGACGACATCACAGCCCAAGGCTTGGTTTCCCGGACCACTGTCTCAAAAGGTTGTAAATACACAGACAACAAATCTCTTTGTCCACAAGCCACAGAAGCCAGGTTTAACCCTCCTGCGGGACAAGCATGTGCTCCAAAATGTTTCAGCATAGGCGACACTCCCTGATCCAGGTATCCCCTGACTTCGTTAACTCCCATCCGACTGACCAGATAAGGATCCTCACCAAAACATTCTTCAACCCGTCCCCAACGCAAATCCCGGACTACATCAAGCACCGGTGTCAGAGATTGCCGGATTCCCTGTACTTGTAATTCTTCTGCAATGGCTACCGTCATCCGGTAAGCCAAATCCGGATTGAACGTACTCCCCAAAGCAATAGCCTGAGGAAAAATGGTAGACCCTTCATGAACTGATCCGTGCAGGGATTCTGTTAATGGAAATACCGGTATCCCCAAACGGGTTTGCTTCATCATATATTGCTGTATCTCCAGCATAAAACGGGCACATTCCTTTCCCGACAAAGTAATTCCCTCTACGCAGCCCATACTCCGGTCTGCCGTCATTTTCCGCAATTTGGCCGTATCCAACCGATTGCCATCGGAGATGGCATAAGCATGCAAATGCCTCAATTGTGCCACTTTTTCGTCCAGCGTCATGCGTTCCAATAAATCTTCCACCCGTTGCCCGATTGGTAAGGAAGCATCCTTATATGCCATTTTATCGGATAAACCCGAACATCCCGCAAGCAACCACAGCATCCCTATCCATAAATAAGTCTTTTTCATATTAGCTCTATTTTTACAATCGTTTCAGTTTGCCACAATCATCTCTTCCCCGGCCTCCATTTCCTTTTCCATTACCTTACCGGTAAATGGGTTTACAATCTTTAAAAGTCCTCCTCTTTCCGAACGGACCACCACTTTTTTCACCTTTCCATTTTCATAATCTGCGTCCACCAGAAAAGCGCCCATCGCCCGCATATTCCGGAATGAAGCATCCCGCCATGCTTCAGGTATAGCCGGAAAAACACGGATTATCCCGGTATGACTCTGCAACAACATCTCCTGAATAGCTGCTGCACAGGCAAAATTTCCTTCCAGAGTAAAAGGCTTGTAAGTAAAAGCAGAGTATCCCTTTTTCAATTGGTCTCCATTCAAATGAAAACTGTTCGGAGAGCAAAATGCTTTAATGAAAATATGCAAATTACGGGCAGCAGCATCCCCATCAAATATCCTGGCATACATATTAGCCAACCAGGAAAAAGAATACCCAACCCAATAAGCACTGCCAAGTTCATCAAAATGATGTACAGACCGTTTAATCAGCTGTTCAACTGCTTTTCCCTGTGAAACATCCAATAATCCCAGCGGATGAATGGCGAGCATATGCGACAAATGCCGGTGGGAATCTTTTAACGGATATTCCGGAGCAACGGTCAGCCCTGTCGCATCCGTAGCAAAATCCGGCCATTCCCCTAACTGTTGCCGCCAATGTACGGCCTCTTCCTTCAATCCCATAGCCAACGCCATCTCTGCGGCAGCCGTATAGGTAAACCGGATAATAGCCAAATCATAATTCGTCGTCTGTTGAAACCAGGCATCCAAACGGTTGTCATTAATTTCCGGTGAGGAAGATAATGGTAATTTTCGTTTCCCGTCTTTTCCCTTGACAGCAACATGTTCAAAATACCGGGCCACTTCTTTCACCCAAGGATAAGCCTGCATTTTCAGAAATTCCGGGTCAGCTGAGTATTTCCATTGCAGGTAGAAATGATGGGCCAGCCAACCGCTCGCCGTTGGGGAATGTGAATATTGATTCCATCCTCCGATCGGTTTCCCTTCCAAAGTCGCAATACAAGGCACATTCAGCCCCTCTACCCCATAAAACTGACGCGTAAACTCCCGCCCATACCCTTTGATCTTTCCCAACCAATCGGTAAAAACCGACGATTCTTCCAGATGATTAGCAGCATATCCGGGCCAATAGCTCAGCTGAGTATTCAAATCACTATGAAAATCACCCCATGGTGGAGTCTGTCCATTATCCGCTGTCCATACAGCCTGCAAACAGATAGGAGGAGCACCTTTACGGGAAGCTGCTCCGAATTTATACATCTCCAGATACCACTGATTTTCCAGTACAGAATCGGGTAAAGAGATAGAGCTCTGAGCCCAATACTGATTCCACCAATCCGTATGTACTTTCAAAGCAGACTGAAAATCCGGTGAATACTTTTTTATAATCTCCGATGCAGTTTCCGGTTCACTATACCAAGTCCCTGTTGTTGTCAGACAATAAACTCCTTCCAACGTCCGGTCATCCGGGTAATCCCAGCGCAAAGCCACCTCATAGGCAACCTGCCCGTATCCTTTCTGCCGATAAACGATACAATCCCCCCGTTTCACGATCTTGCCTTTTTTATAACCTAACTTTACCAGATTAGTACGGCTTTGATTGTTTTCTTCTTTTTCATTGACCTGATAACGGGGAGCCTGTAAACTGACAGACAATGTATCCGGCAAATTTTCAAACCGGAAATGCCCAAGTTTATCAGTAGCTCCGGTAAAAAAACGTCCTACTGTTCCGTTTTCCCACACAATCATACACACAGCTGTATGTACATCCAAGGTTACATGCTTCACTTTTCCCAAACGGGAAATAGCAAACTCCAAGGCTCCCGCAGGAATCTTAGTCGGTGCTATATCCCTGGAACTCGGAGCATCAATCAACTGTTGTACCTTTGAAATATCTCTCCGCAGAATGACTTCATCACAAATAAACTTCCAGTTATAATCGGGTGAATCAAATCCAGCAGTAGGCCGCAAATCCCACAAATCCGCCCGGTCGAGTGCCAATCGTAAATATCCGTCCCGTTGCCAGACCAACGTTCCCATGATTCCATTACCCAAGGGTATACCCTCTTCCCAGACACGGGGCAAATCCTGAAATCTTAAACCATGAAAATGGGAAGCATGCCGTTCCTGAGCATACAGTCTCACAGTAAACAACAAAAATATCCCCAAATACAAAACAAAACAGATTCTTTTCATACCATAAAATAATTTCTTTTTACAAAGAAATAAGAAAAGAATAAAATCAAAAACGTTTAAGAAAAAAAATAAATACTAAATCTCGAAATTAGTGTCCTATAAAAATAAAACACAGTCTCAAAAACTTCCGGATATGACCCGGATTTTCAAGACTATACTAATGCCTTAATTATATTACAATTTTCACTCCTCTGTTTGGGGTGATGAACCTACCATCTTATCCGTAAAAAGAATACCATTCAGGTGGTCAACCTCATGTTGAAAAATGACAGCAGTGAAACCGCGAATTGTTTCTGTCTTCACTTTCAGACCACCTCCCATTTCCGATAAATAATCCTCAGGATCATTATAGTTCAAGGTAATTTCCAAGGAACGACGTACCATTCCCTCAATATCCGGAACAGACAGACACCCTTCTCTCCCCAACACCAAAGAATCAGAATAATATGTGATGACCGGATTTACATAGATACCAAACAGTTCACCCGGCAAATCAAACCGCTGTACGGCAATGACCCTCCGGCTGACACCTACCTGAGGTGCTGCGATTCCCACCCCAGGATTTGTAGTATCATTTACAGTCAGTAACATCCTTTCCTGTAATATGTTGAACTCCTCAGACTTCAATTCTCCTATCCCTAACGGAAGAGCTTGACACCGCAAAAACAAAGAATCTTCCTTCACAGTAATCACTTTCAAAGGCATAATACCTTCTCTCAACTGTCCGATTACCTCTTTTTCATCTGTTGAAAAACCGACAGAATTCCCTCCGTTATCACAAGATATCAACAATACAACCACCACCATATAAATTACCAGATATACTCTACTCATCATTACTTTTATTATTGATTACAAATTACTTGCAAAATAAAATAAATCCAGGTAAAGATAACCCAATACATCCTAAAAATCTACAAAACACAAAAATTCTCCCTAACAGCTAAATGATCAGGCTTTCCCATAGAAGAATCAATTATTTAAGATTTTTTAAACTTATTTTCAGTACACTTTATTTTATTCAATCGTAAATTTACATGATAAACAAAACATTAGTAAAATAATTACTATGGCTTATATTGATTATTATGGTGTACTGGGGGTGAATAAAACAGCTACCCAAGACGAAATAAAAAAGGCTTTTAAGAAACTGGCACGAAAATATCATCCGGACCTGAACCCTAATGATCCCACTGCGAAGCAAAAATTCCAGGAGATCAATGAAGCCAATGAAGTATTAAGTGATCCCGAGAAACGAAAAAAATATGATGCTTACGGTGAGAATTGGAAACATGCCGATGAATTTGAAGCTCAAAAACAACGTTATCAGCAACAAGGTCATGGTAGTGGAGGATTCGGAGGTATGGGCGGAGGTTACTGGTCATCTGCCGACGGTGGTTTTAGCGGTCATTTCACCGGAGATGAAGGAGAATTCTCGGACTTTTTCGAGTCTCTCTTCGGTTCACGCCGTGGAAATAGCCGCAGAAGCTCATCCGGCTTCAAAGGTCAGGACTATAACGCAGAACTGCATGTATCCTTCAGGGATGCAGCCACCACCCACAAGCAAATACTGGAGGTCAATGGTAAAAAAATACGAATCACCGTACCGGCAGGTATTAGTGACGGGCAAACCATAAAATTGAACGGTCAGGGAGGTCCTAGTATGAATGGAGGGCCGGCAGGAGACTTATACATCACTTTTGTTATCGCCAATGATCCGGTATACAAACGTGAAGGGGATAATTTATATATGAATGTCCCTATTGACCTCTATACTGCCGTATTGGGAGGAGAAACCGTTATCGAAACCCTGAATGGCAAAGTCAAACTAAAAGTCAAACCGGAAACACAGAACGGAACCAAAGTCCGGTTAAAAGGCAAAGGATTCCCCGTTTATAAAAAAGACGGAGAATATGGTGATCTCTTGGTCACTTATGATATTAAAATTCCAACCCACCTTTCTGAAAAACAGAAAGAAATGTTCCGGGAATTACAAAAATCCTAACTAAAAAAACCGTTCACTATGGATACCGATTTAATCATCATCAGCGAATATTGTGAAAAAAGCCATACAGATCCTACTTTTCTGCTTTCGCTTGAAGAAGGAGGATTGATTGAAATACGTACCGTCAATGGGAAACAATATCTTTTACTTTCCCAACTAGGAGAGTTGGAAAGGTATAGTCATCTTTATTACGATCTTTCTATCAATATCGAAGGTATTGATGCCATCCGGCATATACTCGGCCGTATGGACAGTCTACAACAGGAAATCAGACAATTACGCCGCCAGTTAAAACGGTATCAAACATCAAATGATTTTTTTCCGGAAGAATAGACAAAATCACCTTTATCATCTTGATAATGAACAGGTAAATATTAGAAAATATTTCAATATTTGCCAAGGAATATTTTAGTGCTAAAAATCAAAAACTGGCAAAAGCAGGATATAAAAATCCCCTAAAAAGATTTCACTTTCAGGGGATATTCCATTTTGATCCGATACACCCGGTTACCGGCTATTCTTATCGGAAATTGAAGCTACGAAGCTTTATATTATACGCCGTCATTTTACCTTATAAGTAAACGTATGCAGTATTTTACCCGCAACATCCCGGATTTCCATAGTCATCTTTTCTTTATTCGCCCGGATGTGGGCAGCCTCTTTCACAGAATTGACCAATACAGGGAATGAACATTCCTCTTGTCCGGATTCAATATATTGATACTGATGTAAATGCCCGCAAAGCATCAGATCTATTCCAGCTTTATCCAATATGGGTACAAAGAGCTTCCTGGTATGCAACGGCCCATGCCATGTACTTCCAAAAGGCGGAATATGAATAACTGCCACTTTAAAAGGAGCAGAACGAAATTCAGCACTTTCAGTTACCTGTTGCAACCACTTTGCCTGTTCTTCCCGATAAAGGTCAAAAGCAGCTGTGCCATGGTATTCTATATCACTATCCGGCTTATCTTCCCCTCCATCCAAAACCACAAAAAATACAGGACCTTCACGAAAACAATAATAAGGTTTTCCTGTATTGGTTGGAAAATAATCCATATAGCGGGAAGCATAAATTCCGCGACTTTCATGATTTCCCCGGGAATAATAAAAAGGCATCCTTGCTGCAAATAATTTCACTGCCGTATTCATAAATCCCTCAAAAAGATCTTTTTCCGAATCCATATGGCTCACCATATCACCATTGAAGAAAACAAAATCCGTTCTCTCTTTCTCAACATTCTCCAGCAAAGCAGCCAAAGATTCATTGTCTCCGTGAATATCATTTACTACGACAAAAGAAATTTCTTCCTTATCGCTGTCCAGTGTTGTAAAGGACAACTCCCGGCGATCCAATCTGGCTACCGTAGCCACATCCCCAT
>ERZ780154.1348-NODE-1348-length-12363-cov-2.08076_pt1 | contig 12363 bp, 13 predicted proteins | sample MGYA00511568_ERZ780154 | MGnify/ENA primary metagenome ERZ780154 (study PRJEB29588, sample SAMEA2142525) | human gut metagenome | biome: human gut; feature: human-associated habitat; material: faeces | place: Denmark | collected 2008/2010 ...
CGCAGTAGTGCTTACAGTGATCTCACTGGTGGATTATGTGGCGAAAAATATTGAGGTGCTTACAAAAGGAGGCATGTAAAACATGACAGCAGAACTGATCAGTGTGGGAACTGAGATCTTAATGGGAAACATTTTAAACAGCAATGCCAGATATCTGGCAGAAAAATGTGCCTCATTGGGACTGGATATGTATTATCAGGTAACAGTGGGCGATAATTATGACCGAATGATGGCGGTGGTAAAAACTGCCCTTGACCGTTCAGATATTGTGATCGTCACAGGAGGACTTGGGCCTACAGAAGATGATCTGACAAAAGAAGTATGTGCAGAAGCTATGGGAATGGAGCTGGAAGAGGACCCTCATACCAGAGCCTGCCTGGAAGCGTATTTTAAGAATAATATCTACAGGGAAATCCCGGAGAATAACTGGAAAATGGTAACAGTTCCTCACGGATCCATTGTTCTGGATAACCCCAATGGTATGGCACCGGGACTGATCATGGAAAAAAATGGAAAAACAGCCATTCTGCTCCCAGGACCGCCAAATGAACTGTATCCTCTTTTTGAGGGACAGGTGTTCCCTTATCTGGAAAAAAGACAGAATTCCCAGCTTGTTTCCCATATGGTAAAGATCTGCGGATACGGGGAAAGCCAGGTAGAAGATAAGATCCTGGATCTGATCGACAAACAGACCAACCCGACCATTGCAACCTATGCCAAGACTGCGGAGGTACAGGTACGTCTGACTGCCAAGGCAGTTACCAAAGAAGAAGGGGAAGCGCTGATCGCGCCTGTAATGGCAGAACTGTTTAACCGTTTTGGTGACTGCATCTTTACCACAGAGGAAGATGTGACTCTGGAAATGGCTGTAGTGGACCTTTTACAGAAAAAGCATCTGACTATGGCTACGGCTGAGTCCTGTACCGGCGGTATGATCGCAGCCCGTCTTGTAAATGTTTCCGGCGTTTCGGATGTATTTATGCAGGGAATGGTTACTTATTCTAACGAAGCGAAAGTACGTCTTTTAGGTGTAAAAGAGGAAACTTTAAAGGCACATGGCGCTGTAAGCCGTGAAACTGCCCTGGAAATGGCACTGGGCGGAGCAGAGCGGGCCCAGACCGATGTTTGTGTGGCTGTTACCGGTCTTGCAGGTCCTGGAGGCGGTAGCAAGGAAAAACCGGTAGGTCTTGTATACATGGCCTGCGCTGTAAAGGGAAAGGCAGAAGTGCTGGAGTATCATTTTAAGGGAAACAGAGGAAAGATCCGGGAACAGTCTATGATGAAGGCTTTGGACCTGGTACGCCGCTGTGTATTAAAAGCATAATGTATTTTCAGATGATAAAAAGAGACAATTGAAAGGATAAGGAATAGAAATTAAAATGGAATTAAGAAAGATCAAAAAACGTCTTACGGCTGCCTATAATTATTCTTTTATCCGTATGACATTAAATTTTTACACCTGCTATGAAATGATGGCAGAAAAGATCGGCGAACCGGCAGAGGAGACACTGGCTCTTTATGACAGGTATTTAGGATCTTTAGGTTCTTTTCTGGAAGGATTTCTGGAAAAGAAGGAAACTTTTGAGAAAGAAACTCTGTTAGAAGAACTGGAGGAGCTGCGTCAGGATACCATCAAGGAAATGGAAAAACTGACTGCTTATACAGACATTTTCCAGGCATATGAATATGTAATGAACCGGGTAGAAGGCAGATTTATGCCTCAGTTAGTAGGAAAGAAGCCGGAAAATACAGATGCTTTCATGGAAGAGATCTTAAATTATCTGACACAGGACTCAGATCCTTCCGGTTTTCATGAGCGTTTCCAGCTGGTAGTCAGCCAGCTGCCGGTACGCTTTACAAAAAACAAGTTCTTTGCTCTGATTCAGGAAGGTTTAAGTATTTATAAAGGAGCACCGGAGGCAGGTCTGGATGATATGATCTATGTCCTGCGCTGTGAAGCACTTTTAAACCGCCCGAAAGAGGGAACAGAGTCCTGGAAAGAACTGTATCCATTTTTAGAAGAATTTAACCAGACGGATTTTAAAACCCTGGAAGCAGCAGAGTATTATCACCTTTCTTCTAAATTAGAGGAGGTCAGTGAAAAGATCACAGATGCCACCGGGGATATTTTGATGTTAATGGATCTGGTCAATGATCTGTATGCGCTTCTCCTTTGCGGGGATCATGCAGTCTCAGATCTGAAAGATACACAGGTCATGGTAGAGATCATGTCAGAAGTATTAAAGCTATTTCTGGATAAACAGTGGAAAGAGATACCGGTTGAAACCGCAGATCTTCTCCCTCGGTTAGAAGGAAAGCAGGAAACTTATTTTGAACAGTGGATCGCTGGGGAAGAGATCCCTATGGATGAACTGGCAAAATCAAACCTTCCGGAATGTAAGGTCCTCTGGAAAACAGAACTTCTCTTATCAGGCAGTGCCTTTGCTTCACTGGAATATAAAGCTTCTGAAGCGATGGCAGATGAAAGCATGATCAGTGAAAAATTAGATGAGCTGTTTAAAGAGATCAGGCAGTCATGGAAAGAGCTTCCAAAGGTTCTTACAAGAGCGGCTATGGCAAAATGCCTGTCACGGCTTCCTATCACCTTTAAAACCTCAGATGAAGCCCAGGCTTATATCCGGAACAGTCTGGAATGCTGCACAGATGAGATTGAAAAAGAGGCCTGTGTGCGTATGCTGCGCTCAATCATGGAATAAATAAAATAAGTAAAATGGAACAAGATCTAAGAGGGGATTTTATGCGCTGGTGGACTCATTTATACATGGGCGAAAATGCTTCCCGGAACAGGGTGAGTATCCTGGAGGGAATGAGAAAAGGAAAAATGCTTGTGGATACCTATGTGATTACTTTGCCGGAAAGTGGCAATCATATACTTGATATACTTCCTGTAAGTCTTCTTACCAGACAGCAAAGAGATGGAAAAGACTTTCTGGTTTTGGGGATCGCAAGGGGCTATGAGGAGGCAGCGCAGGTAGTCCGTTCTATGGTGGATGACATGTATCAGAAAACAGGTGCTTTTAACTGGAAGGCTTATATGGAAAGTCTTCCGGAAAAGTCAGGTGCTGAATATGGAGACTGGCAGGAGCAGTAAGGGGGCAGGCGTTTGCATATTGTATTGCTTATATTAAAAATTCTGGGGATCATACTGCTGGTTCTTTTTGGGCTCCTGCTTCTGGTATTGTGTACCGTCCTTTTTGTTCCTGTAAGGTATCAGATCAGCGGATCGTGGAAAGAAGAAAAATGGGGCCGGGTGAGAGTATCCTGGCTGCTTTCGGCGATCTGCGTAAACGGTTCTTATGAAAAAGAGAAAGGGCTTCAGGCATCGCTGCGGGTGCTGTGGCTGAAACTTTGGAGCATGGGGGAAGAAGAACAGACAGAGCCTCCAAAAGAAAGTAAGACAGAAGCGGCAGCCAAAAGCAGGGATAAAGCGGAAACAGCGAAGGAAACAAAGGCAGAAAAGTCAAAGACAGAACAGCAAAAGACAGAACAGCCAAAGGCGGAGTCAAAGGTGCAAACAGAGACTGAACATACGGCAGAGCCAAAAACACAGACACAGTCAAAAGCAGGACCAGAGAAAACCGCTGAGAAAAAGTCCAGTATAAAACCAGAAGCAAAACCAGAAACAAAACCTGTGCAAAAGCAGGAAAAGGCTATAAAAGTAGCAGAAGCAGACCAAGAAGAAGACAAGATAGAACCTGCTGAGAAAAAATCACACCAGTGGATCCGAAAAATCAATGCCTTCTTAGAAAAACTTAAGTTTTCTTTTAAGCATTTTTGTGATAAGCTAAAAGATATTAAAACTTTTGTCCGGGAAAAGAGAGAATGGCTGGAGGATGAGAAGAATCAGGAGTCCTTAAAACTGCTTTTTACCCAGGCAAAAAAGCTTCTGGCACATGTATGGCCGGGCTGGGGAAAAGGAAGGATCCGTTTTGGACTGGATGATCCTTATTATACAGGGCAGATCCTGGAGGGAGCCAGTCTGGTGTATCCATTTATCTATAAAAGCCTGGACTTAGAGCCGGTATTTGATGAAAAGTGCCTGGAAGCAGAAGGAAATTTTAAAGGACGTGTCCGGGTTTCCTATCTTTTATGGCTGTTTTGGGGAGTCTATCGTCACAAACATACCTGGAAGATGATACGGGGTTTTTTAGATCGTGAGTAAGTTGGGGATTTAAGATCTACGGGAGAATATTTCAGGAGAATAGAGGTATATTATGGCAGAAAATCATTTTACATCTACAATTGAATCATTATTTAAAGGAATGGATCAGTTTGTAACTACGAAAACAGTCGTAGGAGAACCGGTCCAGGTAGGAGAGACCATTATTATACCGCTGATCGATGTGACCTGTGGTATGGCTGCAGGCGCTTTTGCAGAAGGTTCAAAGCAGAAAGACAAAGGCTGTGGCGGAATGAGCGCCAAGATGAGTCCAAGTGCTGTCCTGGTGATCCAGAATGGTGTGACCAAGCTGGTCAATGTAAAGAACCAGGATGCAGTGACCAAGGTGATTGATATGGCTCCGGATCTGATCAACCGCTTTTTAGGAGGAAAACCGGCTGTATCAGAAGAAACAGTAGGCATTGCAAAAGAAACAGCAGCTTCTTACGAAGGTAAAAAAGCCTGATATAAAAAGCATCAAACAGCTCCCTTACCGCATAAAATAAAATGGAAGGGAGCTGTTTTTCTATGAAAAGAGTCTGGGGACTGATGCTTTTTTGCTTCGGGCTTGGAATGGCAGTGCTTTTCTTTGTCCCGGAAACCATATTTACCTTTTTCTTTGTGATCGGATGCCTGATTTTAGGCTATAATTTATTTTGCTGTTAGACCTGTCATTCATTCCTGCCTGTGGCAGGAGCAGATGTAATCAAATGTATAACGCAAAAAAATCCCGGTAACCGAAGCTACCGGGATTTTTCACGCTCTGTTCAAAAATTAAGCTCTTTCTACAAGGCCTGAACGTAAGCAGGAAGTACATACGTACATTCTCTGGGTTCCGCCGTTTACTTTAACCTTAACAGATTTTACGTTTGCTTTCCACATCTTGTTGGACCTTCTATGGGAATGGCTCACTTTGATACCGAAATGAGCTGCCTTTTCACAGATTGCACACTTAGCCATACTATTGCACCTCCTTAAACGTTACTTGGATTTTATAGTAGAAAAATCCACAACAATGGTATAATACCAGAAACTATCAAAATTTGCAAGCGAAAAAATAAAAATTTATTTCTTTTTTTAGTGAAATAGTGTATACTGTCACTAGAAAAAGATAGGAGGCTCGTATATGAAGGGAAGAATCAGCAATAAAATGGGCGAGATCCAGATCAACCCGGATGTGATCGCTTTATATGCAGGAACCATCGCTGTGGAGTGTTTCGGTATTGTCGGAATGGCAGCTGTAAGCATGAAAGACGGACTTGTAAAACTTTTAAAAAGGGAAAGTCTGACCCATGGTATTAATGTGGACATTAAGGAAAATAAAATATCAATTGATTTTCATGTGATCGTATCCTATGGGGTCAGCATATCAGCAGTATCTGACAACTTAATTGAAAGCGTGAAATACAGAGTAGAAGAATTCACCGGCATGGAGGTAGAAAAGATCAATATCTTCGTGGAAGGTGTCAGAGTGATTGACTAGGAGGAAGTAACCTGTGGGTATAAGTACAATTAATGCCGGAATGGTAAAAAATGCGTTTCTGGCAGGAGCAAAAGGCCTTGCGGCCAAGAAAGAATGGATTAATGAGCTGAATGTATTTCCAGTTCCGGATGGAGATACAGGAACGAACATGACCCTTACGATCATGGCTGCAGCAAAAGAAGTAGCAGGACTTGAAAATCCTTCTATGGATCAGCTGGCAAAGGCCATCTCTTCCGGTTCCTTAAGAGGAGCAAGAGGAAATTCCGGCGTTATCCTTTCCCAGCTTTTAAGAGGATTTACAAAAGAAATCAAAACCGTTGATGAGATCGACGTTACCACACTGGCAAATGCCATGATGCGCGGAACCGAGACTGCTTATAAGGCAGTTATGAAGCCAAAAGAAGGAACCATCTTAACCGTTGCCAAGGGAATGGCAGACAAGGCTCTGGAAATGGCAGTAGAAACAGATGACATTGAAGAGTTTGCCAAGGCAGTGATCGAGGAAGGTGACAGAGTTTTAAATCTGACTCCGGAAATGCTTCCTGTATTAAAACAGGCAGGTGTAGTAGACTCCGGCGGTCAGATCAAGGGTGCTTTTGATGGTCTGACCGGCAAAGTTACCGATTTTACACTGGAAGAAGGAACAGCTTCTGCTCATGCATCAGAGGCAAAGCCGGCTGTACAGACAGGAAACGGCGCTTCCAGAACCGATATTGATACAGCTGATATTAAATTTGGTTACTGCACCGAGTTTATTATTAAATTAGAAAAAGAATACACCGATGAGGACGAAGCGGAACTGAAGAAATACTTAGGTTCTATTGGTGACTCTTTAGTAGTCGTTTCTGATGATGAGATCGTAAAGATCCATGTACACACCAATCATCCGGGACTTGCTTTTGAGAAAGGTCTTACCTACGGTTCTTTATCCCGTATGAAAGTTGACAATATGCGTGAAGAGCATGAAGAACGTGTGATCCAGGACTCTGAACGTCTTGCAAAAGAGCAGGCACAGGCTGATGCGGCAAAAACAGAAGAGACACAGCCGGAAGAGCAGACAGAGCACAAAGAATACGGTTTTATCGCAGTATCCTGCGGTGATGGATTAAGTGAGATCTTTAAGGGAATTGGCACTGATTATCTGATCGAAGGCGGCCAGACCATGAATCCAAGTACAGAGGATATGTTAAATGCCATTGCTCATGTAAATGCAGATCACATTTTTATCCTTCCTAATAATAAGAACATTATCATGGCTGCAAACCAGGCAAGAGATCTGACTGAGGATAAGGAGATCATCGTTATCCCGTCAAAGACTGTTCCTCAGGGAATTACAGCATTAGTAAACTTTATGCCTGATCTTACTTCTCAGGAAAACCTGGAAAATATGACAGCTGAGATGGAACGTGTAAAGACTGCCCAGATCACTTATGCAGTGCGTACTACCAATATCGACGGCATGGATATTGAAAAGGGCGATATTATGGCGATCGGTGACAAGGGTATGCTGGCAGTAGAACATTCTCCGGAAGAAGCGGCTAAGGCAGCTTTAAAGGCAATGTTAGATGATGAAAGCGAACTGGTAACGATTTACTATGGCTGCGATGTTAAAGAAGAAGATGCCGAGAAACTGAAGGAAGAGGCAGAAAGTTTATTCCCGGATAAGGAACTGGAACTTCAGTATGGCGGACAGCCTATCTACTATTATATGATTTCAGCAGAATAAACTGCCGGTTCATATGACTATAAGGAGGTATCGTTTATGAACGAAGATTTCAGAATGGAACAGGGCTACAAGGAAGCGGCTTATGGAGACAGCCTTGGCAGATATACAGCAAAGACATTTGGTTGGATGTTTATCGGTCTCCTTATTACATTTGGTGTAGCAATTGGAATGTATATGACAGATGGTCTGTATTATGTAAGCCGGGTACCAGGCTGGTACTACATCTTGTTTATCGCAGAGATTGGCATCGTTGTATACCTGTCAGCACGGATCAACCAGATGACAGTAGGTATGGCAAGAACCATGTTTTTCCTGTATGCAGCTGTAAACGGTATTGTATTCAGCGTTTATTTCCTTGTATTTGATGTAGTATCTTTATGGATGGCATTTGCTATTACTGCTGCATTTTTCGGCGTTATGGCGCTGATCGGATATTTTGGAAATATCAATTTCTCTGCGCTGCGTCCATTTATGATGGCAGGACTGATCTTTTTAGCAGGTTTCTGGCTGTTGTCCATGTTTATCAATCTGTCTGCTTATGAGACAGTTGTATGCGCTATCGGTATTTTCATTTTCCTGATTGTTACTGCTTATGATGCAAAGAAGATCCAGGCATTTTACAGCTACTATGGAAATGTTCCGGAAATGGCTACAAAATCTTCTATTTTTGCAGCATTACAGCTGTATCTTGATTTTATCAACCTGTTTGTTTATCTACTTCGTTTTGTAGGAAGAAGACGTAGATGATAGTCATTGGCGAATGAACCGTCTGCGTTAGCAGACAGTAAACCACATTTGTGGGATATTTGAATGCAAGAGCCCGTCCGGTAAGGATGGGCTGTTGTAAATATATGAGATCAAGGGGAGAAAAATATGTTAATAGGAGCATTAGAAGCAGGCGGCACTAAAATGGTCTGCGCACTGGGAAGAGAAGACGGAACGATCATTGAACAGGTTTCCATTCCGACTACTACGCCGGAGGAGACTATCCCAAAGATCACAGCATACTTCAAAGATAAGGGAATTGAAGCGCTGGGAATTGGAGCTTTCGGACCTGTGGGAGTAGATCCGAAAGCAGGTAATTACGGTTATATCCTTGAAACACCAAAGCTGGCATGGAGAAATAAGGATCTCCTTGGCGGTCTGAAAAAAGAACTGAATGTTCCTATGGGGATTGATACAGATGTAAATGGTTCCTGCCTGGGCGAAGTAACATATGGCTGCGCTAAGGGACTGGACAGTGTTGTTTATATCACCATTGGAACCGGCGTTGGTGTTGGTGTATGGGTAAACGGAGGACTTCTTCACGGTATGCTCCATCCGGAAGGTGGACATATCCTGTTAAACCGTCATCCGGAAGATGAAAAAGGCGGCATCTGCCCGAACCATAAAAACTGCCTTGAGGGCTTTGCAAGCGGCCCATCTATTGAAGCACGATGGGGCAAGAAAGCCATTGAATTAAAAGATGATCCAAAGGTGTGGGAGATCGAAAGCTACTATATTGCACAGGCAATTACAGATTATATTATGATCCTTTCACCACAGAAGATCATTTTAGGCGGCGGCGTTATGCATCAGGAACAGTTATTTACACTGATCCGTGAGAAAGTAAAGACAATGGTAGCAGGATATATCAATACGAAAGAATTACAGGATATAGATCATTATATCGTTCCTGCAAGTCTTCATGATGATCAGGGTATCATGGGTGCTATCAAATTAGGTTTAAATGCACTGGAGCAGGCAAAGAAATGAGTAACAGTGAGCCTGTAAGTTCCCTTAAAGGGATTGGAGAGAAAACCGGAAAATTATTTGAAAAGCTGGGGGTCATCACTATTGATGACCTTCTTTCCTATTATCCAAGAGCTTATGATACCTATGAGCCGCCTGTGCCTGTAGGCCAGTTAAAAGAGCAGATGGTCATGAGCGTGGCAGCCGCCCTTCCAAAGCCCGAACCCTGGATGTTCGGGACCTTCTGCGTACAGGAAAGATCCAGATGGTCTCTGCCTATGTTCGTGATATAACAGGTGCGCTGCAGCTTGCGTGGTATAATATGCCTTATATGCGCGCCAATATCAAAAGCGGGCAGATGTATGTATTCCGGGGAAAAGTAGTAAAAAAACGGGGCCGTCTGATGATGGAGCAGCCGGAAGTCTTTACGGAAGAAGCCTATGAAACAGTAGTAAATTCCATGCAGCCGGTGTATGGACAGACAAGAGGCTTAAGCAATAAAACCATTGTAAAAGCAGAAAAACAGGCTCTGGAAAACAGACAGATGAAGCGGGAATATATGCCTGCTTTTTTACGCAGAAAATATGAGTTGGCAGAGATTAATTATGCCTTAGAGCATATCCATTTTCCAAGAGACCAGAAGGAACTTTTATTTGCCAGAAAACGTCTTGTATTTGACGAGTTTTTCATGTTTTTAGTAGGAGTGCGCCGGTTAAAAGAGAGCAGGGAAGGAAAGAAAACAGAGTTTGTGATCCGGCCCGGTGAAGAGACAGGACGCTTAAAGGAGTCGCTGCCCTATGCACTGACCTCTGCCCAGGAACGTACCTTGCAGGAAGTATTTTCAGACCTGCAAAAAGGCTGTGTGATGAACCGCTTAGTCCAGGGTGATGTAGGTTCCGGTAAGACGGTTATTGCCATCCTGGCACTTCTTGCAGCAGCGGAAAATGGCTACCAGGGCACTTTGATGGTGCCTACGGAGGTGCTGGCAAGACAGCATTTCGAGTCCATCACGAAAATGTTTGAAACCAGCGGTATTGATAAAAAGGTTGTCCTTATCACCGGTTCCATGACAGCCAAAGAAAAACGGATCGCCTATGAAAAAACTGCCTCCCATGAGGCAGATATTATTATCGGCACCCATGCGCTGATCCAGGAAAAGGTGATCTATGATAAACTGGCTCTGGTGATCACCGATGAGCAGCACCGGTTTGGCGTTGGTCAGAGGGAACTTTTAAGTGAAAAGGGACATACACCTCATGTTCTGGTCATGAGTGCAACACCGATCCCCCGTACACTGGCTATCATATTGTATGGGGATCTGGATATCTCTGTAATTGATGAGCTTCCTGCAGGTCGCCAGGTGATCAAAAACTGCGTGGTAGATACCAGCTACCGGCCAAAAGCCTATGCTTTTATTGAAAAACAGGTAGAAGCAGGCCGTCAGGCCTATGTGATCTGTCCTATGGTAGAAGCCAGCGAGATGATCGAAGGGGAAAATGTTCTGGATTATTCTAAAACACTGCGGGATGCGCTTCCTGAGTCCGTTAATGTAGAATATCTTCATGGAAAAATGAAGGCAAAAGAGAAGAATAAGATCATGGAACGGTTTGCGGCAGGAGAGATTCAGGTCCTTGTGTCTACTACGGTTATCGAGGTTGGAGTAAACGTGCCAAATGCTACCGTGATGATGATCGAAAATGCAGAACGCTTCGGTTTGGCTCAGCTGCACCAGTTAAGAGGCCGTGTAGGTCGAGGCAGTCACCAGTCTTATTGTATCATGGTCAATGGCTCCGGCGGAAAAGATACTATGGAACGCCTGGATATCTTAAACCGTTCTAACGATGGTTTCTATATTGCGTCAGAAGATCTGAAATTGCGTGGCCCGGGAGATATTTTTGGTGTACGCCAGAGCGGTGATCTGGAATTCCGTATTGGCGATGTGTTCACAGATGCAAACCTGTTAAAGCAGGTTTCAGAAGAGGTCAATGAAATACTGGATGATGACCCGGAACTGGAAAAAGAAGAACATCTGGAATTAAAGCGCCAGGTAGACTCTTATTTAGGGGACCGGTATGAGAAATTGAACTTGTAAGATAATATTCCAGAAAAAATGGCGTCAAAAAAACCACCCCGGACAGAAAATCCTGCCTGGGGTGATCTTTTCTTAGCACTAAGGAGTTTTACTTACCTGCCATCTGGCGTTCCTGGTTCTCGATCATTTTCTTGACCATATAGCCGCCTACAGAACCATTCTGTGCAGAGGTAAGGTTGCCGTTGTAACCGTTGCTTAAAGGTACTCCAAGCTCGTTGGCTACCTCCATTTTAAATCGATCCATGGCTTCCTTTGCTTCAGGTACGTTTGTTTTGTTTGTGTTGTTAGACATAATAAAACGCCTCCTTAATTGAGAAAGAGCTCTTTTGTTTTTAAGAGCCTGTTGTTTGTTACGTTCTTAGTATGTGACCATCTTAAGATAATACACTAGAAGGTTCTGCGTAAATTGTTAAAAAATGCAAAATCCTTAAAAAAACCTTGTATTAAGTAAATTTTCATATTATACTTGTTGGGAATGAAAACAGAGCAGAAGTACGATACAGGCTGCTCATACAGGAGTTTATATTACATGAGAGTAATTGCTGGCAGCGCAAGAAGGCTGCTTTTAAAGACAATAGAAGGTATGGATACAAGACCTACCACAGACCGGATCAAGGAAACTTTATTTAATATGTTAAATACCCAGATCCCGGGCTGTACTTTTCTGGACCTGTTTTCCGGAAGCGGAGCGATCGGTATCGAAGCTTTGAGCCGGGGCGCAAAACAGGCATTTTTTGTGGAAAGTAATCCGGAGGCAGTTTCCTGTATCCGGGAAAATTTAAGCCGCACCCATTTAGAAGAGGGAGCGCTGGTGTTAAACTGTGATGTGATCGCAGGACTGAAAAAATTAGAGGGAAGAAATCCACGGTTTGATATTATTTTTATGGATCCGCCATATAACCATGAATTTGAAAACCGTGTTTTAGAATATCTTTCCAGTTCACCTATGGTGACAGAAGATACTCTGATCATTATAGAAGCTTCCAAGGAAACGGATTTTGACTGGCTTTCTGACGCAGGCTTTCATATGATAAAAGAAAAAGTATACAAGACCAACAAGCATATATTTGCTGGCAAGGGGGCATAAATGAGAGTCGCAGTATATCCGGGAAGTTTTGATCCGGTTACATTAGGACATATTGATATTATAC
>ERZ780154.1358-NODE-1358-length-12226-cov-2.10829_pt1 | contig 12226 bp, 14 predicted proteins | sample MGYA00511568_ERZ780154 | MGnify/ENA primary metagenome ERZ780154 (study PRJEB29588, sample SAMEA2142525) | human gut metagenome | biome: human gut; feature: human-associated habitat; material: faeces | place: Denmark | collected 2008/2010 ...
CCTGTGTCGGCAATATCCTGCGCATCTGGGAGGCTGGTCAGGAAGATAAGCTGACCCAGCTCGTCTTCTGTGATATTTCCACGCCCAAGGGCACAGGTGTAGCGACTGCTACGCAAAATGGAAGCGAACCCTTTCTTGCCGATGATATCCCGCAGGAAGACACCTTCAACGTCTATGATGACATTCGGGAAAAGCTCGTCGCCCACGGTGTGCCTGCCGAGCAGATTGCCTTCATCCATGAAGCCAACACGGAGGTCAAGAAGAAGGAGCTGTTCGCCAAGGTGCGCTCCGGTCAGGTGCGTGTGCTCATGGGAAGCACTGCCAAGATGGGAGCAGGGACCAACGTGCAGGACAGGCTGATTGCGCTGCATGATCTCGACTGTCCGTGGCGTCCTGGTGATCTGGAACAGCGGGCTGGACGTATAGTCCGTCAGGGCAATATGAATCCGGAGGTATCTATTTTCCGCTATGTCACGGAGGCAACGTTTGATGCGTACCTCTGGCAAACTGTTGAGAATAAGCAGAAGTTCATCTCTCAGATTATGACCAGCAAAAGCCCTGTTCGTTCCTGTGAGGACATGGATGAAACGGCGCTCTCCTATGCGGAAATCAAGGCGCTGTGTGCCGGCGACCCGCGAATCAGAGAGAAGATGGATCTGGATGTGGATGTGGCAAGGCTGAAGCTGATGAAGGCCGACCACCAGAGCAAGCAGTTCAGGCTGGAAGATCAGCTGCTCAAATACTTTCCGCAGGAGGTTGAGCGGGATACGCAGCTCATCGCTGGATTCCAAAGGGACATTGCCACCATTGAGGCGCATCCGCTCCCGCAGGAGGATTTCGTGGGCATGACTGTGGGCGACAAGCTGATCATGGACAAGGAAGAAGCAGGCAAAGCCATCCTCGCAGCCTGCAAGGATGCCGCCAAGGGCACACCGGTCGAGTTTGGCTCCTATCGCGGACTGCCCATGCGTGTACAGTTTGATGCCTTTATCAACAAATTCGTGCTCACGCTGCACGGTGCTGTTTCGCATCCGATGGAGGTTGGCAACGATGCGCGAGGCAACATCACACGTCTTGATAACACCATTGCGCAGATTCCCAAGCGGCTGGCAGCTACAACAGAGCACCTTGCGACCGTCCGGCAGCAGATTGATGCAGCCAGAGCCGAAGCTGGGAAACCCTTCCCGCAGGAAGCGGAGCTGCGAACCAAAAGCGCACGGCTGACTGAGCTGGACGCAGCGCTGAACATGGACAGGAGTTCCGGCAGCAGGCAGAAAGACAGGTCTGAAGAAGAACGGTAATTCAGAGAGCAGGAGGAAACATGGAACCGATCAACAAAACCCCCGTATACTACGAAACCGCAACATATGCGCGCGAGAACGGCGAGCTGGAGCTTTTCCGGCTCTCCCATCGCACGAATATCGCCTGCAAAAACGATATTCAGGCCGCCATTTCCCGCCATTTCGACGGGATGCGTCTGGACAAAGAAACGGCCAAGGAGGTACTCGACCAGTATGGTGCAGAGCGCGTCTCTATCGTGCTTGCGGCAACCGTGCAGTACAAATCCTGGGATGGCCGCTTTTCTTCTTCCAACAAGGATTGGGCATTCTCTGTGCATCTGCCGGAAGGACAGTCGGCAAGCGGCTTTGATCGCAGGAGCGACTACATCGTTGACTCTCATCCGGCTGTGCTGGATGGCTTCATCTGGCAGGCTCGCAGAGAAATCCGGGAGCGCCAGAATCCCGCTGTGAAGAAGGAAACGGTTCAGAAAGCCGCTCCCGCTGCGAAGGCAGCAAAACGAAAGACGCATGAAATGGAAAGATGAGGTGACAAGACACATGGATGAAAAACAATATGCCGTCCTGCTCACGGAGACGCAGGACGTAAAGGTTATAGCGTGCAATCCCGACAAGGATATATTTGACATCGGCAGGGATGCCATCGGCTGCGATTGGATCGAGCTCGTCGAAGCCGAACCGCTGGCAAAGGACGGACTCCTGATGATGATCGACGAGGAGGGCAAGCTCAAGCCCGGTGGAGCGCTCATCAATGCAACGGCGAGTGCGCTCTATGGAACAGAGCAGCATGGCGATCCCATCATGGGCAACGCGGTGATTGTGCGAATCACCGGCGAGAATCTGGAACTGCTCACATCCGGAGAGGCTGAGCAGCTTGCAGTCAGGATGGAAGCTGTCCGGGACAGCGCTTTGCAGAAGATCGCCGAAGCCTTTGCCAGACGTTCTGCCTCGAGACAGGGACGATCCACGTCTTCTCTGCCCCGGCGACAGCCTTGCAGAAAGAACAATTTGGAGAGATAATTGTGGCAGAAAAGGAAAAGCGGCTGATTAAGCACACGTTCAAGACAACTGAGGCTGAAGCAGAAACGATTCGACGGAAGATGAAATCGCTCGGAATCAGGAACGAGTCTGCATACATGCGAGCAATGGCCCTGAACGGATACATTCTGAAGCTGGATCTGCCGCAAATCCGGGAAATGCTCCGCTTGCTGCGCAACATGACCAACAACCTCAATCAGATTTCAAAACGTCTGAATGCGCATGGGCAAATGTACGAAACAGAGATCGAGGAAGTTCAGCAAAAGCAGAATGAACTTTGGGCGATGATGCGCCAACTGCTTTCCCTTCTCGACCGCTCTGAATGACAATGGAGGACAACCATGATGAAGACTGCGCTGAGAATTGCTCTGGCTCCTGTGATGCTGGCCATTCGCCTGATGCTCGGGTTGGCAGCATTCATTACTTCTATCACCTCGTCGGTGCTGGGATTATCCGTGTCACTCTTCGGATTGTTGTCAGTGATCGAGTTCTTTATCGGCTACTGGCAGAATGGAATCGCGTTTATGGTTCTCGCGTTTCTGGTAAGCCCCATTGGATTGCCTGCAATCGCCTCCCTTCTGCTGAACCTTCTGGATCATCTCATTGGTTTCTTCGAGGGCCTGGTTTGCTGAAAATCACTTGTCTGCGGCGGTTTGTGTGCATCACAGATCGCCGCTTTTCTTATTTATGGAGGTATGTATGGCAACAACCCGGATCATCTCGATGCACATCAATAAGGGGAAAACCATAGCGCAGTGCCTGAAAGCACGGGTGGATTACATAGAGAATCCTGAAAAGACGAATGGCGGCGAGTTGATTTCATCATATGCCTGCTCTCCGGAAACCGCAGATCAGGAATTTCTGCTTGCGAGGAATGAGTATATGGCCATTACCGGCAGGAGGATTCACAACGAAGTAATTGCCTATCAGCTGCGCCAATCCTTCAAGCCGGGAGAAGTCACGCCAGAGGAAGCAAATCGAATCGGCTATGAACTGGCTTCCCGATTTCTGAAGAGCGAACATGCTTTTCTCGTCGCTACCCACAATGACCGTCGGCACGTGCATAATCACATTGTCTTTTGCGCGACTGCGCTGGATTGCACACGCAAATTCAGAGACATCCTGCGTTCCGGCAAGGTGCTGGCTGAGCTAAGCGACCAGATTTGTGAGGAGCATCAGCTCTCCGTCATCCGGGAACCGGAAAACCAAACGGTCACCTATGACAAATGGCTTGGTGAGAACGCCAAAGCATCCCAACGAGACATGCTGCGGATGACGATTGACGCCGCGCTTCGGATGCAGCCGGATAGCTTTGATGCGCTGATGCAGCTGCTGGAGGAGGCGGGCTGCCGGGTCAAGCGCGGCGCACAGATCAGCATCAAGCCGCCAGGGGGGAAACGCTTTATCCGGTTGGATACAGTTGGAACTGAATACTCAGAAAAAGTATTACGCTTGACTCTCGCCGGCAAGCATGTGCATATTCCGAAACAGGCCAGAAGCAAAATGCCCCATGCTCAGATTGAACTGCTCATCAACATCGAAGCTAAAATGAGAGCTGGGAAAGGAAAAGGATATGAGCGCTGGGCAGAAAGGCACAATACCGATGTTCTGGCATCCTCAATGCTCTATCTCATTGATAACCGCATCAGTTCTTACGCTGAGCTTGAGCACAAAATTCAATCTGCGGTTGATAGGCGAACTGAACTGAAAAGCGCAATCACTTCAGCACAAGCGCGTATGCAGGAAATCAGCAAGCAGAAAAAAGCAATTCTGGTTTACAGAAGAACCAAAGACGTATACACCCAATACCGGGAGTCTGGATGGTCGCTGGCGTTCTATCGTGAGCACAAAGCAGATATTGATGCTCATAAAGAAGCACAGGCTGTGTACAGTGCTGCTGGTGGTAAACTGCCCACGCTTTCTGAGCTGTCGGAAGAATATGATCTATTGCTCAGTCAGAAGAAGCAAGCTGGTGAGCAACTATCACACCTGAACGATGAGCTTAAGAATCTCCGGCACATCAAATCGAATATGGATACCCTTCTTGATGATGAACGATTTGAAGAAGGACAGCCCCAGCGGATGCGGGATGCCGAGCCTGAACACGAACAACACACTACCGGAAAAGACAGATAAAACAACGCCCTATGACTATGAACGCAGATTAGCGTGATAGCCATAGGGTTTCTTTTCGTTTTTGGGCGCAAGCTCAACCGAAGAATGCCGCAGGAATTCTTCACAACCGCAGAGCTTGCTCTGCATTACAGGGGATTGGGGGCAGGGCCACCAACAAGCAGAGTGCAAAAAGTCCGACGATTGCCCTGCTTGCTACGATTATCTCAAAAAGTGGACCAGAAACTCAGAAGCCATAAGGCTTTGCGCCCGAATAATTTGACATAATATCTTGGTCAGAAAGAATGCTGAGCCGTTGCAACAAGTACGAGCGGGGCAGAATTTGAGATACTAATCAGGCCACATCATGCGACTTCGTTTCCTCTACCGTATCCTTGCATTTTTCAAAGGCTTGGGTCACAATAGAAGCGGACAATTCGAGCAGGGAGGGATTCTCATGACGATAGAAAAAGTGCTGAATGCATTCAGCGGATATCTGAAGCAGGATACTGCTGTTGAGGTGGTGGAAACGACCAGGGGGCATGCTGTGATGATCTGGGACAGCCGGATGAAGGATTGGAGCGATGTCTATCATTGCCCCACCGCCAAAGTACTGATGAACACGCTGCTCAACTGCAAAGAAGTTTTCGACGAGGAATTCTTTACGCGCGGTGAGCGCGATCTGGCGGACGATGAACGGGTGCTGGTTGCGCAAATGCGGCAGGAGATGCAGCGCTTGTGCGAGTCAGATGAATGAAAGTTCTAAATGATGACACCATACTCGCTGAGCGTGTGCAGGAGATTTATTCATCATTCGGAGAAGCAGGTGTTTGTCGACCAAATCATACCAAGCTGATGATTAAAAGATCGTTGCAGAACGTCCCTGATCGAATAGCATCCTGCTATAACTTGTTAAAAAATGCCAGTAATGATATAATATGTATGTTTCGGGTTTGAAGGGGGATTTATGATGAAGAAAGCAGTGTATGGGAAATGCCATATCTGCGGAGAGTATGGTGAACTGTCCTTTGAACACATTCCGCCGGAAGCCGCCCTCAATAAGGGGCAAGTGAAGGCTTATTCTGGCGAAGAAATATTGAAGACCTTTCACGGAGAAAGGGCGCGATATCTGAATATGCAGCGTGGTATGGGGAGGTTTTCTCTTTGCAAGAGTTGCAACAACACGACAGGGCAATGGTATGCGGCAACATATTGCCAAGTTGCCAAGGAAGTTGCAAGTAGCCGGAGTAAAGCTGAACAACTGCAGCATGGCGATTGTATTGAATACACATTCAAGAATCTGCCTGCATTGGCATTTGTGAAGCAGGTCATTGCAATGTTTTGTAGCCTTCTTCCGTGGGAAGAAGTTCACCGTTTGGGTTTTGATCAACTCCTGCTGAATAAGGAAAGTAATTTGGTCGATACGCGCCTGTTTGATTTGCGTGTATATTTAGCTTCACCGGATACCGCTCATCTGTTGACAGCGCCCTCTGTGGTTCTTTACACATCGAATGAAAATGTAGAAAGCTGCTATGTTACGGACTTATGTGCTTATCCCTTTGGTTTTATCCTGAACTTGTCGCCAGAGGTGCCGGTTGAATATGGGACAAGTCTTATGAAATGGTTTAAGTGCGAATATGATAAAGTATATCGAGCCACTTTGTCTCTTGTGTATTTGGAACGAGCGAACACAAAACTGCCGTTACCTTTGCAATTTAGGCCATTTACGAGGGAAGGTGAAACAACGAAGATGTCCTCTGACCGTCAGGAATAACCATTAACTACTCACGGTGTGAGCACAATGAACGGAATGAATGAGGTGGAAGAATGGAAGCACCGCGTTATGTCAGATGGTTAATCGAAGAAACCAACATAAAACTGTCGGACGGCACGCATATTCCGTGCTATCGCCTGGAGCATACCAACGATGAGGATGTCCTTAATGAGTGGGCTCTTCATCTGAGGCGGCATTATGAGAGTGATGAATCCCTGAACGAATCGATCGCTGAAACAGGTTTGTCTGCAGCTGAATATCTGCGAGACTATGTTTTGCCAGGTACGAAAGGCTTGGCTGCTGCTTGCCGCTCCGGAGACTTTACCGAGATTCTTGTTTCCGATCTTCTTGAATTCGTCCATAACTATAAAGTTCCGCGTTGCAAGCAGCAGAATAGAGCAAATAAAGATCGCTCAACGCAAGGAACAGATATTGTTGGATACTATTGTGCAAATCTTGATGGAAAGCCCTCAACGAGAGATGAGTTGGTTGCAGCTGAGGTTAAAGGCTTGTTATCTTCTGGGTCTTATAAAGTTCTTGAGAATGCTGCAAAAGATTCTCAGGAAGATGAGTTTCGCTTGGCCACTACTTTAAATTTTTATAGGAAACAACTGAAAGGCATTGGCAATCACGAAGAAGCCAAACGAATTGCACGTTTTCAGCAAAAATCGGAAGCACAGTTCCACATTCGCTATTTGGGTGTCGGTGTAGCCAGTATTAGCCAGATAGAAAACGGTCTGATTCCTAACTATAGCAGCGATGATCTGATGCTTAGCACGGGGCATGAGATATTCTTGATTCATGGCAAAAAACTTATGGCATTGGCACGTGATCTGTATGCGAGGTGTATGCGATGAGGTATACAGGCAAATCAGAACTGCTTCTAAAATATCAGAAAACAAAAGCAAAACTAAAAGAGTACGACGTACCGAATGATGCGTACCCCCATTTCCCTATCAATTCCAACGATCTGAGCTTTTCAACAGTCTATATTCTCTCCCGCTATGCAGAAAGTATCATTGAGAATGACGCTGAACTTCAAGCTGAGTTTAGGCCTCATCTTGTAAAAGCTGCTCAGTATTATGATGCAGCTTTTGAGTCAAAAGAACGACTGCAGCATGATCAGGACTTTCTGATCACAGGAGCTGTCGCGTATTTTTTGTACAACAACTTTGGTAGCGCAAAAGTCCTATGTTCAAAAGTGAACTTAGGCCTGCCCGATGTCAACACCCCATTTCAACTTCTCGTTGTGTGTCTACGATATTTGCTTACAAGCAAGACTCAACATTTTGATAGCGATACATCGTACTGTCCAAACATATATGCATCCCTGCTTGCATATTTCCGTTCAGGTAACGATGATGGCAGTATTATTTCCTGGCTGAGCAAATATCGCCAAGATACTTTTGGCAACGGAAATGCATTGGATGTTTTTTATGTAGACCTGCTTTATGCTGTAGTAGTTTTTGCTATGCAGAAAAGCGCATGGAGCTTACTTCCTCAATACTCTGGAATTACTGTTGATGTATGGAGAAGCTATTTAGATCGATGCGAGGCTGTCAAAATTTTGTGGCAGTCGCAAGAACTGCTGTGCACACATGGCGTGTTGCGAGGAAATAACGCCATTGTAGAGCTCCCTACCGGTGTCGGAAAAACAAAGAGTATTGAACTCATTATTCGAGCTGCTCAATTGAGTAATCGTACAAGAGAAGTAATTATAGTTGCTCCTCTGCGCGCTTTATGCAATGAGATCACTCATGATCTGCAATGTGCATTCCGTAGAGATGACGTTGAAATCAATCGGTTTTCTGATGTTCTGGAAAATGATTACTTCTTTGGTTTGCTGGGTAATAGCGGCATCCGCATTTCCATATGTACCCCGGAAAAACTGAACTATATCATCCATCACCAGCCGGATATCTGTGATATGTTTGGCTTATTTGTACTGGATGAAGCTCATATGTTTGACGATGGCATGCGAGGTATTACATATGAGTTACTAGTAACAACGATCCGTGAACGCTTGAATGAGAATCAGCAGCTCGTTTTGCTCTCTGCAGTAATGACAAATGCTGACGATATCAAGCGATGGCTGTTTGGAGAAAATGGCGTTTTGGCAACAGATGAAAATATTGTTTCTACGCCCAAGTCCGTTGGTTTCTGCAATTCAAGTAATATAGCGTATTACTCTGGCGATCCACTCACACAGGATTATTTTGTTCCATTGGATATAGAAAAGCATGAATTGCAACTTTTCGGTAGAGAAAGAAAACTTCGTGTGTTTCCCCAAGGAAACAGTTCGCAGGACATTGCTCTTTATTATGGCATTCGACTATGCAAAAATGGCGGTGTGGCTGTATATGTTGATAAAACTGCAAGTGTTAGGACGACTATCGAACGCGCAGTAGACATACAAAAAAGAGGGTATAGCCTTAATAATATAGTCAATAATACCGATATCTCGGAAATGGAAAAGCTTCGAGACTTAATCAGCAAATACTACGGCAAAGACCATGTATATACCGTCGGTTGTTTCAATGGAATCCTTCCTCACCACAGAAAGTTACCAAACGGGGTCAAATTGGCTGTTGAGCATGCTTTGCGAGAAAAAATGGCTCGTTTTGTGATATGTACATCTACCCTTGCACAAGGCGTTAACATTCCAATTAAGTATCTTCTTATGACCAGTGTCAGCCAAAGAAAATCACACGCGAAAGTACGATCTTTCCAAAATCTGATTGGTCGCACAGCCAGAGCTGGGATGTACACAGAAGGAAGCATACTTATTACAGATCCCACACTTTATGCAAGGCGGAATACTTATGAAAAAGGCGGGAAATATAGGTGGCACGAATGCTGTGATATGTTCTCCAAATCAAAAGCAGAGCCGTGCCAAAGTTCATTACTGTTGCTTGTTTCAAATCTTGAAATTGGTTATGAGGGGCATATAGAAGCAAAGTGGCTTGTTAAGTATATCCTTGAGCATTACGCCGAAGCAGATTGTTTCAATGTGCTGCAAGAGAAGATAATCAATGCATTTGCGTCAGAACAGGATCAACAGATCAAAGAAAGCATTATCTACCAGTTGTCCCAACGTAAACAGGCTTTGGATGCTGTTGAAAACTATCTTTGCTTTGTGTATGGAACTCCTATCTCTTTGGAACAAGATATCCATGAAAACATAGGTGAGTCGATCTGCAAAGACACACTTGCTTATTATTTGGCTGACGAAGAAGAAAAAGGGATGCTGCTCTCTGTATTCCGAGTAATTGAGGAAAAGGTGGCAGTCCTTAGCGAACGACAACGTGTTAAGTATAGTGCGTCTATGACTGCGGTTGATTGTGGGAAAGCAATTGAAGCATGGATTGATGAGATAGACTTGCTTAATCATTTCTATACGGAGATGGATATGCTTCAGCTTGTTGTGAGTCTGTACTCCAGCCTATATAGGACAAAACTAATGGAAGCTGAATTGCTTCGTTTGTGTCAACAGTGGATCGAGGGAGAAATGCCTTTAGAAATGCTTAAAGAATCATCCTTTACGGATATTGATCAGTTGATGGCTACCTGTCATGAGACCATCTCATATGAGTTGAGTTTTTTGGTGGGCAACATAATCGATCTGCTACCAGAAAGTGATGATGAAAATATTGGAAGTGAATTGTATTCAAATCTATCTTTGCTGCAAAGGAAGCTAAAGTATGGTGTTCCAAATCTAACAGCGATATCTGTTTGCGAGTCGCTGTTCTGGGATCGCCATATAGCTATCGAAATAGCCACAATGATTCGGAATGAATCTGCTACATCGTCTGATCTTGATGCCTACTTACTTTGCAACAAGGATAATATCCTTGAATATCTGGAAAACATGCCAAGTTACTTTACAGAGCGTTTTTCCACCTTTATTAACCGAAAGTCAGGTGCTTAATATACACAACAGCAACGAGTCTCTTGCAATGATGCCATAGATTCGTTGTTTGTAACCGCTCAATAATCCCCGATACAGAAGAGCTGTGGTTCCCGGCATTCATACCGTCGGGCACCACGACTTCATTTCTTCTGACTAAGGGAGCAAGTCATCAACCTCAAAGTCCTTGTTCCGCTCCGCACGCTCAGGCAGTATGCTGAGCAGATGAAGCAGATAGTCGTCCAGCCGCAGGCTGTTGGCTTTTGCCGTTTCCATCAGCGAATAGATGATTGCACTCGCCTCCGCCCCCTGGGGTGTATCGGCAAAGAGCCATCCCTTCCGGCCAACGACAAAAGGGCGGATGGCGTTTTCTACCTGGTTGTTGCTGATTTCAATCTCACCATGCTCAAGAAACGCGCAGAGGTGAGCCTTCTGATTTTGAGCATAGGTAACAGCGTCCTTCAGCTTGGCTGTCGGACGGGAAATCGTATTCAGCCATTTCCAGTACGCTTCGAGAACCGGAGCCGACCTCTCCCTACGCTGGACGAGGCGTTCTTCTGCGGGCAGTTTTTCAAACTGGTGTTCCAGCTCAAACAGCCGGTTGCAGAACGCATAGCCCTCCGCAGCCTTGCAGGTCTTTACATCGGCGCCTTCGGGCGTCGCTTCCAGCCACTTCCTGCGCATGTGCGCCCAGCACCCCGCACGCTCTGCGTCCTGAACCTTGTTGTACCGCTGTATCCATCCGTAATCAGGACGCCGCTGAAGCCCTCAAGGAAATCCTTCGCCCATTTTCCGCTTCGGCTCTCCCGATATTCGAAGCAGCGCAGCTGAATGTCCGCGCGTTTGGCGGATGAATAGACCCACATGCGTGATTCCGAGGTGTCAGGCCTGTCCTTCTCCTTATGTACCTGCATCACCGTTTCGTCGGCATGAATCGTGCTCTGGGTCAGCAGCTCGCTTCGGATTCGCTTTCACGATTCTCCCTTCCACCGGCAGCGTCGCACAGAGCTCTTCCAGCGTGCGCTTTTTCTTCCGGCTATGACCGGAGACGCAGATTTCCTTCTCCGGATTCTGCAAGGGTTCCGGGGTGGACTTCTCCTCTGATTTTTCCGGCGTGTCGAACAGGCTGAGCTGCTGATTCCCGTCGTCCAGGATGTACGTCCGCTTCTCACTGCGCTGCCCGAATTGAGTGCGCTGAAGATTCAGGATGATCTGACGGAGTCTCTCAATCTCCTCATCCTTTTTCCGGCTTTGTTCCCTGAGCGTATCAATGGTACTTTGCAGCATGGCATTCTGCTGCCGGATTTCCGCAAGAATCTGCACAAGAAGCTCGGCCTGTTCCATGCTGCTTTCACCATCCTTCATGCCGGATTAATTCGACATGCAGGAGGAACATCCCAATACAACGCCTTGATCCGATCTGCCCGCCTTCCACAGAACAGATACAGCGACGTCTCATCCATTTCCTGACCGAACTGGGTTTGCACCAGTGCTGCCAGACCATCTATCTGCTTGCGCATGTCCGTATAACCGCAGGCGATGTAGTAATTCTGTACGCGGCTGAAATCAAGCATGGCTGACTGCCTTCACGAACGCCGCGAGAATCCCGATATCCGTGCCCGACGGAAACTCAGCTTCCACACCATGCGCCCGAATCACGATTCCCCCGGAGGCGGCCTGGGACGATACGGTCTCAACCGCCAGCTTTTCCGGTTCTACTCTGACAAGCGCACCGTTCCTGTTCTTTGTCTCGCAAAGCGCTTCTTCCCGGATGATTTTCAGCCAGTAATAGTAACGATTTTCACGGATTCCGTTCTGCAGGCACCATGCCTTCACGCTTTGACCGCTCTGCTGTCACTCGTAAATCAGCTGTCTCCACTCGATGATTCTCGCGGTTCGCTTTGCTTCCGGTATTGTCATGTGCTTCTCTCCATAGTTTTTCAAGTTTACTTGTTTTCCGGATTCCAGTTTTTCAAGTACTATGGATAAGTATCGCACGATTAGTGCGGTTTGTCAGGCGCGGGATTATTGAGCGCTTACGATAAACTGAGGTACCGTCAAGTATTATGCGCAAATTCATTTACAAGTCTGGCAGAA
>ERZ780154.1367-NODE-1367-length-12162-cov-1.71289_pt1 | contig 12162 bp, 8 predicted proteins | sample MGYA00511568_ERZ780154 | MGnify/ENA primary metagenome ERZ780154 (study PRJEB29588, sample SAMEA2142525) | human gut metagenome | biome: human gut; feature: human-associated habitat; material: faeces | place: Denmark | collected 2008/2010 ...
AGACGCAAAGCTTTTCTACGCAATTACGGAAACCAAAAAACTCACTATGGAAACCCCTCCGAAATTATGGTAAAATAGTGAGTAATAGGGTAGTTGCAATAACATACGAAGGAGAGAGTTTATTATGGTTATTAAGGTGATTTTGTTACTGGTATTTTTTGCCGTGATGCTTGGGATTGGATTTTATTCCAGAAAGCATGCGACAGATGTGAATGGTTTTGTGTTGGGAGGACGTTCGGTTGGTCCGTGGCTGACCGCATTTGCATATGGAACGTCTTATTTTTCAGCGGTTGTATTTGTCGGATATGCAGGACAGTTCGGTTACAAATACGGACTTGCTTCCACTTGGATTGGAATTGGCAATGCAGTGCTTGGTTCTCTGCTTGCATGGGTTGTATTGGGACGACGTACAAGAATTATGACAAAGCATTTGAAATCCATGACCATGCCGGATTTCTTTGGAAAACGTTATGGCAGTAAATCGCTTCGCGTTGCAGCGTCGATGATTGCCTTTATTTTCCTCATTCCGTATACCGCATCGGTGTATAATGGTCTTTCCTATTTGTTTGGTATGGCATTTGATATTGACTTCCGCATCTGTGTAGTCGTGATGGCGGTGCTGACCGGTGTATATGTTATTGTGGGCGGTTATATGGCGACTGCACTGAATGACTTGATTCAGGGAATTATTATGTTATTTGGTATTGTGGCAGTCATTGCGGCAGTGCTTTCCGGTCATGGCGGATTTTTGGCTGCAGTGAAGGAACTTGCGCATGTGCCAAGTGACGTAATGCCGGGAGCTTATGCATCTTTCTTTGGACCAGACCCATTGAATCTGCTTGGGGTTGTGATTTTAACTTCATTGGGTACGTGGGGCCTTCCACAGATGATTCAGAAATTTTATGCCATTAAAGATGAAAAAGCAGTACATACAGGAACTATTATTTCGACGTTGTTTGCCGTAGTTGTTTCCGGCGGCTGCTATTTCCTTGGTGGATTCAGCCAGATTTCCGGTGTGACAGCCGATGGCAGTGTGGCATATGATACTATTATACCGACGATGCTTTCGAGCCTGCCTGACATTCTGATTGGAATTGTCATTGTGCTTGTTTTGTCTGCATCCATGTCGACTTTGTCGAGCCTTGTGCTGACGTCAAGTTCCACACTCACACTTGATTTTATCAAACCATTGTTTGTGAAAGATATGAGTGAGAAAAAGCAGTTAATCTGGATGAGAATACTGCTTGCGTTCTTTATTATCATTTCCGTTGTGATTGCACTTGACCCGCCGGCATTTATTGCACAGCTTATGGGAATCAGCTGGGGTGCTCTGGCAGGAGCGTTTTTAGCACCGTTTTTGTATGGACTGTACTGGAAGCGCGTGACAAAAGCGGCTGTCTGGGCAAGTTTTATCGCCGGAGTTGGAATTACGGTTTCTAACATGTTTATCAATTATATTGCATCACCGATTAACGCCGGAGCATTAGCAATGATTGCTGGTTTGATTGTTGTCCCGGTTGTTAGTGTAATAACGAAGAAACCGGACGAAGCAATTGTAGATGGAATTTTTAACTGCTTGGATGAAAAAGTTATGGTAGAGCAGAAAATGGCTTTGCCGGAAGAGGACGAAGAGTAAACGTATACAATGGAAATGAGGGGGTGTCGGATATGGCGCGAAAAAAAAGGAAAAGTCTAATTTTTACCATCATGCGAATGTCAGTAATTCCGATTGCAATTTTAGGAGTTGTCATGACATTTTACAGTCAGAATTCGGTTCATGAAGGTATGGTATTTGAGATTGAAAAGAGTTTGTCCGGTATCGCTCATAATCTGATTAGTATTTATAATGTGTTGGATGCGGGAGATTTTTCGCAGAAAGACGATAGGGTTTATAAGGGGGAAACAGAAATTACATCGGATTACCGCGTTTTAGACGATATTAAAAATGATACCGGTGCGGATGTTACTGTATTTGTTGGTGATGAGAGATGTCTTACAACACTGGTTGATAAAAAAGGAAATCGTTTGGTTGGCTCTCACTTAGATAAAGAAGTTGCTTCACAAGTGATTGAAGACGGGGAAGAATATTTTTCCCAGAATGTTGACGTTATGGGAGTCAGATACTTTGGTTACTATGTGCCAATTCGCAATGATGAGAATGAAGTTGTAGGTGTTAGTTTTGCCGGAGAGTCGGCGGAGTCTGTGAATACTTCCATGAGATTTATGACGCAGGGGAATGTGATTATCTGCCTGTTTATCATAATTCTTGCCGGATTTATCTGCAATCTGTCGGCACAGAAAATGGTGGAGGCGATTCAGGCAATTAAGAGATTTCTTGGCAGAGTGTCGCATGGAGAATTTCATCATGAAATGCCGGAAAATGTTTTAAAGAGAGGCGACGAACTGGCGCAAATGGGCGAATATGCAGTGGCAGTCAGTGATTCATTGGAAGAAATGGTGTCACGTGATCCATTGACAAAACTTCTGAACCGGCGTGCGGCGCAGATTCAGATGGATTACCGTAGAGAAAACGATTGTTTTTCACTTGCGATTGCGGATATCGATTTTTTTAAGAGTGTCAATGACAGTTATGGTCATGAAAAAGGTGACGAAGTTCTAAAATATGTTGCCGGAGCACTACGGAAAGCAGTTGGTGAAGATGGTTTTTCCGCACGCTGGGGTGGCGAAGAATTTTTGATTGGTTTTGATGGAACAGTAAATGAGACGAGAAAAGTTTTGCAGGGATTTTTGGACGATGTGAAATCGAAAAAGTTTTCACATAACGGTATGGAATTCTCAATTTCTCTGACGATTGGTATTGTAACTTACTGTGATGGAGAGAAAATGGAAGAAGCGATTAACCGTGCGGACGAACTTCTTTATTATGGAAAAGAGCATGGGCGAGACCAGATTGTAATGGAATCAAGGGAGGAGGAATCCTGATGCCGAAAGCGCCAAACCAGAAATACAAATTATTTTATATTTTGGAACTGCTGCGAAGTGAGAGTGACGAAAAACATCCGGTAACGATGCCGCAAATCATCTCGTATTTAAAGCAGAATGGTATTCATGCGGAAAGAAAAAGTGTTTATTCGGACATGGAAGCTTTGCAGATACTCGGGTACGATGTTGTATGTCAGAAAAACCCGGCGGGTTACTATCTGGGAAGCCGTGAGTTTGAATTGGCGGAGTTAAAACTTTTAGTTGATGCTGTGCAGGCGTCCAAATTTATTACGCAAAAACAAAGCAGAAATTTGATTGAGAAGTTGGAACATTTCACGAGCCGCCATGAGGCAAATCGGTTACAGCGTCAAGTTTGTGTCAATGACCGTGTGAAAACAGAAAATTTGTCTTCCCTTTATCTGATTGATGACATTCATCAGGCAATGCACGAAAATCAACCGGTTACTTTTGTTTACTGCGAATGGAATCAGAACAAGGAACTTGTGCCGCGGCACGGTGGCGAACGCTATCTTGTTTCTCCATGGATGCTTATGTGGGAAGACGAAAATTATTATCTGCTGGCGTATGACCACAAAGCAGAGATGATTAAATATTTCCGTGTAGATAAACTTCGACAGTTAAAGAGAGAAGAGGGAAAAAGAGAAGGGGAAACAGCATATCAAAAACTGGATGTCACGGATTTTTCAAAAAAAACGTTTGGAATGTTTGCCGGGGAGAAAAAAAGGCTTCAGCTTGTTTTTGATAATTCGCTGATTGGCGTTGCAATTGACCGTTTTGGAAAGGAAATTCCTGTTTTAAAAGAGTCCGAGACACAGTTTCGGACATTCGTAGAAATCAGTGTCAGCAAGCAGTTTTATGGCTGGCTTGCGGGGATTGGAAAGGGTGTTTCGATCGTGGAACCAAAAGAAGAACAAGAGAAGTATCGGAAGTATCTTGAAAATATTTGGAAACTATGATATTCTACCATTGATTATGAGAATTTGTATCAATTACGCCAAGGAGGACAAGAATGAGAGGAATAGAAACCCCGATTAAGACACTGAGACAGAAAGTGTTTACAGAAGTTGCAAAAGTCGCTTTTGATTCACAGAACATAAATGATGATATCGAGGCAATCCCATATAAAATTACGCCGGGAGATGCGCCTTTATACCGTGAGAGTATTTACCGTGAGCGTGCTATCTGCTCGGAGCGTGTGCGTCTTGCGATGGGACTTTCATTAAGACCGGATGACGAACCGGTTCACGTTACAAGTGGATTGGATGAGAGTAATGTGGCAGAAAAATATTATGAGCCGCCTTTGATGCAGGTAATTCCGTCGGCTTGTGATATGTGTGAGGATAACGTATATGAAGTATCCAATCAGTGCCGTGGCTGTGTGGCACATCCTTGTGTAGAGGTTTGCCCGAAAGGTGCTATCAGCATTGTAGACGGAAAATCTCATATTGATAAAGATAAATGTATTAAATGTGGAAAATGTAAGGCAATCTGTCCTTATGATGCAATTGCGAAGAAGGTTCGTCCATGTGCAGCTGCATGTGGTGTGAAAGCCATTTCCAGTGATGAGCGCGGACGTGCCCAGATTGATGATGAAAAATGCGTAAAATGCGGACAATGCATGGCTGCATGTCCATTTGGAGCGATTGCAGATAAATCCCAGATTTTCCAGTTGATTCAGGCAATGAAGCAGGGACCGGTTATTGCCGAATTGGCTCCGGCGGTTATCGGACAGTTTGGTGACGATGTCCGTCTTTGGAAAATCAAAGCAGCGTTGAAAGAAATTGGTTTTGCGGAAGTGTTCGAAGTTGCACTTGGTGCAGATATCGGAGCGATTACGGAAGCAAGACATTATGTAAATGAAGTAAAAACAGGAAAACTTCCATTTTTGCTGACTTCCTGTTGTCCGGCTTGGTCGATGTTGGCAAAGAAAACACTGCCGGATATGGTAGAGACTGTTTCAAGTGCTCTGACACCGATGGTGGCTACTGCACGTACAATTAAACAGCGTCATCCGGAAGCTAAGATTGTATTTGTCGGACCGTGTGCGGCAAAGAAACTGGAAGCTTCCCGCCGTTCGGTACGAAGTGATGTGGATTTTGTAATTACCTTTGAAGAATTGGATGCGATTTTCACTGCCAAAGGAATTGATATGGAAACCTATGATGCAGAGGAGCCAATTCATGACGCAACAGGAACCGGACGTGGTTACGCCGTTGCCGGTGGTGTTGCAAATGCCATTGAAAACTGCATTAACGAATATTATCCGGGAACGGAAGTTTATATTGAGCATGCGGAAGGATTATCCGACTGTCAGAAAATGCTTCTTATGGCGAAGGCCGGTAAAAAGGATGGCTGTCTGATTGAAGGTATGGGCTGTCCGGGTGGCTGTGTTGCCGGTGTTGGTACGAATATTGCGATACCGAAAGCGGCGCAGGCTGTGCGCAAGTTTGTTAAGGATTCAACAACTGCACTGCCACCGAAAGAATATTCAGAAATTGATTTGCCGTAAGGTAAAATAAACAAGATAAGAAAGAGGGTATTTTGATTGTAAAATCGGAATACCCTCTTTGTGACAGAAGGCATTTGATCATATTTAATCAATAGCGGAGGCAGTATGAAAATCGAACGAATTATTTTATTTACCAAGGGAATTGAAACATTAAGTTTTTTTAGTGAGCAGCTTGGGAAGACTTTTAGTAAATTGGGATATGAAGTGTTTTACTTTGACCAGTGTAAATCGTATGATAGTCTTGCCGAATTGCTTTTGTTTGCCAAACCGGAGGCAACAGCGGCAGTGACGTTTAATTTTGACGGCTGCTGTGGTGAGGGATATTTTATTGACTGCAGGGGAATTCATTTGTTTGATGACAGAAAAATACCGGTTATCAATATTGTGGTTGACCATCCGTTTTACTATCATAAATTTCTGCCATTTTTGCCAAAAGACTACTGCCAGATTTCGATTGACAGAGAGCATGAAGCTTATTTGCAGTATTATTTTCCGGAAATTAAGCGGGGGCTGTTTCTGCCATTGGCGGGAACGTCCTTGTGGGAAGATGATACGCTGCCTAAGTGGGAAGAACGCCCATATGACGTTGTATTTACCGGAAATTACACGCCGCTTTCTAAATTTGAACCGACGATTGAGAGACATGGCAAAGAGTATGCCGATTTTTATTACGGAATTATTGAGGATTTTAAGAAACATCCGCATCTGGGGATGGATATCGGAATTCGTGAGCATCTGCTTTCCGAGGTTGAGGATATTACCGAAGACGGTGTAAAAGAAATGATGCCAAATATGATTATGATCGATTTGTATGTGCGCAATTATTTTCGTGGAAAAGTGGTGCAGACGCTTGTGGATGCCGGTGTTTCCGTGCATTGTTTTGGAGCTGGATGGGAATTTCTTCCCTGTGAACATCCGGAAAATCTGATAAAAGAGGGTGGCGTTGATTCACTGGCGTGTCTGCAGGCGTTAAGCAAGGCGAAAGTTTCTTTGAATGTAATGCCGTGGTTTAAGGATGGCGCACATGACCGCGTATTTAATTCGATGTTAAACGGCGCTGTATGTTTTACCGACTGGAGCCGGTATTTGACAGAAAATTTACGGGATGGAGAGGATATTTTCTTTTATGAACTGGATGCACTTGAATGCCTGCCGGATATGGTGCAGGGAATTTTAGAAAATCGAAAGAAATGGGAGCACATGCAGAAAGCGGCGTATGAGACGGCTGAGAAGTCGCATACATGGGAACACCGTGCAGGGGCTGTGCATAAAGAAATTCTTTCCAAGATACGCTAAATGTGGTATGATGATACATAAGTCAAAGCGTCCACGTAGTATAAAGCGGGAGAAATGGAGGTAAAGATGGCTAGAAAAAACAAAAAACAGCGGAAACATCCTAAGTTTTGGTTTGGGTTTAAAATTGTATTACTTTTGTTTCTGCTCACAATATTAGTCGGCGGAATTATCTTTTATTTCAAATATGGAAAAGATATCTTCGCAATGCAGGATGACGCGGTTGCGCTTGTGAAAGAGTCGTCCATAGATACATTCCGTTCATCCGAGACGTCGATTGTGTATAACAATAAGGGCAAAGAGATAGCGAAATTAAAGGGAGAAAAAGACTCCTATTACCTTACCTTGGACAAAATACCAAAGGCGGTAAAGGATGCAGCAATTGTTACCGAAGACAAAAAGTTTTACTCACATAACGGAATTGATGCCAAAGGTATTATGCGTGCGGTTTTTGCATTGATTAAGAACAACGGTGAGAAAACACAGGGAGCATCGACAATTACCCAGCAGTTAGCACGCGGTGTTTTCCTCTCGACGGAGAAGACGTATGAGCGTAAAATAAAGGAAATTTTTATTGCGCTTGAGCTGGAAAAGAAGTACACCAAAAGCCAGATTCTGGAATTTTACTTAAATACCATTTATTATGCAAATGGTTACTATGGAATTGAGGCGGCGGCACGCGGATATTTCGGAAAGAGCTGTCAGGAATTGTCACTTGGGCAGTTATGCTTTTTGTGTTCTATTCCAAATAATCCAACCCTTTATAACCCATTGAAAAATTTTGATAACACGGTCAAACGTAAAAATCGTATTTTGGACCAGATGTTAGATGATGGCGTGATTACGAAGGTGGATTACGATGAGGCGTACCAGGAAGAAATTAAACTGAATATTCAGGAAGTGCAGAAACGAGATTACATCCAGACGTTTGTTTCTTACTGTGCGATTCGCGAGTTGATGAAAAAGAATGGATTTGAGTTTAAAAATTCATTTGCGGATAAGGAAGAAAGAGAGACCTATGAGACGGAGTATGATGATGCGTACTCGACGGCTCAGCAGATGCTTTTGAATAAAGGATATAAGATTTATACATCTTTTGACTTGAAGAAACAGAAAAAACTGCAAAAAGCAGTCAATCATAATTTGTCCGGATTTAAGGATAAAGAGACAAACGGAACCTACAAAATGCAGGGTTCGGCAGTATGTATCGATAATAAGACCGGACGTGTTGTTGCACTGGTGGGCGGACGAAGCCAGGAGACGGAAGGACTTTCCCTAAACCGTGCGTACCAGTCTTACCGTCAGCCGGGTAGTTCAATTAAGCCGTTGATTGTTTATACACCGACTTTGGAGCGTGGTTCAACGGCAAGCACGACCGTACATGATTATAAGTTTAAGGGCGGTCCGTCAAATAGTAGTGGACGTTACTACGGTTATGTTTCGCTTCGTTTTGCGGTGGAGCAGTCCTTGAATACGGTTGCATGGCAGCTGTTTGAGAAGTTAAAACCGGAAGTTGGCTTGCAGTATTTATTGGATATGAATTATTCCAAAATCGTGAAGTCGGATTACTACTTGTCGGCATCCCTTGGCGGATTGACATACGGTACCAGTACGTTGGAGATGGCATCCGGTTATGCAACACTGGAAAATGACGGAAAGTACCGGGAACCAACGTGCATTGTGAAAATTTTAGATTCCGATGGAAATGAAATTGTTTCCGATAAAGTCGAGCAAAAGAGTGTTTACAAGAAGGATTCAGCACATGCGATGGTTGATATCCTGACCGGTGTAATCAAACGTGGTACGGCACGTGGTCTTGGCCTTGATAATGGACAGCCAAGTGCCGGTAAGACCGGAACAACCAATGATAAAAAAGACGGCTGGTTCTGTGGTTTTACACCATATTATACAACGGCAGTCTGGGTTGGCTATGATTCGCCGAAAACAGTTGCCGATTTGTATGGTTCGACTTATCCGGGACGAATCTGGCATGAGTACATGAATGAGATTCATAAAGACTTAGATGTAAAAGAATTTGATTTGGGTGAGTTATCATCGGGAAGTTCCGGTGGTGGCAGCAGTAGTGATTATACGACACCACAGGAAGATACCGGAAGTGGTGGAAGTGTAGATACGGACCCGGCAGATTCGAATGATAATGACGTTGATGTGGACCCGGATGATGGAACGGATACACAAGTTACGGAACCACCGGCCACGCAGGCACCGGCGACACAAGTTCCGGCAACAGCGGAACCGGCTGCGACAGAGCCTCCGGCGGACCCGGCAGCAGACCCGGCAACGGAGGGTACAGAATAAATAATAAGGGTTAAAAAAGCCTGTCAGGCAAATGCTTGACAGGCTTTTTGATAGGTGCGCCTTGCGACACACGTTTCTATTAGTGTTACTGATGATATTTCTTCAGGATGCGCTCGATACGCTCGGTTGGATTTAAGTATTCCGCAATCGAGGAATCATGATTTAAAGTATCGATAAGGAGAGCAATGTATTTGCTCATATCAACATTGATGTAATACTCACGCTGTAACAGTTCTTCCGGCTGATATACTAAGTTTGTCGTCATGACACGGTAAATCAGACCACTCTTATAAGCTTCATCAAACTTCTCCAGACCGTTTGTGAACAGACCAAAAGTAGAAGCAACGAAAATACGGTTTGCATTGCGGCGCTTCAATTCAGTTGCAACGTCAATCATGCTTTCACCGGAGGAAATCATATCGTCAATCACGACAACGTCCTTACCGGAAACATCAGCACCGAGGAATTCATGTGCAATAATCGGGTTACGTCCTTCAACAATTTTTGTGTAATCACGGCGTTTGTAGAAGGTTCCTACATCAACACCGGCTACGTTACCAAAGTAAATTGCACGTCCCATAGCACCTTCGTCCGGGCTGATAATCATCATGTTTTCCGGTTTCATATGAATGTCCGGTACATTTTTCAAAAGGGCTTTAATAAACTGATATGTTGGCTGTACAGTTTCAAAACTCTTTAATGGAATTGCATTCTGTACGCGAGGGTCATGTGCGTCAAAAGTGATAATATTGTCAACGCCTATAGCGGTCAGTTCCTGAAGTGCCAAAGCGCAGTCTAACGATTCGCGGGAACTGCGTTTGTGTTGTCTGCTTTCATACAGGAAAGGCATAATAACAGTGATTCGTCTTGCTTTTCCGCTGATTGCGGCAATCATACGTTTCAAATCCTGAAAATGGTCATCCGGTGACATATGATTAACCTGTCCACATACTGTGTAAGCTAAACTGTGGTTACATACATCAACAAGAAGGTATACATCTTTTCCGCGGACGGATTCATTTAAGATACCCTTTGCTTCACCGGACCCAAAACGTGGGCATACGGCATCGATGATGTAAGAATCCCTTTTGTAATTGGTAAAATGAATGGAAGAATCTACATCGGCTTCATTTCTCCAGCCAACAATGTAATCATCCACTTTTTTTCCGATTGCTTTGCTGCTCTCCAATGGAATAATACCAAGGTCTCCATAAGGGATTGTTTTCGACAAATCTTTTTGACTCATGATTAAAGTCCTCCGTGTAAATATTGTGTTGTAGGTTTATAGTTTGCAGCAACAGAAAGAAAAACATACTTAATGTTGCATAATTGCCTTTTTCAAACGAATGTCATCGCCGGTGATTTTTAATAATGTATAATTACTTGTAATCCGGGAGAAAATCCGCTCGCTGTAGCGTTCCCGTAAATCATCAAACGACAAGTTTGTTGAAATAATCGTGGAACGGTGGTTTGTTAATCGTGTATCGATACAGTGGTAAAGCTGAGAGGAAGTAAAACTATTGTTTAATTCTGTTCCCAAATCATCGATAATCAGTAAATCGCTGCTTAATAAATAAGAAAGCGAAGCATTTTTTTGGGTCTGTGATAAGTCCCGGTCAAATTTGCACGATTCTAAAATATCAAATAGTTTTAGAGAAGTCAAGTACACAACGGTATGAGACTTGTCTAAAAGCTCTTTTGCAATACAGTTTGTTAAAAAAGTTTTACCGACACCGGTGTTGCCGTATAACAGAAGATTTCCCGGTGTGTCCGAAAAACCGGATAAATAGGATTTCACGGTTTCTAAGACATGCCGCATATTGTCACGCGGTGTTTCGCCGGTTGCCTCTTCGGTGTAGTCATCCGGGTAAAAATCCAAATTAAAATGAGAAAAATTCTCATGTTCCAAAACGTCTTTCAAATTTGACTGTGAGTACAAATACTGAACAATCAGTTTTTCAAAACAATGGCATTTCCTGCCGTCAATATAGCCGGTATCCTTACAGTCAGCGCACTCGTAGACCGGTTTCAGGTAGTCCGCCGGGTAACCGTGCTGCAAAAGCAGGGCTTCTTTTTGTTTTGTGATTTTATCAATCTCGGCATCTAGGTCAATCGAATCGGTTTGTCCTTTCAAACGAGAGGCAGCGTGCTGCACCGAAAGTGTACGAATCCGATTTTCCAATTCGTTCATTTGGGGAATCGCATCATAGACTTCCTTCATGCGCTTTTTCAGGATGAAATTGTCCTTGAGCTGCTGATGATAGTAGTGGGACATCAGATGCTCGTACTGACTGTTGGTCAAAAGCATAATAAATGAATCCTTTCGTTTGTTTTATGCCTGCACATTGCGCAGTAACTGTTTTTCCAGTGAACTGTAATCCTCTTTTGAATACTCTCTTTGAGGAAAACTCTGGAATTGGTTTCTTTTTTGCTGTGTGGCAGAGTTTTTCTGCTCTCCGGTTTTTTTCTTCTGCTGAAATGACTTGTCGCATTTTTCTATGTCCGCAAGGGTGAGGACACCTTTCTTGTGCCAGTCCTTTAATATACTTGTTATGTAATTTAAATTTGTGCCACCGGTCTGCAAAACCGTACGCTTACATGCCTGCTCAATAATTTCATCCGAGAAGCCGTAATCACTCCATGTATCAATGATTTCACGTTCTGCCGGAGCAAGGGAGCGATTTAAGCCAAGTGCTTTGCTTACGACATGATAAAGACCTGAAAAAGCAGAAGATTCATCCTTTGCTTCCTCCGGCGTTGTAATCCCCTTTTTCGCCCATGTAAGACCAATTGCCTCCATATACTTTGGTGAAGTCTTTCCGCGGCTGTGTGCCGTGCGGTACAGGGTAGCAATCATCTCCTGTGAAAATCCGATGTCACACATAAAATATAAAATCATTTGCAGATGTGTGGTGGAAAGGGTCGTGCCAAGTATCTTTTCTGCCTGCGAAATCGCCTCGCTGATTTCAATATCTTTCATCAGTGCTTCCGCTTGTAAAGGAGTATACTCCTGGCGGTTCGGAATGGAGATGCCGTCGGGTACAACGGTTTCTTCCGCTACCGGTGAAGCATCGATA
>ERZ780154.1368-NODE-1368-length-12150-cov-4.2668_pt1 | contig 12150 bp, 12 predicted proteins | sample MGYA00511568_ERZ780154 | MGnify/ENA primary metagenome ERZ780154 (study PRJEB29588, sample SAMEA2142525) | human gut metagenome | biome: human gut; feature: human-associated habitat; material: faeces | place: Denmark | collected 2008/2010 ...
GCGAGGCTGGGTGGCGTTCCCGAGTCACGCCACTTAAACTACCAGACTGATGACACCCGCAAAAAAGAGGATCGGACGCCCGACAACGACAGACCCCAGAGTCCACAGGTATAATTTCAAACTCACCACGGAGGAGAATATCCGCTTCAACGAGCTGCTCTGCAAAGTCGGACTGGAGCATACACGCAGCCGTTTTATCGTCAAAAGAATCTTCCAAGAAGAGTTCGTCGTCGTCAGACGCGACCCCTCGAAGGTGCAGTTCGTCGCCCGGCTCAACGACTTTTATTTCCAATTTCAAAAGCTGGGCAACAACTACAACCAGATTGTAAAAGCTATCAACGCGCACTTTTCCAACGTTGCTATCCCGCATCAGATCGCTATGCTGGAGCAGCGAACACGCGAGCTGAAAGCCCTCAGTATCGAGATTCTCAACCTCGCAAAACAGGCTAAGGAGTGGTTGCGAATATAAGATCGGGCTCCTCGCCCGGTGGGGCTTTGCGTTATAACAAGGAAAAGGTCGATAAAGATGAAGCCGAGGTACTTTTCTGGCAGAAGATGTTAGAACCCTTCGACAAGCATGGGCGAATGGATATCGACACTTGCATGGATAGTTTTTGGCCGTACCTCGAAGCCAACCGACAGACGACCAATACGGTTTTCCATGCTTCGCTGAATCCCTCGCCCGAAGACAGGCTGACAGACGAACAGCTCAGGAAAATCGCCTGTGAGTACATGGAACGCATGGGTTACGGCAAACAGCCTTATATTGTTTTCAAGCACATGGACATTTCCAGAGAGCACCTCCATATCGTGTCATTACGTGTCGATGAGCAGGGCCGCAAACTCCCGCACGATTTCGAGGCCCGGCGCTCGATGGAGATTCTGCGTGACTTGGAGCGGAAATACGGTCTGCATCCGAACGTCAAGGGACAGGAATTGACGGACAGGGAGGGCCTGCGGAAGGTGAATTATCCCGAGGGAAATGTCAAGCGGCAGGTGTCGTCCGTCGTGAGGTCGTGCCTGCGAAATTACAAATGCTCGTCCTACGGAGAGTTTCGCACATTGTTGGAAGCCTTCAACGTTTCGGTCGAAGAGCGTACGGGAATTATCGACGGCAGAAATTATGCCGGAGTGATCTACGGCGCCATGACCGACGATGGATATGGAATCGGCACGCCGTTCAAGTCGAGCAAAATAGGGAAAGACGTAGGTTATAACGCCCTTCAAAGGTATTACGAAAACTCGAAAATAAGACTGAAAGAAGACGGGACGCTCGACCGGCTGCGACAAACAGTCAAAGACGCCATGAGCCCGAACAACACGCGGGACGAGTTCCGGCGACTGCTCAAAGCGGAGAACATCGACGCGATCTTTTGCATCAACCCGGTCGGCAGAATCTATGGCGTGACTTTCATTGACCATAACGAGGGCATCGTCGCCAACGGGTCGGTGCTGGGAAAAGAGTTCTCGGCGAATGTCTTCAACGACTTGTATCCGGCACCGAAAGAGATGCAACAGGTCGCAGAACGACATGCGGAACAGCAGCACGAACAACGAAGCCACGCGGTAAATCCGTTAACCGGCATTGTCGATACGGTATTGGATTTGGCCGCTTATGAAGAACAGCAACGGCAGATCTTACGGCGAAAAAAACGAAAGTTTCACAGATAAGATAATCCAATAAACGTGAATAAATACGGTCTTCAATGAGTATGACTGGCAGCATTTATATCTCTGCCATTATGTCTCCGATCAAATAAATTGCCTGACAGCGTTATCGGAGTTAAATATAGAATTGCCCGCTCGCTCGTTACCTTGGTTCGGCAACTTTAACAACAACAAACGTATGTCAAGCGTCAAAGTAAAATTCCGGGCCTCGTCCGTTGCGGATCGGGAAGGCCGACTGTTCTATCAGATCATCCATAACCGTGTGACCCGACAGATCAACAGCGGTCATAAACTGTTTCCGTCGGAATGGGCCGTTCTGCGTGCAGGATCGCTCCTCCCCAACTGCGACGGTCCCCGACACGCTTACCTTGTCGCATTGAAAAGCCGGATTGCAGAAGACTCCGCCCGCCTGGAGTGCATTATCGCCCAGTTGGAGCATACGGGCGAAAGTTATACTGCCGGGGATGTGGTCGCACGCTATCTTACGCCTTCGGATGCCGGAGGCTTTCTTTCTTTCGCTCGGAGTCTTGTCGGGCAGTTGAGACAGATCGGGAAAATCCGCACGAGCGAACGTTACACGACCGTCTTGAACAGCTTCGGGCGTTTCCGCAGGAATGCCGAGGTGTCTTGGGATGAGATGGACTCCGACCTGATGATCGAATACGAGACTTATCTCAAATCGAGGGGTGTGTGCCCGAATACCTCCTCCTACTATATGCGGGGGCTGCGTGCCATTTATAACCGGGCCGTTGAGAAGGAAATGAGCATGCAGCGCGATCCGTTTAGGTACGTCTACACGGGCATCGGCAAAACGGTCAAGCGGGCGGTATCCTTGAAAGTCATCCGCCAGATCCGGGATCTGGATTTGGCGCTGTTTCCGGCGATGGATTTCGCCCGGGATATCTTCCTCTTCTCTTTCTACACCCGGGGGATGTCATTCATCGACATGGCTTACCTAAAGAAGAAGGACCTGCAAAACGGCATACTCTCTTACCGCAGGCAGAAAACGGGACAGCAGTTGTTCGTCAAATGGGAAAAGCCCATGCAGGAGATCGTCAACAAGTACGACACGCCCGACACGCCCTATCTGCTGCCGATAATCAGGGATATGAATGCCGACGAACGGCGGCAGTACAGGAACGCCGCGCACCTGGTCAACGACAAGCTGAGAAAGCTTGGGAACAAACTGGAGTTGCCGGTTCCCCTGACCTGCTATGTCGCGCGCCACGCCTGGGCCAGCATCGCCCGTGACAGGAACATCCCGCTGCGTACTATCAGCGAGGCGCTGGGCCACGACTCGGAGAAGACCACGCTCATCTACCTCGCCTCGCTCGACTCCTCGGCCGTCGACAGGGCCAACAGCCGGATACTGAAAGCCCTCTGAGCGGTAAAAGTCCCCTGTCACGAACCCGTATGCCGGCAGAGGAGGATACGGATTGCAGGACTTTCCCATGCACCGGGTTTCCTGCTGCCGGTTTTCTCTATCGCCTGAAACGCACGGAGAAAACCCGTCCGGCTGTCCTTTCAGGCAAGCCATCACCGTGATCTCCCCGATTGTTACGGAAGGGCTTTCCCGAATAGCCTTTCGCCCGTTACCGGTCAAGGTCAATCCGTCAGCAACGGAAATCGGCGTTTTTTGACAAACCGTCAGGGTGACAAAAGAAGGGCTGGTTTCGACGATGATTCGGGCAAATCGGCCCTCCATCGCCCCCCCGCGATAGGACACGTTCGCGACCAGAGGATTTCGCGGTACGGAACCCGTGCCGTTCCCGACTTGTCTGGGGCAGGCGGAGGATTCTTTCATGCCCCGAGGGCCTATTGCATTCTTTAACGTGTTTTGCAAAAAGGAGGAGAGTGTCCGATGTTTTGCATTCCGGTATTTCTCCCGGCAGGAGAAATACCGGACCGGGCGCAAAGGTAAGCAAAGCAAATCAACCGCGCAAATTTTCCGCGCTGTTTTTTACGGCCGACTTAGGGATCCGGAATTCACCCCCCCCCATTTTACTCTATTGATATTCAATTATTTATATGGTATATTGGGCCGAGAGAAAATTTCGTCGGCACGTGGATTTTCTCCCGTCAGGGCGCGGAACCCGCCATGCGGATCCCCGTGATCCCGCCGGGAGATCCGCGTAACGATTTGTCGAGCTAAAACGACGATTGTTTTACAAAAACCGGTTTCACCGTATCGTAGCACGCTGGTTTACAACTATTTGTCTTCCAACTATTTCTCCTGCCGGGAGAAGTATCGGGAGCGTCCGGAAACCGGTGCGTGAAACCGGTTGTCGGTAAGACAAGTAGCATTTTTATGCTGGACATGAAAGGAAACGCGGGGCTCTGCTCCCCACCTTTTGGAGATAGTATATGTAACTGCCTGATACGCAATAGGGTTTGCGTTCGTGCAGGATTAGAAGAATTGTCCTGAATCCAAGTCATGGCCTTCCGGGAAGATAAAAACGAGAAATGCTGGTACGTGCTGCGCGATCTGAAGCGCCCCAACGCCAAGTTGCCGGCATACAGGGAGCTTTCAGCGGCGCGTTTCGAGGTGTTCACGCCCCTGGAGGATCGGGTGGTTACCCGCGGCGGCAGACGGATCCGGGAAGAGATTCCCTTTATCCGGGATCTGCTTTTCGTCCACGACACACGGGATGCGCTCGATCCGGTCGTGGAGCAGTGCCCCACGCTTCAGTACCGATTCCAGAAGGGAGGCGGCTACAAAAAACCGATGACCGTCGCCGGTGCCGCCATGGAACGTTTCATACACGCCGTGAGCGTGTCGAAAAAACCGAGATACTACCTCCCGGAGGAGCTGACGCCCGATATGTTCGGCCGGGATATCCGTATCGTGGGCGGCCCCCTGGACGGTCACGAGGGGCGTCTGCTCACGGCACGCGGCTCGAAACGCAGATGGCTGCTGGTGGAACTCCCGAATTTCCTGACGGCTGCGGTGGAGGTCAGCCCCGAATTCATACGGGTGGCGGAATAGCCATTTTCCATGAACCATGCAATCTTAGCGTGAGAATACCGGCAAGTATGACAACCATGGTTGAACCCTCTTCACATAACATATTACAGGAGAAGCTCCCCGGTTTTCCTCCGGTCGATGCCGGGAATCCCTCGGAGGCGGGCGCCTGCGGCATGTACCTGTTCTACCGGTGGCAGGCCCTCGGCGGTGAAGGCCGCCGCGCCACCAAGAGCCGGGCGCTTTCCGGGGTGTACACCTGCATCCGGGCCCTGTTGCGGGAGCTGGAGGCCCGTCAGGAGAGCTACGACCCTCGCGAGCTTTACGCGTGGCTCGACTGGTACGTGTTGCTCAGGCGCGTGGCCGACGGGGGCCCTTTCGACGAGCGGGGGCTCGACGCGTTGCGCGTGCGGTACTGCGAGGGGTGGCTCTCCGGCGGGGTCGGCTACGGGGCGACCGACGCGGTAGGCCAGATACTCTGCTGGGAGGAGCGTGGCTCGCGTCTGGCGACACGGCGGCTTGCGGACGCGGCCCGTTCGGTTGTAACGGAATGGCGTGACGAACTCTCCTGCCGCCCGGAGGCCGTGAACATCGACTCCCCGGAGACGCTCCGCAGGCTCTCGCTCCTCCGCGGGAGCGGCACGGTATGGAATCCCCGTACGGCGGGAGGGTTGCTTCCCGTGGTGGAGAGACTGCTTTCGAGAAGCGTTTCCTCATTCTCGACAAAGGCGCTTGAGGCGCTCCACCCGCTCTCGCTGTTTTTGGACGACGGGTGGCTGGCGCGCCGGGGACAGGAGGACTACGCCTGTGACATCCTGCGCGAACTTGCCCGGCGCAGGGATCTGAACCTTTTCGCGCGGAAGGCCTACGGGATGCTGCACGAGACACTGGCGGGATACGCCGGGGATTAGACGGACTCCCGGTGCGACCGGCACCGGGTCGCTGATAAAAATACAAGGAACCAGATAAAACGGACAGTTTATGATCGGATGGATTGTCGCCGCTTTCGTCGCCGGCGGAATGTTCGGCGTGGTCGTGATGGCCCTGGCCGCGGCAAGCGGGGAGGGGACGGAAAAGTCCGACGTGCCGCGGGCGATAGCGGGCCGCGAATCGGTCCAAATCAGTGAGGATTTCACCGGAAGTCATATTCAACGAGTGCTTCAACGGGAATGGACGGATGACGTACCTGTACAGAAGCCGGGAGACGGGACTGTGGACGGCCTGCGGCTGTTCCGCGTACAAGACGCCCGGAAGAACGGTCTGCGCACTGTGGAGGGTTTCAGCAAAAGGATACAGATACCCGTGACGGTTTTGGACATGGGGACTTTCGGGTATATCGCAGTGTTTCAGCGAGGAAGAGAACCCGGATTACGTGCGTCTGCTGCTGCCTGACCCCGCACCGGTGGACTGGGACGAATACCACAACTGGGCACAAAGGTTGAAATGAAATAGATAATTGATTGATTGTATGGTGATTACTCCCCCCCCCGAAAAATAATGAATCACGAGAGAAGAATGAATACGGATTCCTTGAATTCATCCGAAGAGAACAACGGAAGTTTTGTTCGGGGCAACATGTCCCCGTTCTCGTGTGCGGTGAAACGCTGCTTTGACTGCCTTGCGGCGTTTGTCCTGATGGTGGTGTTCTCTCCTCTGTTCCTGTTCTGCTACATAGCGGTCAGACGGGAGGACGGAGGTCAGGCAATATTCAGGCAGGAGCGCATAGGCCGTTTCGGTCGGCCGTTCAATATCTATAAGTTCCGCTCCATGCGTCTTGACGCGGAGGAACACGGTCCGGCATTGAGCCATTGCAGCGGCAACGGGGATTCCCGCCTTACCAGGACGGGACGGTTTCTGCGCGCCCATCACCTGGACGAACTTCCACAGTTGTGGAATGTATTCGTGGGGGACATGGCTTTCATAGGGCCGAGACCGGAGCGGAAATTCTACATCGACCAGATCCTCGAGCACGACAGGCGTTATGTCCTTCTCTACCAGATACGCCCTGGAGTGACTTCATACGCCACCCTTCACAACGGATATACGGATACGATGGAAAAGATGCTCAAAAGGTTGGAGTACGACCTTTACTATCTGGAACACGCCTCATTGTGGCTAGATCTTAGGATTCTGATGGAAACATTCTTCAGGATTGCTTTCGGGAAAAAGTTCTGAGACACATTCATGATACAGGATAATCCATAATGACGCACATTTCAAAACCATAAAACGACATGATGATCCTTGTTGCACTTCTCGTACTGTTGGCCATAATGGCGACACCGCTTCTTTATGCCTGGAAACACAGGAACGACACGTCGCTCGTGGAACCGGATGAAAGGGAATGGTACGACGAGAACGGTAACCATATCTACTACGACAGGAAGCTAATCCGTTATCTGGAACAAAAGGCCCGGAAGGACTTCCCCTGCCCCCAGAAGCAGACAGAGGGAAGCGAGCCGTTCGACGAAAGTCGCTGGTACGATGAAAACGGGAATCACCTCTACTATGACCGGAAGATTATCCTGCAGCAACAGAAAGAAAACGCCAGAAAAACCCCGAGAGTGTGATATGCCAGAAACAAAGGAGGATACCCTGTTTTCTGTAGGGTCAATTCTATTTGCAAAAGACGCTGACAAGGAACGAAACCAGATGATAAAATCGAAAAGATCTATGCATAGAGAGAAAAGTTTGAAGAGAAAATGCCTCCGGCAGCCCCTGACGCTGGCGTTGCTGGGAGCATTGCTGTTGTTGTCACTTGCGGCACACGCCCAGATGAGCGACGAAGCTGTGGGGAAGTACGTGCTTGAGGCACGGCGCTCGGGCAAGAGCGACCGGCAGATCGGGCAGGAGTTGTTGGCGCGCGGCGTGACACCTGCGCAGGTCGAGCGACTGAAACAGAAATACGAGGATAGCCAGGGCGGCGGGACGACGGTCGCTGACCAGAGCGTTTCGGGCCAGCGCCGGGAGCGCGGCCATGATTCTTCGGAGACGCTCACGGCCGGAAGTCTGGATGCCGTGGATGCGCAGGTATCGGACCCGACGGAGGGTGCGGCCAACCCCCGCTCTGTTTTCGGTCGGGACGTGTTCCGGAGCCGTACGCTGACCTTCGAGCCGAACGAGAACCAGGCCACGCCGGAGGATTACCGGCTGGGGCCCGGCGACGAGATCATCATCGACATCTGGGGGGAGAACGAGCGGAGCCTTCGTGAGGAGATCTCCCCGGAGGGGAACATCATGATAGAACAGGTCGGTCCGGTCTATCTGAACGGGCTGACAATCAAGGAGGCCGACGGCAAGCTCCGCGGGATCTTCGGCCAGATCTATGCCGGGGTCTCCGGGGAAACCCCCACCTCTGAAATCCGCATCACCTTAGGTCGTCTGCGCACGATACAGATAAACGTGATGGGAGAAGTGGCCACGCCGGGTACGTACCGCCTGTCGTCGTTCTCCACGGTTTTCCACGCGCTGTACCGCGCGGGGGGCGTGAGCCCCATCGGTGGCCTCCGGGACATCCGGGTTATGCGGGGAGGCCGCGAGGCGGCGCGCATCGACCTCTACTCCTACCTGTTGGAGGGACGGCGTGACGCCGACATCCGCCTGGAGGAGGGAGATGCCGTCGTGGTGGGTCCCTACGGGCTGCTCGTGGAGATCTCGGGGAACGTGAAACGCCCGATGTGGTACGAGCTGAAACGCGGGGAGACGCTGGGCCGTCTTGTAGAATATGCCGGCGGGTTCACGGGCGACGCCTACAGGGATGAACTGCGCATTGTACGCGAGACAGGCCGTGAATACCAAATCTACAATGTCCGCGAAGGGGATTTCGGCAGCTGGACGATGGAAGACGGCGATGCCGTCACGGCAGGCTCCGTGCTGGACCGCTTCGCCAACCGGGTGGAGGTTCGGGGCAAGGTCTTCCGCGAGGGGATGTACGAACTGGGGGATGAGATGCACACGGTACGGGCACTGGTTGAGCGTGCCGGGGGTCTCGAGGAGGACGCCTTCACGGCCCGTGCGCAACTCTTCCGCGAGCGCGAGGACCTCACGCCGGAATTGGTGGCCATAGACCTCGGTGATATCCTGCGCGGCAGGAGCGAGGACGTGGAGCTGCGGCGCAACGACGTTCTTTTCATTCCGGGCATCCACGAGCTGCAAGACCGGGGCCCGCTGACGATTTCAGGCGAGGTGGCACGCCCGGGAGCCTATCCGTGGGCGGAGCATACGACGATAGAGGATCTCGTGGTGCGGGCCGGGGGACTCCGTGACGGGGCCTCCACGGTGAAGGTGGAGGTTTCCCGGAGACTGAAAGAACCGAAGAGTCTTACATCAACGGGAGACTTGAGCCGGATCTTCACCTTCTCGCTCAAGGACGGACTGGTCGTGGACGGAGAGGCGGGTTTCGAACTGGGGCCCTACGACATCGTGGACGTGCGCCGCTCGCCGGGATACATGGAGCAGCGGAGGGTATCGATCGAAGGCGAGGCTCTCTTCCCGGGAGGCTACACGCTGGTAAAGAGGAACGAACGGCTGTCGGATCTTGTCAGGCGTGCGGGAGGTGTTACGGACGAGGCCTATGTTCGCGGAGCACGGCTCGTACGCCTCCTGAGCGATGACGAGAGGTCCATCCGCGAGACGATGCGGGACATGGGGCAATCGAACCGTACGGAAACAGACTCGCTTCCGGCTGAACGTATGATAATCAGAGACCGCTATTCAGTGGGCATCGATCTGGAAAAGGCGCTCGCCAGCCCCGGCTCGGATCAGGACATCGTGCTGCGCGAGGGCGATGTGCTGTCGATCCCCGAGATGCCGTCGACGGTAAGCGTGCTGGGTATGGTGCAGTTCACCAACACGGTGGCTTTCAAGGAGGGCGGGAACCTGAAATACTACATCGACCAAGCGGGCGGCTACGGGCACAGGGCCAGGAAGAGCCGTGTGTACGTGGTCTACATGAACGGCACGGTGGCCCGCTGCTCCTCGCGCAGGACGAAGATCGAGCCCGGATGCCACATCATCGTACCCTCGAAGAGGGAGCGCAAGGGCCTGAGCCTGCCGGCTATCATGTCGCTGGCCACCACGGCAGCTTCCGTCGGCACGATGGCGGCGTCGATTGCGAACATGACGAAATGAGCGGGCCAAAGGTCGGATAGGCGAGATGCATACTCCGGATTCATTGGGGAGGTGTCATACAGGGTCCGATGGTTTGCCAAAGCGGTTTCGCTGGAGCCAGTCCGTCGCGGAAGCATCCGACGATTACGGCTTTCCGGCTCTCCGGATGCGTCGCAGCGGCAGGGAACATGTTCATTGCTGTGCCGGCTTGCGGCATATCGCCCCGGCATCGGTCTTCTGCCGTAAAGGTCGATCACGGATTTTGCCGTTCATAATCTATCCTAACCGGATATTCGCAGATAAAATTTTCAAAATCAAAATGTAGATCCATTAAAATCATTAGATCTATGAAAACACACAAAAGCATGCTGGCCAAAAGTGTTTTGGCGGCAGGCCTGGCTCTCGCCTCGACGGGAGTCCCGGCCCAGGAAAACGGGAACCGCGACGCCCAGAACGGGATCGTCCGCGGGCCATACGAAACGAACCGTCTGTTCGACAACGTCTTCATCGGCGTGGGCGGAGGTGTGAACATCTACCTTGGCGAGAACGACTCCTACGGATCTTTCGGCAAACGCCTCGCCCCGGCGCTGGATGTGAACGTAGGCAAATGGTTCACGCCCTCGGTCGGCGCCCGCATCGGCTATTCGGGCATCAATGCCAAAGGCTGGACCTCGGGACGGACGCTCTATGCCAAGGCCCCTGTTTCAGGCAATATCTACGATGAGAAATTCGGGGTGTCGTACCTTCATGGCGACGTTATGTGGAACTTCTCGAATGCCGTGAGCGGCTACAAGGAGACCCGGACGTGGAACTTCGTGCCGTTCGTCGGCGCCGGCTGGGCCCGCTCCTACGGCAACGGAGCCTTCGACAACGAATTCGCGGTGAGTGTCGGTCTGCTGAATAATATCCGCCTGTGCAATCTCCTGGATCTGACGCTCGAAGCGCGTCAGATGTTCGTGAACGAGCGTTTCGACGGCGTTTCCGGGGGCAGCAGGAGCGAGGGCATGACCTCGGTGACGCTGGGCCTGACGTTCAAGCTCAACCGCCGCGGCTTCAAGCGCGTAACGCCTCCGGCCGTCCCGGACTACACGCCCTACCAGAACCGTATCAGGGCGCTCGAAAGCGACAACGCTGCACTCGCGGGCAGGAACAAGGCCCTGCAGTCCGAGAACGAGGAGTTGCGTAACCGCAAGCCCGCAACCGTAGAGGTGAGCGTCGAGACGGTCTCGGCATCGCCCGTAGCGCTGTTCTTCAGGATCGGCAAGGCTGTGCTTGACAAGAAGGAGCTCGCGAACCTGGAGTTCTACGTGAAGAACGCCATGAAAGCCGACAAGAAAAAGGTCTTCACGATTATCGGCTCGGCCGACAAGGCGACCGGCAGCAGGGAGCTGAACCGGCGTCTTTCGGAACAGCGCATGCAGTACGTGTACGAACTGTTGGTGAACAAGTACGGCATTCCTGCCGCCCGTCTCGTCAAGAAAGCCGAGGGCGACACGAACAACCGCTTTGCCGACCCCGAACTGAACAGGGCCGTGGTCATAGAGTAACCCGTACACCCTCGCAGGTTCCGTGCGATGAATCAGTCAGGACTTGGTTTGACTGTTTTTTGTCCGGTTAACCCTCAGACCGGGTCTTGACTGTTCCGGAACTTGCCGGTCGCACTCGGGGCCGGCGAATGCCTCTGCCTGCTTGAAATCCCGGCTATGCCCGGGCCGGAGAACATCCGGAGAGTTGCAATCGGTTGTGATTTCCATGCCGCCGGAAAACGAAAGTCATGCCTGACGAATTTATCGGATGTTTCAGGACCGTTCCCCGGAGACTGAGGGGCCCTTATCCCACACTTTGACACGTGACGGAGCGGCTGCTCCCAAGAGACATCGCCTCGTTCCCCACAGAGACACCTCCCGCTCTCGCTGTTCCCGACAAGCGGCGGCCGGCCCACCGGGGACTGGAGGGACGCACAGGCGGCGCGGGATTCCCGCGGAATGCACGAGAGAGTAGGCGGGCTTTCCGGTACGACCGTCAGAATCATGGATTTATAATTGTCCGCATAATGTAAATCTTTTGATCTGAAGCAGGTGTTATGGCTGACAGTCGTGAAGGCCTGGCCCTCAAGGTGTTTTTTATCGGGAGGGCGTCTGCTGCAGGTCCGGCAGACGTTACTTGGCGGAAAGGCCATTCGGCAACCCGTAATGGCGGCTATCGCCAGCGCCGCCGGTTTTAGTCCGGAGCTTGCAAACGGACATTATATACCATCGAACTCTATGCAGAAATATAACGAATCCACGAAAGAAACTAACAGAAGTCTTGCCGGAGATCCGCGGGATCAGGAGATCGACCTGATCGAATTGGCGCAGAAGCTCTGGCAGGGTCGCCGGATGATCGTCCGGTGGTGTATTGCGGGGGCTTTG
>ERZ780154.1377-NODE-1377-length-12102-cov-1.80742_pt1 | contig 12102 bp, 11 predicted proteins | sample MGYA00511568_ERZ780154 | MGnify/ENA primary metagenome ERZ780154 (study PRJEB29588, sample SAMEA2142525) | human gut metagenome | biome: human gut; feature: human-associated habitat; material: faeces | place: Denmark | collected 2008/2010 ...
TTTGTGCTGAGGTTCTTTATTAACCTGATTTCTTGAGCCTCTGAATTCCATTCTTGGTGCTATATTAAATCCTCCTTAGTTAATTATTTAATAACTGTAAATGGTCTGTAACTGACTATTTACTTCTTCATTTATTTTTTTAATAAAATCTTCAACTGCCATTGTTCCCATATCTCCCTGTCCCTGGCGACGAACAGATACAGTGTTACTGTTCATTTCATTTTCTCCGACAATCAACAGATAAGGAATCTTTTTCAATTCATTATCCCGGATTTTACGTCCGATTTTTTCATTACGGTCATCTAAGACGGTGCGAATATCGGAATTATTTAACAAATCCGAAAGCTTTTTGGCATAATCATTGAATTTTTCGCTGATCGGCATAACAACTGCCTGATCCGGAGCCAGCCATAAGGGGAATTTTCCTCCCGTATGCTCAATCAATACAGCCACAAAACGTTCCATGCTCCCAAATGGTGCCCGGTGAATCATTACAGGACGGTGTTTCAAATTATCAGCCCCGGTATATTCCAGTTCAAAACGCTCAGGCAAATTATAGTCTACCTGGATAGTACCCAACTGCCATTTCCGGCCAATAGCATCCTTTACCATAAAATCGAGCTTCGGACCATAAAAAGCAGCCTCACCCAATTCTACCGTAGTTTTTAATCCCTTTTCCTCAGCAGCCTCAATGATAGCCCGTTCCGCTTTCTCCCAATTCTCATCGGTTCCGATATATTTCTCTGTATTTTTCGGATCACGTAAAGAAACCTGAGCCGTAAAATCTTGAAAATCCAGAGCTTTGAAAATTGTAAAGATAATATCTATCACCTTTTTAAATTCTTCTTTCAATTGATCCGGAGTACAGAATAAATGAGCATCATCTTGCGTAAAACCGCGTACCCGCGTCAATCCGTGCAATTCTCCACTCTGTTTATAACGGTAGACTGTTCCAAACTCCGCAAAACGCAATGGTAAATCTTTATAAGAACGCGGTTTAAATTTATAAATCTCACAATGGTGAGGACAATTCATCGGCTTCAACATAAATTCTTCCCCTTCCTGCGGAGTTGTGATCACCTGAAAACTATCTTTTCCATATTTCTGATAGTGCCCGGAAGTTTTATACAAATTCACATTTCCAATGTGCGGTGTAATCACTTGCTGGTAACCGTATTTCTTCTGAACCTTCCGTAAGAATGCCTCTAAACGGTCTCGCAACATAGCTCCTTTCGGCAACCACATGGGCAAACCGGCTCCTACAGCCTGTGAAAAAGTAAACAATTCCATCTCCTTCCCAATCTTACGGTGGTCACGTTGTTTGGCTTCTTCCATCAACACCAGCCATTCGTCCAACATTTTCTGCTTCGGAAAAGTAATACCGTATATACGGGTCAACATCTTATTATGTTCATTACCCCTCCAATAAGCACCGGCCAAACTCGTCAATTTAATTGCTTTGATATAGGAAGTATCCGGCAAATGCGGGCCACGGCACAAATCCGTAAAAGATCCCTGACGATAATAGGTAATCTTACCATCTTCCAGATCATTGATTAACTCCACTTTATAAGTCTCGTGAATTGAATTAAAATGATCCAAAGCCTCTTGCTTGCTAACGTTAATCCGGCAGAATTCCTCCTTCTGACGGGCCAGTTCTAACATCTTCTTTTCGACAATTTCCAGATCTTTATCGGTGAGAACCACTCCTTCACCCGGATCCACATCATAATAAAATCCGTTCTCAATAGCCGGTCCAATACCAAATTTCGTATTGGGATATAATTGTTGCAAAGCCTCCGCCATCAAGTGAGCCGAAGAATGCCAGAAAGCATGTTTCCCCTCTTCGTCCTCCCAGGTATATAATTTGATTTCCGCATCTTCAGTAATCGGACGTACCAAATCCCAGATTTCTCCGTTTACAGAAATAGACAATACCTCCTTAGCCAATTTAGGACTAATGGATTTGGCTATATCGAGTCCCGTCACTCCCGACTCAAACTCTTTTGTATTCCCATCAGGAAATTTAATTTCAATCATATATTTCAATTTTTTACTACGCTACGTACGCAGCTTATTTTTAATGAAGTGCAAAGATACAAAATAAACCAATAACCAAGCATGATCACAACAAAAAATAAAGGGGACAATGTCCCCTCAACAAATCTTTTACCACAAGTTTTCACTCCCATTCATTCCTGATTATACAGTTTATTGAACAAAATGGCTAAATTCATGTATATTGTCGTATTTTGAACAACAATATGAGCAGGGACCTTAATGCGCGCCGGAGTAAAATTCCAAATGGCTTTTATACCCCAAGCAACCATCAAATCAGCAACATTCTGAGCATTTTCCGCAGGCACCGTAATAATCCCGATTAGCATATTCCGCTCAGCAGCCATTGCCCGGAATTGATCAATATGATATATTTCAATATCATTAACTTTGGTACCGATTTTTGCCTTATCAATATCAAAAGCAGCTTCTATTTGCAAACCAAAAGCAGTTAATCCCTTGTCCTGTAACAAAGCACTTCCCAAAGAACCTGCCCCTACCAAAAAAGCACTATCTACCCGGCTAAAACCCAAAAATTCTTCCAGCACCTGGACAAAACTATCCACTTCATACCCAACCCGGGTTTTCCCGGAAAGCCCCGTATGAGACAAATCTTTCGTCACCTGTGTTGAATCAATATCCATATACTCAGCAATACGGGTAGAGGAAACATACTTCTCACCTTGCTTCTGTAAAGTCTTTACAAACGACAAATACGAAGGCATCCGCCTCAACACAGGTATAGGCACATTACTATCTGTTTTCATAAAACATTCTCTTTATACCTTAATCCGGCATTGCAAAAAAAAATGATATCAGAAATTTTCTGTATCCAAGCATCGAACAATGCCTTATGACCTGCAAAAATAATCTTTTTTTTCACAGCAAGTAAAAAAGCGTTTCGAAACTTTTCATTCCAATTTCAATTAAATTTTCTATTTTCAATTTATACTTCCTTATAGTTTCGTATTTTTGTCCACGGTCTGTAGCGGCCGTAATAAACCGTGCATGACTTTGATATAATAACAAAAGAGAATACGGCCCTAAACAACGAACACCCAAAACCAATTCGTTTCTGCCGTCCTATCTTTTTTAACTTTATATACCGAATACCCATGAACTATCAGGAAACCCTCAATTGGTTGTTTGCCCAGCTCCCCATGTACCAACGGGAAGGACAGGCTGCCTATAAAGCCAATCTGGACAATACCATCTTATTGGACGAACATTTTCAACATCCTCATCACACTTTCAAAACAATACATGTTGCCGGCACCAACGGCAAAGGTTCCGTTTCACACATGCTGGCTTCCATTCTTCAGGAAGCCGGATACAAAACAGGACTTTATACTTCTCCTCACCTGAAAGATTTCAGAGAAAGAATAAAAATCAACGGGGAAATGATCAGTAAAAAATATGTCATTGATTTTGTCGGAACGAATCAGGCATTGTTTACCCGTATACGTCCTTCTTTTTTCGAAATGACCGTAGCCATGGCTTTCAACTATTTTGCCGACAACAAGGTGGACATAGCAGTCATTGAAGTGGGATTGGGCGGACGACTTGATTCTACTAATATTATCACTCCGCTAGCCTCGGTGATCACGAATATCTCTTTTGACCACATGGCTTTATTAGGAAATACGCTCGAAAAAATTGCCCGGGAAAAGGCAGGCATCATAAAACCAGGTATACCCGTTGTTATCGGAACACGTGATCCTGCCTACGATTTTATATTCGAAGCACAAGCCGCTCATTATCATTCCCCAATCGAATTCGCTAATGACAACTGGCAACTTCAACCCAATGAAGATGGTAGTTATCAGTTATTACACCACACCAACTGGCAATTCGAACATTTACAAAGCGAATTAAAAGGCATTTACCAACGTAAAAACATACCTACCGTTCTTGAAACAATCCCAATACTACGAAAAAGCGGTTTAAATATCACAGACACCCATATTCGCCAAGGCATTGCCAAAGTGGTTACCAATACAGGATTATACGGCCGTTGGCAAACTCTAGCCAACTCTCCTCTTACCATATGCGACACCGGACACAATATCGACGGGTTGACTGAAATCACAAAACAACTCCAAACTTGTCACTATCACCAGCTTCATTTTGTCATCGGCATGGTTAGTGATAAAGATATTGACAGTGTCTTACATATCCTCCCCCGGGATGCCATTTATTATTTCTGTAAAGCTTCCATACCCAGAGCTATGTCAGAAAAAATCCTGGCAGAAAAAGCCCGGAACGCCGGCCTGAAAGGGAATACCTATACAACAGTAGCTGAAGCTTACACTGCAGCCAGAGAGGCTGCAAAACCTGAAGATATGATCTACATCGGAGGAAGCACTTTCGTCGTGGCTGAAGTGCTCTGAAAAAATAACTGACAAACTATTTTCCGTACTTCAAAAACTCAACAAGTTGTAAAAAATAATTTACAGCTTGTTGAGTCTAGAGTACACTTATTTCAAATTACTTCCGGCTGATCAAAACCAGGCCGCTGAAAATCCCATGCCTGAGGAAATTGTTTGTTTATGTCCTCAGCCAACTGAGACAAAATGACCAGCAGATGTCCAATCTCCTGACGGTAATCAAGGCATTTTTCCCGGATAATATGCCACCCCTCTATAGACCGTTCTATAGCAATCAAAGCCACTTTAGCTGATCCATTATAGTCTTCCACCTCTTTTCCGTCTAACGACTTTTCATGATAATACCCGTAGAAAGCCCTTCTCATTTTTGCCTGTATCAAATCAAGATACCAATTCACTACGTCAAAAGCTTCATCTAAAACCTTATCTTTTACTCCCAGCCCCTCAAAATAATCAAAAATACGTTCCAGGTATTTATCTGCCAGATTTTCATAAATCACACATATTCTGACAATATCCGACATCTCAACCCGTCTACTGTACTCTTCTACTTTAGTACGGTTCTCTAATTCTTCCCCCCAAAATTCTTTGTTTATATTCTCAGAAGCATAAATGTCCTCCACTTCTATTCCTTGTTCCTCCGCTAACTCATGTAACACTTCATAAGTAGACTCAAAAATATTCTTCAAACGCGACCAGATACTTTCTTCCTCCTGACCTACTTCCTGGCCGAAATTAAACCCTCCTTTTTCCTCTATCCGTTTCCCCATCACAAAACTCATGCAATGAAGTTGTTGCTCACACCTCTCACACCATCGGTCGCAATAATTATAAATCCCCGGAATAAATCCGCTCTCAACTAGTTTTTTTAATCTTTTTTTTGCCACCACTTAAGCGATAATTGAATTTTAAAAGCATTTCAGCTTATACATCTATTTTCCTCATCATTCAGAAATCAATACAACGAAAATCATTCGTATATCCGGCATACAAAGATAGTCTATATCAATAAAATAAAAAAAAAAATTTTAAACTTGATCAAATTATTATAGTTAACCGTCATACTATCTCTAAAAACCAGATTATGTACATTCATATGAAATGCCTGATTACAGAAAGATAATCACAGAAAATTATCTAAATGCTAGAGAAATAAATCACTTTGCATAATCTTTTCTTTAAGCATTCAGAATTTTTACCTTTGCAACCAAATTCTCGATTTATGTGGTTATTCTTAGCTTTTATCTCAGCTTTTCTACTTGGATTATATGATGTGATTAAAAAAATATCTCTGAATAATAATGCCGTCATCCCTATACTATTCCTGAACGTACTCTTCTGTTGTCTTCTTTTTTTACCAATCATCATTTTATCTTTCTTTTTTCCCGCAACCATACAAAACAGTATCTTCTATCTTCCACCAGTCTCAGGAAGTGCCCATATCTATCTTTTTATCAAAGCTACCATTGTATTATCCTCCTGGATATTCGCTTACTTTTCTCTAAAACACCTTCCCATCACCATTGCTTCGCCTATAAAAGCGACACAACCGATCTTAACCCTGCTCGGAGCTTTAACCCTGTTCGGCGAACGACTGAATAGCTGGCAATGGCTAGGAATCACGACTGCCATTTTTTCATTCTATTTACTTTCCTTTTCCGGCAAAAAAGAAGGTATAAATTTCAGACATAATAAATGGATTTACTTTATGATTCTATCCGTAGTGACAGGGGCATGCAGCGGACTTTACGACAAATTCCTACTGAGCCGCTTCGACCGGATGAACATCCAGGTATGGTACAATTTTTATCAATTAGTAATCATGGGCTTTATTTTGCTTATCCTGTGGCTACCCAGACATCAGCAATCCACCCCTTTCCAATGGCGGAATTCCATTCCTCTTATTTCTATAGCATTAGTGCTTGCTGATTTCGCCTATTTCTACGCCCTTAGTTATGAGGATTCTATGATTTCCATTGTATCTCTCGTCCGGCGCAGTGGAGTGATCGTATCATTCATTGCCGGAGCTATCTGGTTTAAAGAAAAGAATTTGAAAGCCAAGTTGATGGATTTATTACTTGTACTGCTTGGCATGTACTTTATTTATCTGGGAACTAAGTAAAAATTTATAATTTCAGCTCTACTATTAAAATACTTCAACCGTAAAGCTGAAATTATAAATCTATATTCAACTGAAAAGATTTTCTATCAACTGATCATCTGCAAAATTCGGTACAGTTACTTTCAAATCAGGATTGGCTTCCATAGCCCGTTTAATAGCAAATACAGCCCCTTCATTTCGAGCCCAGCTCCGACGGGATATCCCATTATTTACATCCCAGAAAAGCATACATTTCAAACGTCTCTCTGCATCTGCCGATCCATCCAGCAACATGCCAAACCCGCCATTAATAACCTCTCCCCAACCAACTCCTCCACCATTATGGAGAGAAACCCAAGTTGCCCCCCGGAAAGAATCCCCGATCACATTCTGAACTGCCATGTCTGCCGTAAACTTCGAACCATCGTAAATATTCGAAGTTTCCCGATAAGGTGAATCCGTACCTGAAACATCGTGATGATCACGTCCCAACACGACAGGAGCAGAAATCTCCCCCCACTCAATCGCTTTATTAAAAGCCCCCGCAATACGCATACGCCCTTCAGCATCAGCATACAAGATACGGGCTTGCGACCCTACCACCAGGTGATTCTCACCGGCAGCCTTTATCCAACGGATATTATCATGCATCTGTTGTTGTATCTCCCCGGGAGACTCCGCCGCCAATTGTTCCAATACCCGAGTAGCCAGTTCATCCGTTTTGGCCAAATCTTTCGGATCACCACTGGTACATACCCAACGGAAAGGACCAAAACCATAATCAAAACACATCGGCCCCATAATATCCTGCACATAAGAAGGGTACTTAAAATCCCCATTCGGTTTGAGAATATCAGCACCAGCCCGGGAAGATTCCAACAGGAATGCGTTCCCATAATCAAAGAAATAGGTACCAAAACGTTCTACACATTTATTAATCGCAGCAACATGCCGGCACAAAGACTCCTGAACCTTTTCCTTAAATAAATCCGGATTTTCAGCCATCATCCGCTTGCTTTCCTCAAAACTAATTCCAACCGGATAATATCCTCCGGCCCAAGGATTGTGCAGGGAAGTCTGATCAGAACCCAATTCAACCGCAATATCTTCATTTGCCAGACGTTCCCACAGATCTACAACATTCCCCTGATATGCAATGGAAACAATCTCTTTTTCAGCTTTAGCTTTACGAATCCTGCCCATCAGTACATCCAAATCACCGATCACCTCATCCACCCATCCCTGAGAGTAACGGGTATGTGTTGCTTTGGGATTGATTTCAGCCGTAACACTTACACATCCTGCAATATTACCGGCTTTCGGCTGGGCACCAGACATACCGCCAAGACCCGCAGTAACAAACAATTTACCAGCCAATCCCTCTCCATGCTTTGAAATTTTCCGTCCGGCATTCAATACAGTAATCGTGGTGCCGTGCACAATCCCCTGAGGCCCGATATACATGTATGAACCTGCTGTCATTTGCCCATACTGAGAAACACCTAAAGCATTAAAACGTTCCCAATCATCCGGTTTTGAATAATTCGGAATGACCATACCATTCGTTACAACAACCCTCGGAGCATCTTTATGTGAAGGAAACAGCCCCATGGGATGCCCTGAATACATGACCAAAGTCTGTTCATCCGTCATTTCTGATAAATATTTCATGGTCAACCGGTATTGAGCCCAATTCTGAAATACAGCTCCATTACCACCATACGTAATCAATTCATGCGGATGCTGAGCCACTGCTTTGTCCAGGTTATTATTAATCATCAGCATAATAGCAGCAGCCTGCAAACTTTTATGCGGATAATCATAAATAGAATGTGCATACATTTCATAATCAGGACGAAAACGGTACATATAGATACGCCCGTATGTTTCCAATTCTTCAGCAAATTCTTTTGCCAAAATAGCATGATGACGGGGATCAAAATAACGCAATGCATTCCGGACCGCCAATTTCTTTTCTTCCTTCGTCAGAACATCCTTACGTCTGGGTGCATGATTCACTTCCGGGTCATAGGGCTTTTGCACAGGCAATTCTGCCGGAATACCTTCCCGGATAGATTGTTGAAATTCTTCTAAAGTCATATATCTATTAACCACATTTTAATTTATTACTCTTCTGCCTGCTAATTTAATTATTTCAAACGATTTCACCACTATTTACTTAGATTTTATTACTAAAAAGGATTTTCTTACTTTTTAGCTTTGAAAAATGCATAAATATAAGATGGTTTCCCTAACCAGATTTTAATCACTTCCTGGATTACAGACTAAAATATACTTACAAAATTAGGTTTGATCACAAATCCAATCCGCAAATAACGATGAAATTGATCATAATCAATCATACTTTCTCCGTATCCATTATAAAACTGTAAATACAAATATTGATTATCTTGCCGGAACAAACGGTAAGAAATACCTATTTGCCAATTAGCGTTCAGATTCCAGCCTCCTCTTTTAATCATCAGGACAGAACAATTGAAACGGCTATTATCATCCGTATAGGTTCCTGCAAATTGTCCAATACCAGCATAACGCGTCAGATGCCTGTTCTCCTTAGCTACCATCATAGCTATCCATACCTTCGCCTGAAAGGTGAAGTTCTGATCGGGAAGATATATGCCTGAAAGGGACAAACGGTTCCAACTGCGTGACTGTATGCTGTCACGACCATTCGATTCATGTTCAAACTGAAACATGACGATCCCTTCAATCCTCCTGTTACGTACAAAATTACGCCCTACACCCAGTGAAGGATTATAGTTATTCTCTGAAAAAGGAGCTGACTTCCGGTAAATATCCCAGAAAGATTTTTGAGTATAAGTCAGGAAAGTATACAACCGATAAGGTAATAATTTTCGGTAAAGTCTGTGCCTGAGACTGATTTGAAACTTTGCGTCCGAATTGTATTTCGTAATTTTGCCACCTTCGAAATTTGTCCCGGTAATGATGTAATTATCTTTATAAATGGTAAAAGCAGGTATATTTCCCAAAGCAAGTATCAGACTATCCTCTGTTTGTTGTTCCCGTTCCAATATCACATCTTTCGTTTGTCCCCATACAAAATCTCCTTTTACACATACCAAAATTAAAAATAGCAAATATCTCCCCATATACCTATGTAACATTATTGATACGCTGCTTTTTCACCATCAGGATGTCAAAAAATCGTTTCTGACATCCTGATCCAACATTCATATTTATTTCACGGGGATTTTTTTAAGACAAAAAAACCAGTCATAACAGTGTGCCCCTGTGTCGTTTGCCTGCATTCTTTTTTCAGCATCATCATACGAAGAAGGGGTTGGTACGATAACCTCATCCCCAGGCATCCAATCGGCCGGTAAAGCCACCCCGTATTTATCTATCGTCTGCAATCCTATTAACACACGTTTTAATTCTGCAAAATTCCGTCCTAACGCCATCGGGTAGTAAACAATTGCCCGTATAACACTTTGCGGATCTATAAAAAATACAGCTCTGACTGCTTGTGTCGTACTTTCTCCTGGCTGGATCATCCCATAAAGATGGGCAACCTCAGCACTCAGATCAGCAATCAAGGGAAACCGAACTGCTATATTTTTCTTCCCCTTATATTCTATCTTCTCACGGATTGTACGCAACCAGGCAATATGGCTGTATAAACCGTCGACAGAAAGCCCGATCAACTGACAGTTCAAAGCCTCAAATTCATTTGCCATTGCTCCGAAAGTCAAAAACTCAGAAGTACATACGGGAGTAAAATCCGAAGGATGACTAAATAAAATGATCCATTTGCCATTAAAATCCATCGGAAAATGGATCTTTCCCTGAGTTGTATCTGCGTCAAAAACAGGTGCCATGTCCCCTATCCGCAGTGAAGGTGTAATTTCGTTGTCCATAATGTTATCGTTTTTTCTATATCATTAAATACGAAAAACGGTAAAGAAAGTTCACAAGCTCTCTGACGGGAATGATTGCAGGTTCTCAATAAAATTGTTGTATATTTGCATTCGTATAAAAATTCATTGAAATCATGAAAATAGCCGTACCTACACGTAATCATGCCATAGATGATCATTTTGGCCATTGCGAATATTACACCATCTTTACCATAAACGAGAACAAAGAAATTATTTGTATTGAAACAGAAGCTTCACCCGAAGGCTGCGGCTGTAAATCAAATATTGCTTCTATCCTTGAAAAAAAAGGAGTCAGCCTTATGCTTGCCGGTAATATGGGTGAAGGAGCAAAAAATACGTTGGAAGCCCATCACATTCAAGTTATCCGCGGATGTTCCGGTCCGGTCGAAGCAGTCGTTAACAACTGGCTTCAAGGTAAAATTTCAGACTCAGGAGAATCTTGTGACCATCATGAATGTAATGATAAACACAATCCGAAGCCATTGACTTTTAAAGTATTATAAACACTTCATCTTATAAGCCACCACACTATGATAAATATCAGAATAGGTGATCTTGTCAGATTTCTGACCGAAAAGCTGGAAGGGAAAGTAACGGGAATCATTGATCATTCAACGGTAAATGTATTCGTTGATGAATATGGTTTTGAAATTCCCGCTTCTGTGAATGACTTAGTAGTCATTCATTCCGACTTTGCCCAACCGGATAATTCCGGTAATAAACATCAGCCACAAACACAAAAATCGGTCCTCACTCAAGCGACCGGCACTCTGTATTTAGCCATTGTTCCGGACAATTTCAATAACTTGCCTGAATCCCGCTATGAATTATTTCTCGTCAATGATACAGCACAAAATTGTCTTTATTCAATTACCTTCCGCGAAGAGGACAAATATAAAGGAATCATTGCCGGCAATTGTAATCCAGACAACATCATTTCTATTGGTTTATATAGCCTGAAAGACATTGACAACACAATCAAAGCGGTTCGTATTCAAGCGATCTTTTTTCAAAAAGGGATCACAAACCCCAAAAATGCCATAGAAACTGAAATAAAAATAAATCCGGTGAATCTATGTAAATCAGGAGCCTATAAGCATGCTCGCTGGTTTAGTTCCGTCTCTCTGCTTCGCCCGTTAGATAAAGAATATCAAATCGAAGAAATTGACGAAAAACAACTTCAGGAAGCTGTAAAAGAAAAGAAAAAGGCAGAAACCACTGCTGTTGCGCGCTCCCAAAAACAAACGACAGGCAACATCATAGAAATTGATTTACATTGCAACGAACTGCTTTCCACAACTACCGGGATGGATAATAAAGATATTCTTGAATATCAATTGGATGTTTTCCGAAAAACTATGGAAGAATATAAGCTCAGAAAAGGACTAAAGATTGTTTTTATCCACGGGAAAGGGGATGGAATCTTACGCCAACGGATCTTATGGGAATTACAAACAAAATATAAACGTCATCAACACCAGGATGCCTCATTTAAACAGTACGGATACGGAGCAACCCTGGTAACTATAAAATAGCAGATAAATTTAAAATTTATCTGCTATTTACCCGATTGTTCCATGAATGTCCCCAGAATTGAATTTTAGACCATAAAACAATCAAAGCATCAACTCATTTA
>ERZ780154.1379-NODE-1379-length-12084-cov-3.17657_pt1 | contig 12084 bp, 10 predicted proteins | sample MGYA00511568_ERZ780154 | MGnify/ENA primary metagenome ERZ780154 (study PRJEB29588, sample SAMEA2142525) | human gut metagenome | biome: human gut; feature: human-associated habitat; material: faeces | place: Denmark | collected 2008/2010 ...
AGATTCATGCCGAACGGCAGCCAGCCGAGCCACACGGCAAAGATCATCAAGAGCAGCAGACCGATCCAGAATGCCGGCGTGCTAGCCAGAAGCAGCGCATACCCGCGGATCAGATGGTCCGGCAGACGGTTCTTAAAATACCCCGCCACAATGCCGAGCACAAGCCCCAGGATTCCGGACAATACCCACGCCACGCACATCAGCGCAAACGAGTTGCCGAACTTCTCCGCAACGACCTCCGCGACCGGACGGTTATATTTCAGCGAAGTGCCCATATCTCCACGCACGAAATCCTTCGCCCAGTTCAGATAGCGCTCGGCGGGCGGGACATCCTTCCCCCAGTAGGACTCCATCTGCGCCCGCTTCTCCGGCGTCATGCGCATGTAAGCCGTCGCTCCGACGTTCGCCTGTACCGGATCAATCGGAGACAGCGACACCAGCATAAACGCGGCAATGCTGACACCGATCAGCAGTGTCAGCATTTTTATTACATTTTTTATAAAAAAGCTTATGTAATGCCTGATATTCATTCTTCCCTCATCTATTCCCAGGTCCACTGGTCGACATTGTTGACTAACGACCAGCCATGACCGTGCGGATGCAGCTTCTGCTCCGCCACTGCCAGACCATCCCGCGCAAAATAGAGATGATCCACGTTGGCAAACCATACCCAGAGTGCCTCGGCATCCGGTCCGACATCCTCCTGTGCCTGCTGCCAGAGACGGTACGACTCATTCATATCCGTCGCCGCAAGCGCCGCATCCAGAAGTTCATCCGTCTTCGCATCGGAATATCCCGTAAAGTTACAGGAACCGCCGGTATAGTACAGCTGATAATCCTCCACCGGCGAGTTGGAGCCCCAGCCCCAGATGATCGGATCGGAGTACATCTTTGTATACAGTTCGTCCCAGCTTCCCAGACCTTCGTACAATACATTAATTCCAACCGCTTTCATCTGGTTGGAGAACTCTGCCGTGAGTGCCTGCCGCACGGAATCGGACGCGGAATAGTACACGGTAAATTCCGCTTTCTGCCCGTCTTTTTCCACAATGCCGTCGCCGTCCGTATCACTCCATCCACCGTCCGCAAGAATCTGCTCTGCCTTATCCACATCATACGGAATAATCATGGACTCGCTCGACCACGGCATGTTGTCCGATACGCTGTAAGCGACCTCGCCGTAACCGTTTAACACATGATCGATCATGGTCTGGCGGTCAAGCGCGTAGTTCATCGCCTGACGGAGTGCCACATCGCAGATCACATCATTTCCCGCCGCATAGACAGTATCTCCGTCAACAACCTCATTTCCTGCTGGAATCGAAGGAAGTGAAATTCCTCTGGAATCCACCGACTTACAGACCAGAAGCTGATAGCCGTCCACCTGCTCGTCGCTGTACACCGCAGACGTGTAGGCGATGTCCACCTGACCCGCTTTTACCGCCGCAAGCGCCGCGTCTTCCTCCATGAACAGGACAATGACTTTTTTCATCTGCACTTCATCCCCGTAGTAATCCGGATTCGCCTCCAAAACGACCTGCTGCCCTTTGTCCCACTGCGTCAAGATATATCTGCCGGAACCGACCGGGTTCTCCCCGTAGGCTGCTTCATCGTAGCAGTGCTCCGGCACGATGCCGAACACCGCCAGTGTATACAAAAACGCATTATACGGCTTGCTCATGTGGAAAATCACCGTGGTATCGTCAAGTGCCTCCACGGAATCGAGCATACTTAAGTCCGCCTCCGAATTCGGCGTGGCAAGCGCCGTGTTAAACGTAAATGCCACATCAGACGCCGTCAGCGGTTCCCCGTCCGTGAACTTCACATCGTCCCGGATGTGAAACGTCCAGGTCAGTCCGTCCTCACTCACGCTGTAATCCGTCGCCAGATCGTTCTCGAACTCCATATCCACGTTCGTCCGGATCAGCGTCGACTGGATCAGCGGTTCATGGCAGTGTTCCCCACAGCCCCAGTTGATGCACGGGTTAAATCCCGCCGCCGGCTCCGAGGAAGGACTCATCGCCACGATGACCGTATCTGCGCTTCCTGCCACGCTCTGCGCCGCATTCCCGCCTCCGGCGCTGTCTTTTCCCTGTACTGCCTCTGTCGCCGTACCATCTGCGTTATTGCCTGTCTGCTCCGCACCTGTGCTGCCGCATCCGGCAAACAGATTTATCGTCACTACCGCTGCCCCAAGCAGCGCCATCCACCTCTTTTTCATTATTTATTCTCCCTTGTTAAAATCGCCGGCATTTCTGCCCAGTGCACAAAGGATAGCATGAAAAAGAGGGGCCGCACAAGCCCCTCGGGGGGATAAAAATGACACAAAATCAAAGATTATGCTTTGTCATATTCATCCAGAAAATGATGGCGGACACCATCTTTTTTATAACCGATCACAGTGTTCAGGTTGACGTTCTCCACACTGCGGAAGATATTCTTCTCAATGTAAGGATTCTTCTTGCGAAGCTCCCGGATCAGATCCTTGATCTCCGCGCGCTTGGAACCCTTCTCCGTACCACCGCAGGAAGCACAGCTTTCCGTGAAACGGCAGGCACACTGAATAAAGTGCAGGTCATTGTAATTCATCCAGTGGATGATGTCCTCCTCGCGCACCAGATACAGCGGACGGATCAGCTCCATCCCCGGGAAGTTCGTACTGTGCAGCTTCGGCATCATCGTCTGTACCTGCGCCCCGTAAAGCATTCCCATAAGGATGGTCTCGATCACATCGTCAAAATGATGCCCCAGCGCAATCTTGTTGCAGCCGAGCTCCTTTGCCTTGCTGTAGAGATGCCCTCTGCGCATGCGCGCGCACAGGTAGCACGGAGATTCCTCCTCACCCGCCACAATGTCAAAGATCTCGGAGGTAAATACCGTGATCGGGACGTTTAAGATTTTGGCGTTGTTTACAATCGTCTCGTAGTTGATCTCATTGTACCCCGGATTCATGACGAGGAATACCACCTCGAAATTCTTCTTGCCGTGGCGCTCCAGCTCCTGAAACAGCTTCGCCATCAACATGGAATCTTTTCCTCCGGAAATACAGACGGCGATCTTGTCACCGTCCTGGATCAGCTCGTATTCGTTGATCGCCTTTGTGAACTTCCGCCAAATCTCTTTGCGGAACTTTTTGACAATGCTGCGCTCGATCTCGCTGCAGCGGTCCGCATTCTTCTCCCCGGCGTCCGGGGCTTTTGTCTGTTCCATGGATTCCAGCAGCTTCATGCGCAGGTACGCACGGTATCCGCCCTGCACACTGTATACCTCATAACCCTCCTCTAAAAGTTCGCGCGCCAGCTCGTCGCTGCGCTCTCCCGTATAGCAGATCAGGTAAACCGGGCGGTCCTTGGGCACCTCGTCTCTGTGCGCCTCGAACTCCTCCCAGTAGATATGCTTCGCTCCCGGATATGTCTCTCTCAAAAAATCAGCTTCTCTGCGGATGTCTATGATTACTTTTTCCCGCTCATCCTGCTGCAGTTCTTCTATGGTTCTCTGATACATGCCTGTCCCTCATTCTCTATTCTGCCGCAAGGTCCTTGATGACCTCCGATGCAATGATCAACCCTGCCACCGATGGTACAAATGCATTGGAACCCGGAATCGCACGGCGCTCCGTACATTTATGCTTTGCTCCCGGCGGGCAGATACAGTGCGCACGGCAGCTGATCGACATATCCTCGATCGGCGTGACCGGCTGCTCCCTGGAATACACCACCTTTAGTTTCTTCACTCCGCGCTTTTTGAGTTCGCGGCGCATGACCTTCGCCAGCGGGCAGACCGACGTCTTATAGATGTCCGCCACCTCAAACATTGCCGGATTCAGCTTGTTGCCGGCGCCCATGCTGCTGATGATCGGCGTTCCTGTCTCCTGCGCCTGCATGACCAGCGCAATCTTTGCCGTCACAGTATCGACTGCATCCACGACATACGAATAGCTGGAAAAATCGAACTCGTCCTTTGTCTCCGGCAGATAGAAGCACTTGTGCACCTCCACCTTGCAGTCCGGGTTGATGTCGAGAATGCGGTCACGCATGACCTCCACCTTATATTTTCCCACGGTGCTGCGCGTTGCGATGATCTGACGGTTCAGATTGGTAAGGCAGACCTTATCATCGTCGATCAGATCGATGGCTCCCACACCGCTTCGCACCAGCGCCTCCACGGTGTAGCCTCCCACACCGCCAATGCCAAAAACAGCGACCCTCGCACGCGAGAGCCGCTCCATAGCCTCTTTTCCTAATAATAATTCTGTTCTGGAAAATTGATTTAACATAGATACTCCTATATATTGTAACGTTTACGCCTGTCCGCTTCTATCATATAGCGTCCGCCGCTATTTTGCAAGTTCCAACATGCGTTGCAGCGGCTTTGCGGCACGGGTCAGGATCTCGTCAGAGAGCGTGATCTCCTCGAGTTCTCCGCTGCCGAGCTTCTCAAGCACCTGCTCGACTTTATCAATCGTCACTTTCTTCATGTTCGGGCAAAACTGTCTGTGTCCCACCGAGTAGAACTTCTTGCCCGGATTCTTCTGCTGCAGTTCAAAGAATACGCCCATCTCCGTACAGATGATGAACTTTTTGCAGTCGCTCTGCGTCGCAAAATCAATAATCTCAGACGTGCTTCCCACGAAATCGGACATCGCAACCACGTCCTCGGTACACTCCGGGTGCGTCAGCACCAGTGCGTCCGGACAGGCATCCTTTGCCGCCTGCAGCTCTGCCGCGTGAATGCTCTTATGCACATGGCAGAAGCCGTCGTGGAAAATGAAATGCTTCTCCGGCAGCTTTTCCGCCACATATCTGCCGAGGTTGTTGTCCGGCACGAAGAAAATATTCTTCTGCGGAATGTTGGACACGACTTTTACCGCGTTGGAGGAAGTCACGCACACATCCGATACCGCCTTAATCTCCGCCGTGGAGTTCACATAGCAGACCACTGCCAGATCTTCGTATTCCTCTCTCACTTCCGCGATCCGGTCTGCCGTAATCATATGTGCCATCGGGCAGTCCGCACACTCGTCCGCCATCACAACCGTCTTATCCGGGTTTAAGATCTTCGCGCTCTCACCCATAAACGTCACTCCGGCAAACAGAATCGTCTTCTGCGGCACCTTCGTCGCAACCTTGCTCAGATAAAAGGAATCACCCACATAATCGGCAATCTCCTGCACGGCGCCGTCCACATAATAATGCGCAAGAATGACAACATCCTTCTCTTTCTGCAATTCCTTGATCCGCTTCGCTCTCTCTGCTTCCATTTTTATCTCCGTTCTCTATACATCCGCTTTTCAGGTGACAAGACACCTGTCACGATAGATTGTCATTGTGATACTTTGATATCATATCATGTTTTCAGCAAATGTCCAGAGTTTTCCTGTCTCTGCGCCTGTTTTTCCGGGATGCCCCGCACTTTTCCCATGCACTAACAGACCTTCCGCACTTTCCACGGTCAAAAACAGACCTTCCACACATTTCACGGTCAAAAACAGACCTTCCACACATTTCACGGTCAAAAACAGATCCTCCGGCGGCACAGGCAAAACCGTGCTGCCAAAGGATCCGGCATTTGCTCTTCGAGCGGTCTCCTAGTTCTTTGCAAACAGGGAGGTGGACAGATATCTGTCTCCGGAATCCGGAAGCAAAGCCACAATCGTCTTGCCCTTGTTCTCCGGTCTTGCAGCCAGAATGGCTGCCGCCTTTAATGCTGCGCCGGAAGAGATACCTACGAGGATACCTTCGCTGCGTGCAAACGCTCTTCCCTCTGTAAATGCGTCGTCGTTCTCAATCGTGATGACTTCATCGTACACCTTTGTGTTGAGTACATCCGGAACAAATCCTGCGCCAATACCCTGAATCTTGTGCGCACCCGGTGTGCCCTTAGATAATACCGGGCTGGTTGCCGGCTCTACCGCAACGATCTTGACGTTCGGATTCTTCTCCTTTAAGTACTCGCCGACACCGGTTACCGTTCCGCCGGTACCTACGCCTGCTACAAAGATATCTACCTTACCGTCTGTCTGCTCCCAGATCTCCGGTCCTGTGGTTGCCTTGTGTGCCGCCGGATTTGCCGGGTTCACGAACTGTCCTAAGATCACAGCGCCCGGTGTTGACTCCTTTAATTCCTCTGCTTTGGCGATAGCGCCCTTCATACCCTTCGCGCCCTCAGTCAGCACCAGCTCGGCGCCGTATGCTGCCAGAAGGTTTCTGCGCTCTACGCTCATCGTATCCGGCAGTGTCAGGATGGCATGGTAGCCCTTTGCCGCAGCAACTGCTGCCAGTCCGATACCTGTGTTGCCGGAGGTCGGCTCAATAATGGTTGCGCCCGGTTTTAAGATGCCCTTCTTCTCCGCATCCTCGATCATCGCCAGTGCGATACGATCCTTTACGGAGCCTGCCGGGTTTAAATACTCCAGCTTTCCTAAGATTGTTGCGTCCTTTACGCCCGCCTCCGCAGAATAGCGGTTCAGCTTTAATAAAGGTGTGTTTCCGATCAGATCCAGTGCGCTCTCAGCAATTTTACTCATCATAAAATCCTCCTGTTCTCAATTCATTTCCGTTTCTATGGTGTTTTTGTTTTCCTATAAAACTACTATGTTTTGTATGAATTGATTATAGGACGCGAAATCTTATTTGTCAAGCGCTATTTTCTTATTTATACGATTTATTTTTGCGCGCCATCCAAGATACTGGGCAATCCAGATTCCGGCGAAGATCGCACAAAAGATTGCGACGTAGCCAAGCACACCCGCGACGCTGCGCTCCATCCAGTATGCCGCATACGCCACCGGAAGCACCGAGCCGAGTGTAATCAGAAAATACGCCGCCGTCTGACCGGCAAGACTCCATCGATCCACTTCCCACACGACCGATCCCGCCGCATACACCATGCCGACCAGACCACACAGCACCGTCTGCACCACAACTGCCCGTATCTCACTCCCCATCGCGTCCACAAACGCAGGCACACACGGATAGTAGCTGCCGTCGCCCCAGAATGCCGACATCATGACCGTGATCACATAGCCGATCGCAATCCCGGTTGGAATTCCGAACAATCCTCTCTGTAACACTTTCTTTTTCATATCTCTCACCGTTCCCTTTCTCATATTCCCAACAGCCGCTTGATCTTTGCCACATATCTGCGCGAGACGTAAGCCGTCTGCCCTCCCGCGAGGTTCACGCAGATCGTACCCGAAAAACTCAGATCAAACCGTTTTGCCATTTTCAGATTGATGATCTCCGAATTTGAGATCCGTACGAAACGCGTCTGATCCAGCCGTTCCTCCGCCTCGTAAAGCCGCATCCGAAGCAGATATTCGCCCTTTGCCGTCACCGCATAGACTTTTCCTTTTGCCGCGTATATGCGGATAATATCCGCCTGCTCCAGTATCTCCAGTGTATCTCCCGCAAAACCGGAAATCATCTGCATCGACGGCTCCTCCAGTTTTTTTAGGATTCCGTTGACTTCCTCGGTCATTTTCGCTGCCCGGATCAGTACCTCGGTCTCCTCCAGTGCATTGTCCAGTTCAATATTGATTTTCACATGCTCCTCCTCTCCGAAATGTCTTCCTCTGCCGGCATGTTTTCGTGTCCTCAAGAACTGTATTTAACATAACAAAAATGAGGTGCCTTTGCACCCCATTTTTCATAAGTGGTTCCTATTTGCACACGATCGGTTCTTTTTCCCGCACTACACGCGCGAGCCGCTCCAGCGCCTCCGTCAGCACGCTGCGCGGACATGCCACATTGATCCGCTCAAAGCCTCTTCCCGCCGCGCCGAAGATGTCTCCGGAATCCAGCCACAGTCCGGCTTTTTTTACAATCAGCTCCTCCAGCTCCTTCCTTGAGAGCCCCAGGCTGCGGAAATCCACCCACAGCAGGTACGTTCCCTCCGGCTTCACTGCCTTTACCTGCGGAATCTGTTCTTCCAGAAAATGCTGCGCATAGGTAAGATTTTCACGGATATATGCCTTCACCGCGTCGTACCACTCCTCTCCATACCGGTACGCCGCCTCACAAGCCACAAGCCCCATGGTGTTAAGCTGGCTGTAGCCGGACGCCGCGACCGCCTGCTCGAACTTCCGCCGCAGCGCATCATCAGGGATAAAAATGTTGGAGACCTGAAGTCCCGCAAGGTTAAATGTCTTGCTCGGCGCCGTGCAGGTCACCACAAATTTCCGGTAGCTTTCTTTGAGACCCGCCAGTACCTGATGCGATCCCTCAAAGACGAAATCCGCGTGGATTTCATCGCTGACCACAATCACTCCGTATTTTTCACAGATGTCGCCCAGCCGCAGGAGCTCCTCCCTTGTCCACACGCGTCCCACCGGATTGTGCGGGTTGCAGAGAAAAAAGAGCTTTACCTTACAGCTGCGTATTTTTTCTTCAAAATCCGCAAAATCGATCCGGTATCTTCCGTCCTCTCCCTGCACAAGCGTATTATCCACAATCTTCCTGCCGTTATCGCGGATCACCTGCGAAAACGGATAGTAGACCGGCTGCTGCAGCAGCACCGCGTCGCCCGGCTCCGTGAACGCCCGCACCGCCTGCGCCAGCGCAAAAACAATCCCCGGCGTCTTGACCAGCCAGGGTTCCTCCACGTTCCATCCGTAATGCCGTCCCATCCAGCCCGCAACCGCCTCAAAGTAGCTGCCGGCCGCCTCGCTGTAGCCGAAAATGCCGTGCGCCACGCTGCCCGCGAGTGCCTCCTGTATATAGGAAGAGACCTGAAAATCCATGTCTGCAACCCAAAGCGGCAGCACATCCTTCGGCTTTCCCCGCTGTACTGCAAAATCATATTTGAGTGAATTGGTATGTGTCCGGTCAATGACCGTGTCAAAATCCAGATTTTTCTCTGCCATGTCTCTTCCTCCGCGCCGCAGCGTATCCTGCTGTTATCTTATGCCGCCGGATCCCGTGCGGTTCAGCCGGCATACTCCTTTCGCTCCTTCTCCGCGCAGCAGCGTCTTCTGCTGTTATCTTATGCCGTCTGCTCCCGGGCGGTTCAGCAGCCATCATCCTTCCATTCCCGCTGCGCGTTTTCTTTCGTCTCTTTTTATCCTGTCAGGCACACTGCCGTAAGATTCCGTTTTTGTCCTCTCTCCCTGCCGGATTCGTCTATGCCGGGATCTGTGCGTTCTCTTTCTCTCCGGCGAGCATTTCCTTTAACTTTGCATACACTGCCTCCGCCAGCGCGGCATGCCCTTCCTCATTCATGTGCTCTCTGTCTTCCTCACTTGGCTTTGCATATGCGGATGCCGCCAGAAACGAAATGCCCCGCTCATGCGCGATCCGCCGGTAAACCTCCGGCAGCCGCTTTGACACCGCAACGGAGCTCTCATCAAATTCGGGATCGTACCCTGCCTCGCCAACGCCCTCGCCGAGTGCGATCGGCGACATCAAAAGAATCTTACTGTCCGGGGTGCTGCTTCTGATCTGGTCGAGCAGCCGCTCCACGCCTCTCCCGATTACCTCCGCCGATGTATCGTACATCGTCTTGCAGTCGTTCGTCCCGAGCATCAGCACAACCACATCAACCGGCTTATGCGTCTCTAAGATCACAGATAAAAGCTCCGTTCCCCGTCTGCCATCCCGCAACGGATCATCAAAAACCGTCGTCCGTCCGCACAGTCCTTCCTCGACAATGCGGCAGCCATCCTCCCACAGCCGCTGCCCGATCCGTCCGCTCCAGCGGGTGTCCCAGTCATAGCGATCCTTCGTTCCCGGTATCAATCCGTATGTATTTGAATCTCCAAAGCATAATATCTGTTTCATAGAAGCCGCGCTCCTTTCTCATACTGTTCTGATAGGAATACTATATATTATGTTTTTTTATTTGTCAACCGTCTTTACCAGATTCTTACATTAAAAATTTGTACTTGACTTTTACACATCACAGTGCTATCTTCATAATCAAACAAAGAGCAAATGCAAGGAACAGAACACGGTTTACTGATTCCCCGCATCACAGAGAGCCGTCGGTCGGTGCGAGACGGTATGCGGTTTCAGGAACTATCCTCTGCGAGCAGTGCACTGAACCAAGTAGGTGTCACCGGGATTCCCCCGTTACAGGGAAGCTTATTGCTGCAGGCTTACGCCCGCAAAGATGAGATTGAGAGGTCGTTTTTTACGACAAGCAAAGTGGTAACGCGGAAGCTTACGCCTTCGTCTTTGGCTGCACATTCGTGCAGCGGGACGGGGGCGTTTTTGTTTTACAGAAAATGCCATCCTTCTCTTTGCCCAATGTTGATCTATCAGAAAGGAGCCGCCTTCGGGCGGGAAAAAAAATGAATGGTTTAGTGATTATCTTAATCGGAATCGTAGCACTGGGTGCCGGCTATCTCTTCTATGGGCGCTGGCTGGCAAAGAAATGGGGCATTGATCCGAATGCCAAGACTCCCGCTTACACCCATGAGGATGGCGAGGATTACGTCCCGTCTTCCAGATTTACTGTGTTTTCTCATCAGTTTTCTTCCATCGCAGGCGCCGGCCCTGTCACCGGTCCGATCTTAGCCTCCGTATTCGGCTGGGTGCCGGTACTTTTGTGGCTGATCATCGGCGGTCTGTTTTTCGGCGCGGTACAGGATTTCGGTGCGCTATATGCCTCGGTCAAAAATGAGGGCAAGTCGATGGGTATGATTATTGAAAAATATATCGGCAAGACCGGCCGGAAGCTCTTCATGCTGTTCTGCTGGCTGTTTACCCTGCTTGTCATTGCAGCGTTCACGGACATGGTTGCCGGTACGTTCGTCGGAAAAGGCGTGGACGGCATGACTGCCGAGACCTCCTACGCAAACTCCGCCGCTGCTTCCATCTCCATGCTCTTTATCGTCGTCGCCGTTGTCTTCGGTCTGATCCAGAAGCATGTCGGCAAGATGAATGAAGTGGTAAAAGCGGTTGTTGCAATCGCGCTGCTCGTTGCCATGTTTGCAGTGGGTATGGCACTTCCGATCTGCACCACCAAATCCGCCTGGATCTACATTGTCATGGCGTATCTGTTTCTGGCATCCGTCATGCCGATGTGGCTTCTCATGCAGCCGCGTGATTATATGACAACGTTCATGCTGCTCGGCATGATCATCGGCGCGGTGGTCGGCGTTCTCGTCGCTCATCCTGCCATGCAGTTAAACGCTTTTAACGGCTTCAGCGTAAACGGCAGCAGCCTTTTCCCGACACTGTTCGTCACGATCGCCTGCGGTGCCGTCTCCGGTTTCCACAGCCTGGTCTCCTCGGGAACGTCCTCCAAGACGATCAGCAACGAAAAAGATATGCCGATGGTCGGCTACGGCGCAATGGTTGTTGAGTCCCTGTTAGGCATTGTCTCCCTCGTCGTTGTCGGCGCTGTTGCAGTAAACGGAACCAAACCGGACGGAACTCCGTTCGCCATCTTCTCCTCCGGCGTTGCCGGTTTCCTCGAGAAGCTTGGTCTTCCGGTACAGGTTGCCACGGTCTTCATGACCATGTGCGTCTCCGCGCTTGCGCTGACTTCCCTGGATTCCGTCGCACGTATCGGGCGTATGTCCTTCCAGGAACTGTTCTACGGCGACACGACCGATCCGGCAAAAATGTCTCCGCTGCAGCGCGTGCTGACAAATAAATATTTTGCCACGGTCATCACCCTGTTCTTCGGCTATCTGCTGACACTCGGCGGATATAACAATGTATGGCCGCTGTTCGGTTCCGCGAACCAGCTTCTCGCCGCACTCGTCCTGATCGCACTGGCAGTCTTCTTAAAGACAACCGGACGCACCGGCTGGACGCTCTACATACCGATGTTTGCCATGCTCGCCGTGACGTTCACCGCACTCATCCAGAAGACGATCGCTCTGGTGAAAAACATCGCGGGCGGTCAGGCGACATTCCTTGTCGACGGACTGCAGTTCATCGTTGCCGTACTTTTAATGGTGCTCGGCGTTCTGGTTGCCTTCAGCTGCTTAAAGAAGCTGTTTGGAAAGAGCAGTGCCGGTCAGGCGGCATAATATTGGCGTAAAAAGGAATTGCCACAATAAGCATAGACCTCTTTGGGGCGATAAGTAATATTATAAGAAACAGATACTTAAAAGTTCCAGATAACCATGCGGCG
>ERZ780154.1380-NODE-1380-length-12076-cov-3.48623_pt1 | contig 12076 bp, 6 predicted proteins | sample MGYA00511568_ERZ780154 | MGnify/ENA primary metagenome ERZ780154 (study PRJEB29588, sample SAMEA2142525) | human gut metagenome | biome: human gut; feature: human-associated habitat; material: faeces | place: Denmark | collected 2008/2010 ...
TGAAATATTGAATTTTCAAGGTGCGAAGCCCTGTTTAGGTGTGGGAAGTTTTAGTCAATAACATAAGAAAATCCGAAAGGACACTTATTTTCAGAATTTCTGGAAGATAAGTGTCCTTTTCTGGATCTTATACCTCAAAAAGCACTGAACCACTGGATAATGGCAGGAGTTTTTTGCAATCTTAAAGAATTTTAAGCAGTAAAGAAGAGATATTGTTCTTGTGTACGGAGGGGCGTGGGCGTATAATAAAATCAGTTTTCTGAATTTTGAGACAACTTCAATGGTCAGCAGAAGAAAACCGGAAATTATTACAACTACTACAGAGGCTGTTTCTCAGGAAAAATGTGCCGGCAGGATATGGAAATGAGGTTTTTAAGGTGAAAAAAGGGAAAAAAGTTACGGCTGAATTGATATTTCTTATATTAATGACAGTATTAATGACAGCTCTCACAGGATGCAATAAGACAGATAAAATAACTGACACAACGAAAAATCCTGCTATAAAAATCGGAAGTGATAATTATCCTCCCTATAATTTTCTAAATGAGGATGGCATGCCGACGGGAATAGATGTTGATCTGGCGACGGAAGCATTTGGAAGAATGGGATATAAGATAGAAATCATTCCCATCAGCTGGGAACAGAAAAAGAAACTGTTAGAAAATGGAGAAATAGACTGTATTATGGGCTGTTTTTCCATGAAAGGACGACTGGATGATTATCAGTGGGCAGGTCCGTATATGATAAGCAGGCAGGTTGTTGCAGTCAATCCTGGCAGTGATATCTATAAATTAAGTGATCTGAAGGGAAAAAAACTTGCTGTCCAGTCAACAACAAAACCGGAAGAGATATTTCTGCATCGGACAGATGAAAGGATTCCTAAGCTGGGTAATCTGATCAGTCTGGAAAACAGGGAATTGATATATACTTTTTTAGGAAAAGGCTATGTTGATGCTCTGGGAGCCCATGAGGAATCTATTATCCAATATATGAAGGATTATAATATGGAACTGCGTATCCTGGATGAACCACTTATGACAGTGGGGCTCGGAGTTGCTTTTGCAAAGGATGACAGCAGAGGTATTTGCCAGAAATTAGAACAGACATTAGCTGACATGAAAGAAGATGGAACAGCCGCCAAAATCATCGGGAAGTATCTTGATGATCCGGAGAAATATCTGGAGGTAGATAAAATTGGAGAAGAATAAACAGGACTGGATAAAAATAAAATTCTGGACTGTCAGTGCAGTCCTGGGTATGTGCCTGATCTGTTGTACAGTTCTGTATTTTTTCTATTTTAGTAAAGCCCGTGAGGAATCCCGGCTTTTGAATATAGTAAATTATGTGAAGGTACAATGTTCTGTGTATACACGTTATAATGAGGTATCAGAATGTAAATGCCTGATACGTGCGATTGACAGTGCAAGACAGGTCAGTGTTGTCATAGATGCAAAAACACAGGACGGAAAAGAATTTAACAATCAGCTTTTAGAAGAATGTACAGACCAGTTATGGCTGACAGGTGCTATAGTACTGGATGCAAATGGAAACACGGTAGGTGAATATAGTGAGAGCGGGAGTAGGGATAGAAGCCGTTTTGCAAAAATACAGGAACATGTTAATAAAGAAACCATACTGGATATTGCAGACCATGAGGAAAAGGTGTATTCCCAGCAGATCAGCTGTGATGATGGAGGGCATATAGATGTAGCTGCCTGTGCCAGGAGAGATGAACCTGGTATTGTAATTACTTATTATTATACATCTGCTGAGTTTTTACAAAATTATAAGCTGACCATACAGAGCCTGTTAAATGGATATCAGACCTTTAGTGACGGAACGATCATGATCGTGGATAATGGTGTGGTCATTGCTTCCAACGATACCAGCCTTATCGGTCAGGATGCGAAAAAACAGGAGGTGATCCAGGCTTTAAAGAAAAATGCAGACAGCAGACATTTAATGCATTTAAATGTGGATGACGATTCCTATTATGGACTGATGATGAAACAAAGGGATTATTACATTTATGCATATATTCCGGAGCGTACTGTGTTTCATACGTTGCCCCAAAATGTGATAATGGTCATGTTTATTTATATGGTGGTGGTGACACTGGTATGGCTGCTTCTTAAAAAATCCAGGGAGAACAGCATTAAAATAGAAAAGGAAAGAGAACAGGAGTATCAGAGAAAACTTCTGGAAGAAGCTAAAAAGGCAGAGGCGGCTAATCGGGCGAAAACAGAATTTCTCCAGAGGATGAGTCATGATATCCGTACACCGATCAATGGGATCTGCGGAATGGTCGATGTGGGGGATCATTACAGCAATGATCTGCAGAAACAGGCAGATTGCAGGAAAAAGATCCGTGAAGCCTCAAATATTCTTTTAGAGCTGATCAATGAAGTCCTTGATATGAGCAAGCTGGAATCAGGGGAAATTTTGCTGGAAGAAAAGCCATTTGATGTTTATAAGACAATAAATGATGTGATGGACCTGGTTAGCAGACAGGCAGATGAAAGGGGAATAAAGGTTGAACAGACAATAGAGATCGAGCACCGGAAATTACTGGGAAGTTCCCTTTATCTGAAACGTATGCTGATGAATATCCTGAGTAATGCTGTGAAATACAATAAGGATTATGGAAACATAGATCTAAGCTGCAAAGAAATCCCGTCACACAGTACAGAAAGTACAATGCTGGAATTTACATGCCGGGATACAGGTATTGGCATGAGCAGCGGATTTAAAGAGCATGTTTTTGAATCCTTTGCCAGGGAGCAAAAGGGAGGAGCTTCTAAATTTGGGGGAACAGGTTTAGGGATGACCATCACCAAGAACCTGGCAGAAAAAATGGGCGGAACGATCACCTTTGAAAGCGAGAGGGACAAAGGTACGACCTTTGTGCTCCGGATCCCATTTAAAATAGACCTGGATGCGGATAAACATAAAGAACAGAAGAATGTATCGGAAAGATCCATAAAGGATCTGAATATCCTTCTGGTAGAAGATAATGAGCTGAATATGGAAATTGCTGAATTTTTGCTCCAGAATGAGGGCGCCCAGGTGACGAAAGCATGGAATGGACAGGAAGCGGTTGAGATATTCGAAAAAAGCAGACCGGGTGGATTTGATGTCATCCTTATGGATATTATGATGCCGGTCATGAATGGCTATGAAGCAGCAAAGATAATCAGGTCTCTGGACAGGAAAGATGCAAAGGTGGTCCCCATCATCGCAATGACAGCAAATGCCTTTACCGAGGATAGGCTGAAAGCAAAAGAAGCAGGGATGGATGAACATATTGCAAAACCCGTTGATGTAAAATTACTGGTAAAAGTGATCAGCAGATTGGTGGAAAATAGTTTTTGGGGGATCCGTAATGAAAAAGAAAAAATGGAATAGGTTGTTTTCTGTACTTTTTGTGATGGTGACAGTTATATCACTTCTGTCAGGCTGTGGCAGAAAGAGTGCAGAAAAAGAAGATGCAGAAACGATCACAGTATATTTGTGGTCCACGCAGCTGTATGAAAAATATGCACCATACATCCAGAAACAGCTTCCGGATATTAATATTGAATTTGTGGTAGGTAATAATGACCTGGATTTCTACCGGTTTCTGAAGGAAAACGGTGGATTGCCGGATATTATAACCTGCTGCCGGTTTTCACTCCATGATGCAAGCCCACTTAAAGACAGCCTGATGGATCTTTCCACAACCAATGAGGCAGGTGCTGTCTATAATACATACATTAACAGTTTTACGAACCAGGATGGCAGCGTAAACTGGCTTCCTGTGTGTGCAGATGCCCATGGCTTTGTAGTGAACAGGGATCTTTTTGAAAAGTATGATATTCCTTTGCCAACGGATTACGAAAGCTTTGTTTCTGCTTGCAGGGAATTTAAAAAAGCAGGTATCCGTGGTTTTGCGGCAGACTATTATTATGATTATACATGTATGGAAACGCTGCAGGGACTGTCTGCATCAGAGCTTTCTTCTGCAGCCGGACGCAAATGGCGTACCATCTACAGTAATCCGGAAAATACAAAGAGAGAAGGCCTGGACAGTACAGTCTGGCCGGAGGCTTTTGAACGTATGGAGCGATTCATAAAGGATACAGGATTGAGCCGGGATGATCTGGATATGAATTATGATGATGTGATTGAACTGTACAAAAACGGTAAGGTTGCCATGTATTTTGGCAGCTCTTCCGGTGTAAAGATATTTCAGGATCAGGGCATCAACACAACATTTCTGCCATTTTTTCAACAGAACGGCGAAAAGTGGCTGATGACTACACCCTATTTCCAGGTGGCATTAAACCGTGATCTGACACAGGATGAAACACGCCGGCAGAAGGCAATGAAGGTGTTGAATACAATGCTTTCAGAGGATGCTCAGAACCAGATCGTTTATGAGGGCCAGGATATATTAAGCTACAGTCAGGATGTGGATATCCATCTTACAGAATATCTGAAGGATGTAAAGCCTGTGATCGAAGAAAACCATATGTATATCCGTATTGCGTCAAATGACTTTTTCGCCATTTCTAAGGACGTGGTTTCCAAAATGATCTCAGGGGAATACAATGCAGTGCAGGCTTATCAGTCATTTAATACCCAGCTTCTTGAGGAAAGCCCTATTTCTGAAAATATAGTGCTGGAGCCACAGAAAACATATTCCAATATCTTTCATACCAACGGGGGGAATGAAGCGTATTCTGTTATGGCAAACACTTTGCGAGGTATTTATGGCACAGATGTGCTGATCGCATCAGGAAACAGCTTTACAGGAAATGTACTGAAGGCAAAGTACAGTGAAAAAATGGCAGGCAGAATGATCATGCCAAATGGTCTTTGGGCTTACAAATGTACAATGAGCGGGTCTGAACTGAAAGAAACAGTCAGAAACTTTGTAGAAGGCTATGAGGGAGGTCTCATTCCCTTTAACAGGGGCTCTCTGCCTGTGGTCAGCGGCATTTCTGTGAAGGTCAGGGAAAATGACGATGGCTATACGCTGGATAAAGTTACAAAGAATGGAAAAGCAGTTGGGGACAATGACAGGTTTACTGTAACCTGTCTGGCGATACCGCGACACATGGAGGCTTATCCTGCAGGTAAAAATATTGTATTTGACAGTGAAGATATTTCTGTGAAAGATACCTGGACAGGACATATTTCGGAGGGTAATGTTATTCTTGCAGAGCCTGAAGACTACATTACTCTGAGGTGAGAAGAATGAATATTGGAAATCGTAATACAGGCAGAGAGAACTTTTTCATGAGAAAACGATTAAGGATAGCTGTCTTTATTGTTTTCTTCATTGGGATCGTTTTGATTGCTTTCCGGTATTTTAAGTTTGTGTCGAAAACGGTTTATGAGGAAAGTGCTTCCCATTTGACGGAGGTTTTTCATCAGTCAAATAATGTGTTAAATGAACTGGCAAATAAAAATCTGACCTATCTTCATATGTGGGGGGAGTATCTGAAGAAGGTTTCTGATGAAAGCGAGATCCGTGATTATATAGATAAAGCCCAGGAAGAGGCCGGTTTTTTATATTTCTATTTTCTGTCAGCTGACGGCAACTATAAGATGTTAACAGGTGAAGCCGGGTATCTTGGATTACAGGAAAATCTTGAAGATAAGATCACGCTGGGGGAGGATATCATAACAAATGCAGTAGTTCCCGGAAAACAACAGATGCTTGTATTTGCCAGCCCCCAGTCTCATGGAAGCTATCAGGGTTTTGAATATGATGCAATTGCCATTGCATATGAAAACGCTGATATAGTAGATGTATTGGATATCTCTGCTTTTAATGGAAATGCCAAGAGTTATGTGGTTCATCCAGATGGCCGTGTTGTCATCGATCATTCCTTTGAGGCATGGGGAACCGTGTATAATTTCTTTGGTGTTTTAAGAGAGCATTCTAATATTTCCGAAAAGGAGATCCTTGAACTTTCAGAGAAATTTAAAGAGAGACGTACAGATACGATGCTGGTAAATCTGGATGGAAGTAATTACTATCTGGTTTATGGAAGCTCGGAATGCCAGGACTGGATATTTCTGGGACTTGTCCAGGCTGATATAGTCAATGCCAGCATGAATTCCCTGCAGCTTCGGACTATGCTCCTTGGAGGAACCATAGTGTTCGGTTTTGCTGTCTTTATTATTGAACTGATCCTCCAAAAGAACAGGATAAGCCTGAAAAGAAGGGATGTTGAGATCCTCTATAGGGATGAGCTGTTTCAAAAGCTGTCCATGAGTGTAGATGACGTTTTTCTGATGCTGGATGCAAAAACATATAAGGCAGATTATGTAAGTCCCAATGTGGAAAAACTGCTGGGCATTACAGTAGAACAGATCCAAAAGGATATTAGCGTCTTGGGAAAACTGCATTCCGAAGATTGTGAAGATCCAAAGAAGAATTATCTGAAAGAGATCCAGGTAAATGAGCAGCAGGAATGGGATTTTGAATATGTTCACCAGAAAACAGGGGAACAACGCTGGTTTCATATTATTGCAATGGGCAGTGAGGTAAACGGAAAAAAGAAATATATCCTGGTTATGTCTGACCGTACCGTTGATAAGAAAATGAACCAGGCCCTTTATGAGGCAGTCCGCGCTGCGGAAACTGCCAACCGGGCAAAGAGTACATTCCTTTCCAACATGTCCCATGATATCCGTACGCCAATGAATGCTGTTATCGGTTTTACTACACTGGCTGTAAGCAACATTGATAATAAGGAAAAAGTCAGGGATTATCTGGGAAAGATCCTTTCATCCAGCAACCATCTGCTTTCACTGATCAATGATGTACTGGATATGAGCCGTATTGAGAGCGGAAAGATCCATCTGGAAGAAACCGAGGTCAGTCTGTCTGATATGCTTCATGATCTGAAGACGATCATCAGTGGACATATCTATGCGAAGCAGCTGGAGCTTTATATGGATGCTATGGATGTTACAGATGAGGATGTTTATTGTGATAAAACCAGACTGAACCAGGTGCTGCTGAATCTTTTGTCTAATGCGATCAAATTTACGCCTGCAGGGGGAACCGTTTCTGTCCGGCTGAAGCAGTTTCCAGGGACGAAAAAGGGCAGTGGGCTGTATGAGATCCGGGTAAAGGATAGCGGGATCGGTATGAGCCAGGAATTTATACAGAGGATCTTTTCTCCTTTTGAACGGGAGCGGACTTCCACAGTCAGCAGGACTCAGGGGACAGGACTTGGCATGGCAATTACCAAGAATATTGTGGATATGATGGGGGGAACGATTGAAGTTCGGACAGAGCAGGGCAAAGGAACTGAATTCATAGTCCGTCTGCCATTGCGGATCCAGTCAGAGCAGCGCAGCATAGAGAAGATCGCAGAGCTGGAAGACCTTAAGGCATTGGTTGTAGATGATGATTTTAATACCTGTGACAGTGTGACAAAGATGCTTGTAAAGGTTGGAATGCGTTCAGAATGGACACTTTCCGGTAAGGAGGCCGTTCTTCGTGCGCGGCAGTCTATGGAACTGGGGGATGCATTCCATCTGCCGGATATGAATGGCATTGAAGTCACCCGTCAGATCCGCAGTCTGGGCGATGATACGCCGATCATTATCCTGACTGCTTATGACTGGTCAGATATTGAAGTAGAAGCCAGAGCAGCAGGAGTAAATGCATTTTGCGCAAAACCGCTGTTTATGTCAGATATCAGAGAGACACTGATGACTGCTATCGGCCAGAAGCAGACCGGGGCAGAGAACTGTATCCTTCCGGAAACAGGTTCCGATTTCAGAGGCAGATGTATACTGCTTGTGGAAGACAATGAGTTAAACCGTGAAATTGCTGAGGAGATTCTTAAACAATATGGATTCCTGGTTGATATAGCGGAAAATGGAGCAGTGGCAGTGGAGAAAGTGAAGAATTCAGCACCAGGCACTTATGATCTGGTGCTTATGGATATTCAGATGCCTGTAATGAACGGATATGAGGCCACGGAGCAGATCCGGGCACTGGAGGATCCGGCACTGGCAAAGATCAGGATCCTTGCAATGACTGCCAATGCTTTTGACGAAGACAGAAAGAAAGCGCTGAAATGTGGTATGGATGGATTTATGTCCAAGCCGATCGTAATGGAAGAATTGATCCGTGAATTGCAAAATAATATGAAATGAGCCAGATCACAGCCATTTACCCATGTTTTTTGGCGGGGCTAAAGTCTAAAAAACCTCCTGCAAACTTGCTTGCAGGAGGTTTTTCTGACCTTTTGAACATAGTATTTTTGAACATAATATTTTTTGAACATAGTATCTTTGGCCCTGGTATCATAAAATCCAGGATCATCTTAATTTCCATATATCCCGGTCATACTCCCCGATCGTTCTGTCAGAGGAGAAATATCCGGCCTGGCTGATGTTGACTAACATTTTTCTCGCCCATAAGGTGCGGTCTTCGTAGTCGGCGAAGGCCTTTTCTTTTGCTTCGCAGTAGGATTTGAAGTCTGGGAAGGTCATGAACCAGTCTTTGGTTAACAGTTCTTTGTACAGACGTTCCAGGTTTTCTTTGTCGCCTACGGCTAACATTTTCTTGCTGATGATGAAATCAACAGCTTCTTTGATAGCCGGGTCTGCATCGTAGTAGTCTTTGGAGCAGTAGTTGGCTTTCTTGTAGCGCTCGATGACTGTTTCGCTGGAATCACCGAAAATGTAGATATTGTCATCGCCTACCAGTTCGTGGATCTCTACGTTGGCGCCGTCATCAGTTCCAAGGGTTACGGCACCATTTAACATGAATTTCATGTTTCCGGTTCCGCTGGCTTCTTTGGAAGCAAGGGAGATCTGCTCGGAAATGTCGCAGGCCGGGATCAGTTTTTCTGCCAGAGTGACATTGTAATTGTTTACCATAACTACATTTAAGTATGGTTTTACCTCAGGATCTTTGTCAATGATCTGCTGCAGGCAGAGGATCATATGGATAATGTCCTTGGCAATGATGTAGGCAGGTGCTGCCTTTGCCCCGAAGATGGCAGTGATCGGTGTAGTTGGCTTTTTGCCTTTTTTGATCTCTAAATATTTGTGGATGAGATACAGGGCGTTCATCTGCTGTCTCTTGTACTCATGGAGACGTTTGATCTGGATATCGAAAATGGAGTCCGGGTTGATAGTAATGCCCTGGGTCTCTTCCAGATATTTAGCCAGCTCTGCTTTTTTCTGTGCCTTAATGTCTAACAGGCGGTAAAGCTGTTTTAAATTTTTGGTGATAACTGGTGTATCTAATTTCTTTAATTCTTCTGCATCTTTTTTAAATCCGTCCCCAATAAAACCGGTGATGAAATCAGTCAGTTCCGGATTGCTGTGCAGCAACCAGCGGCGGAAGGTAATACCATTGGTCTTGTTATTGAACTTCTTAGGATAAAGCTTGTAGAAGTTGTTTAATTCTGTCTCTTTTAAAATATCGGTATGAAGAGCTGCAACACCGTTTACGCTGAAACCATAGTGGATATCAATGTGGGCCATGTGTACCAGGTCGTTTTTATCGATAATATATACAGATGGATCATCGAATTTGCGGCGTACCTTATCATCTAAAACTTCCATAATAGGAAGAAGCTGTGGAACTGCCTCTTTGAAGAATTCTACCGGCCACTTTTCCAGTGCTTCTGCCAGTATCGTATGGTTGGTGTATGCGCAGCAGTGGCTTACGATCTCAATGGCATCGTCCATTTCCATACCGTGCTCAGTAGTCAGCAGGCGGATCAGTTCCGGGATGACCATAGTTGGATGGGTGTCGTTGATCTGGATCACGGCATAGTCAGCCAGGTCATAAAGGGTAGAACCTTTGGTAATGGCTTCGTCTAAAATCAGTCTTGCGGCATTGCTTACCATGAAATACTGCTGGTAGATACGCAGGATGCGTCCTTCTTTGTCGCTGTCGTCTGGATAGAGGAAGAGAGTCAGGTTCTTTGCAATGTCGGTCTTATCAAAGGAAATGCCGTCCTCTACAATGCTTTCATCTACAGTTTCCATATCAAACAGGTGGAGCTTATTGGTGCGGTTGTTGTAGCCGGTAACTTCAATATCGTACATACGGGATGTAAGGGTGAAGTTTTTGTATGGAATTTTATAGGTTACATCTGTTTTTGTCAGCCAGGAAGTATTCTCGATCCAAGGATTTGGTTCTTCTGCCTGTTTGTTGTCTTTAAACAGCTGTTTGAAAAGACCGAAATGGTAATTTAAACCAACTCCGTCACCGTTTAAGCCCAGAGTAGCAATGGAGTCTAAGAAGCAGGCAGCCAGACGTCCCAGACCGCCGTTTCCAAGAGATGGCTCTGGTTCTGTTTCTTCTACTGCACTTAAGGATTTTCCATTTTCTTCCAGAAGGTTCTTTACTGTATCATAGATCCCAAGATTGATCATGTTATTGGAAAGCAGTTTGCCGATCAGAAACTCAGCGGAGATATAATACAGTTTTTTCTTTCCCTGATTGGACTCTTTGTCCTTTGCCATTTCCTGGACCAGAGATAAAAGTCCGGTATAAAGCTCTTTTTCAGAGCAGGCAGAGATCTCTTTGCCGCAAAGGGCAGTTAGTCTGTTTTCTAATGTTTCTTTTGTCATTGTATGTTCAACCATGAAATCCATTTCCTTTCTGTGGTGATATGCCAATATCTGGCCCGTTTCATTTTCTGTGTTTTTATGTGTTTATTATAGAAAATAAATCTTTTTCCGTCTTGTAGAATGCCAGTATATTATAGTACAATACTATCAAAAATGTAAAAAATATAGAAACATTATAAAGAAATGGAAAATAAATAAAAAAATACAGGATAACGGAAGGAGGAGAGAAAAATGAACCGGGGGTACCATGAAATAAAGGAACATGGAAAAAGAGAGTTTCCGTTTAATATTTATCCCTGCTCGATCCCGGTAGATTTCTCCCATGTGGCTCTTCACTGGCATGAAGAAATGGAAATTATTGCTGTGAAGAAGGGAAAGGGGCGGATCACAGTGGATACAGTGTCTTATCCTGTGGAGGAAGGAGACATTCTGGCTGTTTTTCCGGGACAACTTCATGCGATCTCCTGTGGGAATGGTGAGAGAATGGAGTACGAAAATATCATTTTCCGCCTTTCTATGCTGATGGGGGATAATGGAGACGGCTGTACCGTACATTTTTTGAAACCGCTTCAGGAAGGGCAGGCGAAAAATCCGGTCCTGATACAAAGAAATCATGTTTTGGCTGAAGTGTTTGGAAAGGTGATACAGGAGCTGGACCGTTTTTCGGAGATACGTGGTAATGGGTATCAGCTGGCGGTCAAGGGTCAGTTATTTTTGTTTTTGTATTATGCTTATGGCAGAGGCATCTTGTTTACAGAGAAGAAGCCGGGACATGCAAGAGAGAAAATCAAGGGGATACTGGAGTACATCCGGGAACATTTTGGGGAAGAGATTACGATCAGGCAGGCGGCAGAGCTGTGCTTTTACAGTGAGTCCCACTTTATGAAGTATTTTAAGCAGTATGCGGGGATGCCATTTATCCAGTATCTCAATGATTACCGGCTGACAAGAGCCGGGGAATATCTGAAAATGACAGAGGAAAATGTGACCCAGATCGCATTAAAATGCGGGTTTGAAAATTTGTCTTATTTTAACCGGTTGTTTCGCCGGAAGTTTGGTGTGACGCCCAGGCAGTACCGGGAAGATCAGGAAGCTGCAGCAGGGGTGTCAGGAGAGTCTTCGCCTTTGTTGTAGGAGAAGGGGAAATGTGCTACACTAAGGTATAAGTATAAATAAAAGGCAAGTACAGGAAAGATTTTACGGGTACATGTACTTTTAAGCAAAAGGGGATAAATAATATGAGAGAATGCGGCATGCTTCTTCCAATCGCCAGTCTGCCATCTAAGTATGGCATTGGCTGTTTTTCAAAAGAAGCTTATGAATTTGTAGATCAGTTAAAGGAAGGCGGACAGAGCTTCTGGCAGATCCTTCCATTGGGCCCTACGGGTTTTGGGGATTCGCCTTATCAGGCATTTTCTGCTTTTGCAGGAAATCCTTATTTTATTGATCTGGAGCAGCTGATCCAGGAAGG
>ERZ780154.1382-NODE-1382-length-12074-cov-1.75913_pt1 | contig 12074 bp, 9 predicted proteins | sample MGYA00511568_ERZ780154 | MGnify/ENA primary metagenome ERZ780154 (study PRJEB29588, sample SAMEA2142525) | human gut metagenome | biome: human gut; feature: human-associated habitat; material: faeces | place: Denmark | collected 2008/2010 ...
TCTGACATCCACTTTGGATAGTTAATGACTATTTCATCCCTTCAATGGCTTTTGTTATAGCACAAAACACCTCATCTACCGGACAGTTACCCTCCACATCAATATGTACCCCTTTCTTCCTGTAATAATTGGCCACATGGATGGTTTTGTCATTATATTCACGGAAACGTTTCTTTATCACTTCTTCATTGTCATCAGCTCGTCCTTCAATCTTTGCCCGTTCTAACATCCGGCGTTTCAATTCTTCAAACGGCACATTAATACAAATCAACCCTCTTAAAGGAGTGCCTTCTTTGTCCAGCATCCGGTCCAGAATCTCTGCCTGAGCTACAGTACGGGGAAATCCATCAAACAAAAAACCATTCACCCCTTTTACTTTAGCCATACTATTTTCTATCAACTTCACCACAAATTCATCCGAAAGCAATTCTCCCCGATTGATAACATCCTTGGCCATTTTTCCCAATGCTGTCTCCTCAGCGATCTCCTTACGAATCATATCCCCTGTAGACAGATGGGCCAAATTATATTTCTCAACAATTCTCTTTGCCTGAGTTCCTTTTCCTGCACCCGGAGGGCCAAATAATGCAATGTTCAACATGTTTATATTTTTTTATGATAAAACCTTCTTCATTCGCTCTACGTAAAACAAAGATAGTAGACCAAAGATAACAAAAATACGTAATGATTAAAAATAAAAGGTTAAAAATTATAAAATATCACAATATATCAGGTCGATTTTGAAACGCTTGATCCCCAAACTACGTTATTCCCGTAAGTTTTAGGTTTCAATTTAATACCATGACAAAATTATACCTTATGAGAAAAAAGATAAAACATATAAATATCCATGAAACAATGTATGACAACAATAAGTTACTTAATTATTAAAATGTTATGAAAAAAGGATTAATGTTAATTGTTTTGGCTGCTGGTCTATGTGGAATAACAAAGGCTCAAGGGCAAGTGGAAGAAGTAATTATAGAACAACGCCTTCCAGGATATAAGACTTCATTTGAAGCCAATCCATTCTGGCACAACTGGTTTGTGTCTGCTAATTTTGGTGCTAATGCTTTTTTAGCAGAACATTCATCACAAGCCAAATTTAAAAATACCATTACTTTCATGCCCGAACTTTCATTGGGTAAAATGTTTAATCCCTGGTGGGGATTAAGATTGCAAGGTGGTGGTGGTTCTCTGCACGGCTTTACTGAAAATGCTGAAAGTATGTTACATATGCATTATATGCACATGAATATCGATTTCATGATGGGGTTAATCAACTTTTTTGCCAAATACAAACCAGACCGGGTATTTGACATCGTTCCTTTCTTTGGAGTCGGAGGTATGACCAGAAAACACCAGCAATCATTTATCATTCACGGAGGTGTACAAGGTAAATTCAAGTTATCAGAACGTTTCGATGCCAACATTGAATTCCAGGGCATGATCTTCAATGATAAGATGGTAAAAACCGGAGGTTTTCCGAATGATGGATTAGGGGGACTTACCGCAGGTTTCACCTATTACTTCAAAGGCAGAGGTTTCCGTGTAGCACCGCAACAAGCCGTTATGGATGAATTAGCTGCTGCCAACCTGGTATTAGCCAATCAGGTCAACGAGTTACAAAACCGTCCACCACAAATCAAGATTGTTGAAAAAGAAGTAATCAAACCTGTTGAAAAACAAACGGTTGATGTCATAGCATCTATCCCGTCAACCATACCTTTCAAATTCAACAGTGCTATCGTTCAAGATGTTTATGATCCCTTGATTTACAACATTGGCAATTTCCTGAAAAATAATCCCAAAGCTAAAATACGGATCGTCGGATATGCTGACAAATTCGGACCGATCAATGTGAATCTGCGCATATCTAAGGAAAGAGCAGAGGCTGTTGCCAATATGCTGAAAAAAGAATATGGAATCAGCGCTGACCGTATGCAAATTGAATATGTGGGTAAGGAAAAACCTTATTATAAAAATAACAACAAGTGGAACCGTTGTGCCATGGTTGAATTGTTAAATTAAGCAGACTTTACTCTGAATTTTACTGACAATAGGTGCCTGATCGTGGCACCTATTTTTATATCCTTAAAGTATGGCAACAGGCATACTTTTTTTCTTATTAAATTCTTATAATTTCATAAAATCTTCTTCACATTTATTATTTTTGTCTGACAAGGTTGATCGTATGGTAAAGAAAAGAAAAACAACCAAAAGGAAAAAAAATACCCATAAAAAAAGAAAATGGCTTTTTTTTAAATATGGCCTCATTTCCATATTGATAATTGTAGCCGGAGTTGGATTATTAGTCTACTCCGTATATGTCGGTCTTTGGGGAAAACTACCAACCTATGATGAACTAAAAAATATCAGAAATGATGAAGCTTCCATTCTCTATAGCGAAGACGGGGTATTAATTGGCAAGTATTATGTAGAAAACCGCACCAACGTAAATTTCACCCATATCTCTCCTCATGCCATCAAAGCATTAATAGCAACAGAGGATGTCCGTTTCTACCAACACGAAGGCGTGGATAAAATCAGCATGTTACGGGTTTTCTTCAAGACCTTCCTGTTAGGCCGGAGGAGTGCCGGAGGAGGAAGTACCATCAGCCAGCAATTAGCTAAAAACCTTTATCCCCGGGAAGAACAGCAAGTGACGTTTATTCCGATCGTCAAACTGAAAGAAATGTTTACGGCAAGAAGGCTGGAAAATACCTACTCTAAAGACGAAGTTCTGACTTTATACTTAAATACGGTTTCTTTCGGTGAAAATACCTTTGGTATTGAAAGTGCAGCACAAAAATATTTTTCTGCTTCTGCTTCAGAACTGACTATCCCTCAGGCAGCCACTTTAATCGGTATGCTAAAAGGTCCTTCCTACTACAATCCCAGGCTTCATCCTGACCGGGCTTTACAAAGACGGAATACGGTAATCAGCCAAATGGTGAAATATGATTTTCTACCTGAAGAAAAAGGAGAAAAATTAAAACAACAGGCTTTGGACCTGCAATATACTCCCATCAACCATTATTCCGGTTTAGCCCCTTACTTAAGGGAAAAAATCCGTCAGGATGCCCTACATATCATCGGAAAATACAACGAAGAATACAATACCAACTACAACCTATACCGGGACGGGCTTATCATTACAACCACCCTGGATGCAGAAATGCAGCAATATGCCGAAGATGCGGTTGCCCACCACATGCAACAACTTCAGCAAGCCTATTATTCTCATTTGGGAAAAAAAGAACCCTGGGATAGCAAACCGACTATTCTGCAAAATGCAATCCATAATAGCCGTGCCTACAAAATATTGAAAAATCAAGGGCTAAATGAGAAAGAAATCCTGAAAAAAATGCAAGAAAAAAAGGTTATGCTTATCTATAGCCCTGAAGAAGGAGAAAAACGGGTAGAGTTTTCGTCTATTGACTCTATCAAATACTATCTAAAAATTTTACAGCCAGCCATGATCGCCACTGACCCCAGGAATGGCAAAATTAAAGTATGGGTAGGAGGATTGGATTATAAATATTTCCAATATGACCAAGTCGAAGCCCCCCGCCAGGTGGGTTCAGTTTTCAAACCAGTCGTATATAGTGCTGCCATCAGCCATGGGGCACGTTTGGATGCCTATTACGCCAACAAACAAAAAACATATCCGGAATACGATGATTGGTCACCCCGGAATTCAGACAATAATTACGAAGGATATTACACCCTCAAAGGTGCATTAAGTAAATCCATCAATACCATTGCTGTTGAAGTACTCATGCAAACTGGCATAGATACGGTGATTTCACATGCCCGCCAATTAGGGATCACTTCAGAACTTCCTCCTTATCCTTCTTTAGCACTGGGAGTTGCCAATATTCCTTTACGCGAAATGATCAATCCATTTATGAGCTTTGCCAATAGCGGTAAACTGTTTCCTCAGTATTACCTGGAAGAAATAAAAGACCGGAACGGGAAAATATTATTCAAAGCTACTCCTCCTGCAGAAAAAGAAGCATTACCTTCCAATGATGCCAATATAATGAACAACATCTTATCGGCAGTCATCGACGAAGGTACCGGACAAAGATTACGCAGCTCCTACGGATTGCACAACGAAATGGCGGGTAAAACCGGAACAACCCAAAATCAGGTAGATGGCTGGTTCATCGGCTATCATCCCCGTTTAGTCGTCGGAATTCGTGTAGGCGCTAACGATATCAATATTCACTTCAATTCCCTCCGTCTAGGCCAGGGAGCAAACATGGCACTTCCTATATTCGGAGAATTTATGCAAAAATGCCTGAAAAGCAATACCTATCAAATCTGGGCCAACCTTAGTTTCCCACTATTTCTTATCGAAAAAGAACAAAAGATTGAACTACCTGAATTTAAACAACATCTGAATCTGATCGAGAAAATTACAAATCCTAAAATAAACAAGTCAGAACCGACAAAAACAGAAAAAACAAAACGTGAAAAGAAAGAAAGTTTTTTCAAAAGATTGTTTAAAAGCAAGAAAAACAAAACAGAAAACAAGTAACCAACATGTAATAAAAACCGGCAATTTTTCACTTCTCACCCAAAAAAATCTTTAATCCTAACCCTGTGTTACCATCCAAACCAACAGAATGTTGATACGTTGCTTTCCCGTTTCCAAGGAACGCAACCGGATTAAGACATATTCACCCATTAAACCAGTATTAAAACTCAGGGCTTTTTATCCGTATCGGATCTCGTTCCATAACACCTTCACAGAGATCACCATAAGCACAATACTTACAACGAAGATTACAGGCGTCTGGAACTTCAAAGACAAGCTGTTCCAAATTCATATCAATAAAAGAATATATCGTATCGGATGCAAAGTCAGATATATAAAAATCATTTCCGTTACAAATCAAAGGAGAGGTTTGATAACCGATAGTACATCCCCGGTAACACTTTGCATCCCCTCCATAAGATTGATGCAATCTGCCATCCTTCATTTCCGCCACTTCCACATCCAACGTTTTCAATCTCCCATCTTGTTTTGACATCAGGAAATAAGGATGGAAAGAATCTTTGTGCTTTTTCATTCCGTCAGGAAACATTTTCATATAAACCAATAAATGATTTTTATCATAATTCATAAAATCTCCAACCCAGATAGGAACCGGAATATTTATACTACGTTTAAAATCACCTGTCATAGAATAAACTTCTATTTTGTACTTCAAAGCGTCATGTAAAAACCAGATAAAAAATAGAAGAATTTTTACACATAAGCCCCCACCACAAGAACCAAACCCATGATAAACATCCCCATGATGATACTTTGCACAGATATCCGGCGGTTACCTTTCAATTGGGAATTAGGAATCAGTTCATTCAAAGCCGTAGCAACCAACAAGCCTGACAAAAATGCTTTTAAAATCCCGTTTAATACAGGCGTAGAATATTTCAGTATAAAAAAATAAGCTGTGATCGCCCCAATCGGTTCACAAAGGGAAGAAATTATACTATACAATATAGCCTTCCGCCTACCCATCGTATCGCTGACTTTATTAAACAAAGCACCGATAGTCATACCCTCAGGAAAATTATGTACAATAATAGACATGACTAAAGGTATTGCAACCAAGGGTGTTGCCAGATAGGACAAAAACGTAGCCAAGCCTTCCACAAAACTATGGGCTGTAATCGTAATCAGAATTAATATGGCAATACGACGGTAATGCCGCGTAGATTCATCGTATTTATCATTTTCCCTTTTCTTCCAGATATTTACCAAATACCCCAACGGATAAAGTAAAAAAATCCCCAGAAAAAAATAAGAAGTCGTAATTAATTTAACTTCCCTGTATGGCAACTGTCCACTCAATATGTGTACAGCATCCGGCATTAACTTCATGAAAGCAGTATATAACATTATCCCAGCAGCAAATCCGAGAATCACAGACAACGTTTGTTGATTCACCTTCCTGAAATACAAAGAAGTCATTGCTCCCATAAAGGTAGATACAGAGGCTATCAAAGTGATAATAAAACCAAACCAAATATCAGATGAATCAATTTCTTCCATATTTCTTAAATCTCAGTTCTTCCCTCCGGCGTTCTACCCGGAAAATTTAAAACCACCCAAAAGTAAAACTATTTCCTGATGTCCATTTATTTTTCACTGAGGCTTTTAAGTAAAAAACAATACTTACCCTCATATCCGAATTGGATAACATGTAAATTTACAACTAATTTAAAATTAAAAATCCAAAATTTACAATTCATACCTATTATTCATACTGAATCACCTGTGGTTTTGTTACGCGATAATCATAAAATTTCCCCCTTCTGCTACTGGATAATACAGCCTGTACAGTCCGGCCATCATCCGGAATGGTCGGATAAAATGTAAAGCGGAAACTAAGATTTTTAATTACCACATTATCATTTCTCAAATTCAATCCTACTCCTATTCCCCAATACATCTTACTTCGGACTAAAGTATTTCCTTCCTGAGCCAATACCCCTGCATCAACATGAGTCGAAAAGGATGCCCGGAATCCTTTCTTTATATAAGGCAAAAAAAAGGTAGTCGATAAAGATACTGAAAGTTTCTGGTCCCCCCTAAGCGTATCCGACGTGAATCCCCGGATATCCGTATCTTCAAGGTACAAATAGTCTGCCGGATAACGCCGTATCCCTTTGACATACCGTATATCATTATAAAAACGGAACTTCAAATTCCCCAGGCTACACAAATTACTGATGTGACTCCCCCCCACTTTAAAAATACCCCTCTCAAAGCCTTCATCGCTGACATAGGACCCCAAAGCAATCATCAACGCATAATATCGTTCCGTTTGTTTACTAAAATGAGAATACCGGGCTTCTGCGCCTACATACCCATAATCATCAAACTCACTTTTTTCAAATCCTGTTGTAAAATTCAGATACAGGCCGGTGGGAATATCCTCCGTACGTCCAAAATCATATATCAGATTCGCTTTGTAATATTTTATTTTAGTATACGTATACCCCATAAAATAATCCCGGCGGTTATAATACAAATGATTGGTATCGTCGCTCACCAAAGGACGGTTATTAAACACAGTGGTAAAAAAACGCCCCGTCAGATACATATTCTGATTGTAACTATACCGAAAGGGCAATTGAAAAGACTTTCCTAACCAAACATCCTGAAAATGATAGTTAAACAATTCATCCAAGCGAGTGACATTCCGGTCAGGTAAATCATCCGAATAAAATACCCTTCCCCCACTAATCCCTCCGGCCCATTTCATCTGACTGGTCAGAAACTGACGTTCTATCTCCAGACGGACTTCTTTTTCCCGGTAATCATTCTGATAATATCCCCTGAAATTGATATGCGATCCCCAAAGACTATTCACTTTATATTCCAGTATATTTCCCCATTTTTTGTCTTTGGTACCACGATAACTGATTTCATAATTTACGATATGCCCAAGCTTAAGAAAATTCTTATTATCTACTCCCAGAATGAAAGAATTCAAAAAATTAGATTCCACAGAACCTCCCCAGGAAAGCCGGTCCTTACAAATTACTACGATATTCACCTGATTAGTATCAGAAGGAACATGATCCACAATTATTGTCGCATCATCGATATAATCCAAATCACGTAAAAGGATCTCATTCTGTACCAATTCAAACGGGCTCAGCAACATACCAGGTTTTATGGTTAATTGCCTCCGGATCACACCTTCTGCGGTACTCATATGTGTCTTGTTAGCCAAATTCTTCAACCAACTCATGTCTTCCTCAAAATAAGTGGTATCATATACACTCGTTCCATATGGAGGCAACACTCTGACAGCTATACTATGAATAATTTTTCCCCGATAATCCTTAAACCGTTCTTCACTATTCTGAGTACGCATAACGTTCACATATCCGGGCCGGGGATTTACGAACACCATTTTATACAATTCTTTGGTAAACTTACTTCTATAGGCAAAATCTTTAATCTTGGTATATTCATATGCCAAAGTATCCAAGATCAAACTGTCCGGCAAATAAACCACAGGCAAAGTTCCGGAACCAGGAAGCTCATATTTTATAGGAATCAACGTATCCCGCTCAAAATCAACACGCTGATTCAATAGGGAATCTCGTTGTATCACCGAATCCAGGCGCACAGAATCATATACTGCAGGAAAAATAGATGCTACCGCAAATAGTTCCTCCACCATAAAAATCATACCAAACAATACTCCGATTCTCTTCATATCATCAACCGCTGTTCCCCCACCTGGAAGAAAAATATCTATCCCGCTCTTTACCGTTATTCACAACTTGCTACTGCTGAACAACCTTACGCTGTAAACCATCAGAAACCCAAGTTTTTAAACTTCCGCCTTCCTCATAGATTAAGCATCCTTCTATTTCAGGCTCCTGCATAATGATCTCTTTTGCTTTTTCCAATCCGACCACCATAAAACCAGTAGCATAAGCATCCGCTTCCATGCATCCGGGAGCATACACCGAGGCTCCTAATATTTCTGTTTGGACAGGAAAACCGGTCTTAGGGTTTATCGTATGAGCATATTTTTTCCCCTCATGGATGTAAAAATTACGATAATTTCCGGAAGTAGCCAAAGCCCCGGAAGCCAATGCAACCACCAGCTGTAATTCACGTTGTTGAGCAGTAACATCATCTTCGGGCTGATCAATCCCGATCCACCAGGCCCGTTTTTTATCACTTTGCCCTTTTACCCGGACTTCTCCTCCGATTTCCACCATATAATTCTTTATTCCCTTACGGTCAAAGTATTCCGCTACCAAATCTACCCCTAATCCTTTAGCAATAGAACTGGCATCCAATTTCATTCCGGGAATTTGTTTCAAAATCTTGCCTTCCTGCACAGACAATTTTTCCATACCTACCAAAGCAACTAAAGAATCAATCCGCGCAGAATCCGGAAAAACTTCTTTCTCAGAGCCAAATCCCCAGGCATCCACCAAAGGAGCTATGGTAATATCATATCCGCCATCTGTAGCTCGGTTTACTTTCTGCGCCATAGCATACATCCTCACAAATAATCCATCTACACTATCACTTTCGTTCCGATTGATCCGCGAAAGGACAGAATTCGGATTAAACATAGATAAAGAAACATTCACTAACTCCATTTCCTGATGGACCTCTTGTTGCAAATCCTCAGCTGATTCATAAGAAATATGATAAAAGGTCCCATATATTTTACCTTCCGCATGCCGATAAGGAATTTTTTGATCACATCCCAACAACAATAGGCTACATAACAATCCTACCAACAAACTATTCTTCATATACCGCTTAAAAATAAAAACCTAAATTAAAATAAAATCCCAAACTTTTATCCCAGTTCGAAGTGTCAAAAGTAAAACTAATAGGACCTATCAGACTATTATAAGCATATCCAACAGCTCCTCCCCAAATATCATCTCCTTTCAACAAATCAAAAAAGTTTTCTGCCTGTTTGGCATAATTGCCGGTAAAAATCAGATAATGGCGCATTCCTAACCGGTAGCGCAAAGCCAAACGTCCTACCATAACAGAATTCTGGAACAATTCCAAATTATGAATCCCATAGAATGGCAATTGTTGATTCACATAACGTCCGGCTACTTCTCCCCCCATACAATTCAGATAAGGAGCAGGTATATTTTCTCCTATCAATACACGGCCATACAAAGCCGGCATTAAATACACCCTTCGCGTCAAACGAACAGCCGGTTCAAAATCAGCCGTCAATGCAGAAAAAGGAGTTTTACCTTTATAGTTCACCATATTATCCGTATACAACGAATATTCCGCCTTGAAAGAAACTCCCTTATCAGGATAATATTTTTTATCAAAAGTCTCAAAATGAGCAGAAGCATAATAACTCAATAAACCTTGTGAAGAAAGATTTTCTACAACATAATCGGAATTATACAGATTCGATTTATACTTAAAATATTCATAACGTAACCCTATCTGAAACTTGAAATTACGCAAATAAATATCCGACATATTAATATCTCCCCGGTGGTATGAGAAAGTAACATTATCAATTTTATCCCCATGATCATACAAATTAATATCATTATATTTATACATATAGGAAATACCCAGTTTCCGCAGAAAAGTACTTCCGAAAGAATAATCCACCAGTACATAGGGGTTTTTATTCAGCCGTCCTGTGAGTGACAAACGGGATCCCCTTAAGGCACGGTGACTCAAAGTGGTATTCAACAAAATTGAAGCCATTTCCTCCGAATCAAACCGAAATCCCAGATTCAAAGAACTTGCAGGTTTTTCTTTTAATCTCAACGTCAGATCATATATCTGATCCCCGTTTAAAGAATAACTGACATTTGAAAAAGCACCTGTGCCATACAAAAAAGCAATTGCTTTATGCAATCCATCCATCGTAATGACAGAAAATTCCTTCACTCCAAAAAGCCGTAAAATCCATTTTTCATCCTTTTCTTTTACACCTTCAATCATAATCTTCCCGATAACCAGTGAATCCGTCCGTAAAAACTTATTATTCAAATGGGGAGAAGCATTTTCATCTTCCTCCAAACCGATTTTCTCTTTCAATTCTATAATTTTATCCCAATTTGCCCGGGCGACTCGTTCTCCGCGTAAAATCATAGAATCAATAGCTTCCGGGGTGAAACTGGCCGCTGTATATCCCTTTAAATCCGGATTCATATATAAATCAACTGCCTTTCTATTTTTTGTGTAATTTGCCATTCCCATAAAGGAGGTTAACTGATCAACTATACCCATAATATTATCCAATCCTTCAGCATCCTTCAAACCCGTACTCAAATCCACACCGATAGTTATCTCAGCCCCCATATCCTTTGCAACATCAACCGGGAAATTATTTGAAATTCCCCCATCCACTAAAACCATACTATCCAGCAACACAGGAGCAAAAGCCCCGGGAATAGCCATACTAGCCCGCATAGCCAAAGGCAATACCCCACTATCCATAACGACTTCCTTCCCATTCACCATATTTGCAGCTACACAGGCAAAGGGTATAGGCAAATCCTTGAAAGAAATGGAATCATGATATCCGACTGTTAAATCAGAAAATAAATTATAGATATTTTGTCCACTTACAAAACCTGCAGGCACCGAGAGTCCCTTTTTCTGCGAAAAAGGCAAAGAAAGCAAATATTTTTCATTAGATTCTTTAACCGAAAACGGAAGATTAAAACGGTACACCTTATCACTCAACAGAAAAGGCCAATTTTGTACTCTCACCATACTGTCCAAAGCATTAGCATCATACCCGACTGCATAAAGTCCACCCACAATAGCTCCCATACTTGTACCCGCTATATAATCTATCGGTATGCCAGCTTCTTCCAACACTTTCAATACACCAATATGCGCAACCCCCTTTGCACCTCCACCACTTAACACCACGCCAACCTTTTTCCGCTGGGCATAACCATCCTGAAAAAACAGCAAAATGATAATAAAAAACAATCCAAAATACTTCATAAATCATGATCTAAAGTAATGATAAACTAGCCAAGTACAAAGCTATGAAAACAAATTAAATCTGAAAAGGTAAAAACCAAAAACTAAAGACGGAGAGTTTAAGTTGAATTCAAAAATCATATATCTAAAATTGAAAGATGGTTTCTTCCTGTTCTTAACTTTTATTCCTATTTTTGCTCAGCTTGTAAAATGATTAATTATGGCAAAAATCCTTGTAATCGACGACGAACGAAGTATACGTAACTCCATGAAAGATATCTTATCTTTTGAAGGGCATGAGGTTTCTCTGGCAGAAAATGGTATGGAAGGACTGGTTGCAGTTAAAACCGAAAAACCAGAATTAGTATTTTGTGATATTAAAATGCCCAAAATGGAAGGAATAGAAGTATTGCAACGAATCAAGGAATTTACTTCGGAGATACCGGTAATCATGATTTCCGGACACGGAACTATCGATACAGCTATCGATGCCATCAAAAAAGGTGCCTATGATTTCATTGAGAAACCCCTGGACTTAAACCGTATCCTGATTACAATCAAAAATGCAACAGACAAACATCAG
>ERZ780154.1389-NODE-1389-length-12029-cov-7.80224_pt1 | contig 12029 bp, 9 predicted proteins | sample MGYA00511568_ERZ780154 | MGnify/ENA primary metagenome ERZ780154 (study PRJEB29588, sample SAMEA2142525) | human gut metagenome | biome: human gut; feature: human-associated habitat; material: faeces | place: Denmark | collected 2008/2010 ...
AGCTGGTTGTAGAGGATGGGACGGTGTTCCTTCAGGTAGGTTTTCCTCATCCTTCCGTACTTGCCCAGGGGTTTCTCCGGCTGCTGGCTCAGCTTCAGGTCGGGAATCAGATAGTCTCCGTTCTGGATATAGGTCATGGGATTGTTCATCTTGTTTGCTCCTTTCTTGGTTGGCTTCGCGCTCTGCATTTCGGACGGTAACGCCGATCTGCCGCAGCACCTGCTGGTTGATCTGGCTGACCGCTGTTCCCAGCGCTCCGATGGTTGCCGGAGTATTGAAATCAAAGATCGCCATGAAATCTTCGTGGTCGAAGTAGCGTTCCGGTTCCAGTCCACAGCGGGACATCAAAGCATAAGTGATACTGACGGTGGCTGCTGCCTTGAACTGTACTCCGATGTTAAACTCATCATATTCCTCCAAAAAGGAACCGTCAACGATATAGAAGAAGTCCTGCTGATGCTCCGTCCAGTATTCCTCAGCCAGTTTTCCGGCTACCTTAGTGAGCTGTCCGGCAAGGTCATCACCGGAAACATCATAGGTGCGCTCAAGCATGGCCTGCACGGAATCCAGATGGCGCTCCTCCAGCTGCCACAGCCAGGGAGTGCGGGAATGTTCACGGGTTCCGGTGTCGGAAATGTCAAAGACATAACGCAGGCGAGGTCTGTCCCCGGAATCGTCCACCAGAGCGATCCCTTTGGAACCGCGCCTTACATACCGGCCCATCTTTTCATTCCATAAATCGTACTCCGCACAGGCGGTGGCGTCCGGTCGCTGGGCATAGATCATCAGCTGCTCATGGAACGGGTACTTGTAAAGGCGGGAAGCAGTAGTGAGAAACCCTGCCCATTCCTGCCAGCTCCCCGTGAGCTGCGTTGTCACCTTCTCCGCCATCTGTGCATATAGTTCAGCTTTGGTTGGCATAGTGTTCTGTCCTCCTTTCGTTTTGAGCAAAAGAAAAGCAGGAAACCTAAACGATTTCCTGCTAAGTAAAACTGTGAATATTACATTTTAGTTATTTAATATCTCTGCAATCGTGTTTGGTGCATATTTATTGAGTTCATGTCCTGCATTTGGAACGATGTGCAAAGTGGCTTGGGGTAGCAGTTCTTTTAGCCTTTTAGAAGCCTTTAGATTGGCAGCATCCTTTTTGCCACACAAAATTGTCACTGGACAACGAATATTGTTTAATTGAGAAGTAAAATCCAATGACCGCATAGAGTGAGCCAATTTTATGGTGCTGCTTTTTGATAGTCCCATACTTTCAAAAGCCTTGTCTGGCATACAACGGAAGATAAGATTTTGAAAATCTATCAGTAAACTTGGAACTTTATATTGTGCGCCAATCAAAACCAGCGAAGCCACTTTTTCTTCATGCCGAATAGCAAAATCAATCGCAAGAAGCGCACCTAACGAAAGGCCGCAGATACGAAGCGGCTCTTTTACTTCTGAATACCGCTGTTCTAAATCGCCCAAAATCTGCGAATATGATATTTCATCTTCTGCTGAAGAAAAAAGTTCTGGGCAATCGACATCGGAAATTGATAGTTGTTGGACTACTTCTTTCCAGTCCTGTGCAGTTTGTCCCAACCCATGTAAAAGAACCGTTTTCATTAAACACCTCCTAAGTTCAAGATAATCATCAATGCACAAACAAACTGGAATTGTTTACTGTTTCTTCTTTACAACGAAACCAATAACGAACAAAATAATTGCAGGAATTACCAAAAACAAAGCATTTACTAACACCCACAAATAAAAAGGTGCAGAGTTTAGCGATGTTGAGTATTGAGTATAATCAACGATGCTCTTAATAACAAATACAATCAACAGAATGAGACTCACAATGTTGCATATCATAGGTACTTTCTGTTTCATTCTAAACACCTCAATAAATTATTGTTTGTTGCTTAGATTATACTTCATCCATCTCTCTAAGTATAGTGGGATATTGTGATGAAAGTGAGAGAAATCGCTTATCCGTCAGACAATTTCTCTCACTATATTTTTTACACGATAAATTTACTGGTCAAAATCCGGGTACAGCTCCAGCTGGGAAAAGTCCTCATCGGTCATCACGCAGAGCTTCATAAGGGCGCTGTCGGTCAGCTCACTCAGTTCCGTTTCCTCCGGTGATAGCTCGCCGCGCATCTCACGCAGGCTGTCGATCAATCCGGTGCGGCTACCGGTATTGTAAATGCACATCAGGTTCATTTCCTCAAAAGTAAAGTTTCCCATATCAAATCTCCCTTTCCGCACTCTTTTTGGGCGCTGTCTTTTTGTGTTCTGCCTTGGGCTGGCTTTTCAGCTGCTCCATGACGGACTTTTTCTTTTCCCGTTCCTCCCGATGGGCAGCGGCAGCCAGATCCATTAGGGAAATGGGCTGACCGCTGCGGGCCTGCTGTTCCAGCTCTGCCACCGTAGGCTCTTTTGCGCCATTGTTGATGATACCGTCGATCATGCCGTAATCGTCCTCCACGGCCATCTCCGCATTTTTCAGCGGATTTTCCGGCAGGAATCCGGGGATCTGGGTAAAACCAACACTGTCACAGTAATGACAGGATACCTTACCGTCCTGCTTGATCGCAACGATGTCACTAACACTCATAGAAGGACTGTGAAAATCCGCCGGCTTTTGCAGATTAAACTGCTCATATAGTTTTTCCAGCTGCTCCGATACCGTGCCAGACTCCCTCAGAGGAGCTGTGTAAATGAGGTCATAATTGCTGCGGTCTATGGAAATGTCATGGGACTTTAACCAATCCAGATTCATAAAGCGCACATTCTGCGGATCGTCACGGCTCACCTGATAGATGGCAAAGCAATCTCTGTTCTGGGATAGAAATGCCTGTTCGCGTTCCTGCTGATGTTCCTGACGCTCCATGACCTTTTCGTGGAACTGAGGGCTTTTCTCCCATTCCTCACGGTCCACACCGAAAATGCCGCCATGATCCATGATTTCCTGCGAGTCAAATACCATACTCTCCGTATTGTCCTCATGCAGCACATAGATAGTCAAACCAGCGGCATCCAGTTCCAGCGCCCGTTCTCTGGTGACCGGGAGCATCCCATCATAGGAGTAGCCGTATTCCTGCATATCTGGTGTGGAGACCTGCTCATCCGGCATGGGGTATTCATCCAGCGCCTGCTCTTGTGCTTCCGGCAGCTGAGAAGAAGCAGTCATCTGACTGACCTCTGCCTGCATCTGCTGATAGGCAGCGTCCTGCAAGGTCTCAATCATGGACAACGGTGCGTATTTTACCGAGTCTCTGCCCAAATCGTTGTCATCACAAATCTGGAGAACTGCCTTCATGCGGGAAATCTCCGGCATATCCAGCTGACCACCATCCAGCTCTTTCATGGACGCGGCATCGTAAAGGGTATAGTCCCAGCCGCTGTCACAGGACTGGATATGAAGATAGGTGGCATCGTCGATCAGAAACAAAGCATCCTGCTGATTGGCGTCCGCCCCCAGCACTTCCATTTCCGGCATTGCCGCAGCCAGTTCCTTTACTGCTTTTTGCACCAGAGGATTATCACGGTAATAGTCGATTGCCTGGATGGTGTCCAGGTCAATGGTCTGGCCGGTCAAAATCGGAAAAGGTCCTTCATAGTCGCTTCCGTCTTTCAGCTCAAAACCAATGCCCTTGATCCCGTTCATTCGTTCTGCCGGAATCTCCTGATAAATACGGATTGCTTCCTCCAAAGACAGGTTATCGTGGTATTCTCCGAGGTTTGGAAATTCCATGCACTCTGCTACATAGTAGGTCAGATCGCCGGTCGGCAGCCTATCAGATACCTTAATGGCATCTGCTGGCTGCTCTATCGGGGCGGTTTCCGGCTCTACCTTTGCATGAGGGTCGATTCCGCGCTCTTTACAGATTTCCTTATAGTGGCGCTCAATGTCGGAGATCAAAGTGCCGGAGGTTTTGTTGATGGTCTCCAAACTGGCTCTCAGCTCTTTCAGCTCTTTGCCCTGGCTCCAGCTTGCAATATAGCCGAAGCTGTTTTCTCCGGTCTCGATGCCAAAATACTTGCAGACCGCATAGGAGATGCTTTCAGCCTCCACTTCCTCCGTGTGGCGGTTTTTGATTGCCTGTTTTTCTGCGGTTGCATCTTCCTCAACTGCAAGACGCCATTCAAACTGATTTTCGTCCACATAACGCCAATCCATATCAGAAGCAAACTGTTCGGCTTCTTTTTCTGTGGCAAAATCCAACTTGAAATCATGTTTGGTTCCACCTTCACTCTCCTGCACAACCTTCCATGACGGTAGCATTTCATATTTTTTAGGGTCATGGAGCTTGCTGTGGGCAATCTCATGAACCGTGGCCGAAACTGTCTGCACCTCACTCATGCCCTGACGAATGGCAATTTTCTGATGATCAGCAGAAAAATAGCCGTCCGTATCAGCAGCCATTGCTTCAAAAGTAATCGGCACCGGTGCGCTGCGGCGCAGGGCCTCCATGAATACCTCATAATTTGGCACATTGCCGGAAAGGGATGATGCAAGCTCCGGCAAAGGTTTCCCGTCGGTCTGGCTCACATCAAAGACCTTGACCGGGCGGAACATGGGAATCTCGATTTCTTTTTCCTCTGTGACGATCTTTCCGTCTTTATCCAAAATCGGAGCCTTGGTATCCGGGTCCAGCTTCTGCTCCTCGATTTTCTTCTTATACGGTGTGGGAGCGATGATGGTAATGCCATGCTCGCCCTTTTTTACATGACGCTCAAACTGGTCTTTCCACTTATTGTATCCGGCTACCAATGTGGCGTCCGGCTTCTGCATATAGATGAGCATGGTGTTGTTTACCGAATAGCGGTGGAAGCGGGACATAACGGACAGATAGCGCATATACTTTTCACTCTCAAACAGTTCTTTGATGCCCTGCTCGATGCCATCTGTGATTTCCCTTAGCCGTTCTCGGTTGGTGGGTTTGTTCTCAGCCATGATTTTCAATCTCCTTTCCAAGTGTGTGATTTCTGCTGTGTGTTCTGCAATCCATGCCTTTTGTTCTTCTTCACTTTCATAAAGGAAAAGGTCCAGCAGGTATTCTACATAGGCTTTCTTCTGGATTGCTTCCACAAAACAGGGGTGCGGTTCTTCCTCCGGTGTCCTGGGAGAACGGTCGGCTTCCCATTTTTTCAACAGATAGTAGTAATCGGACAGTACACGGTAACAGCGCTGTCGATCCTCCCGAAACTTCTGTACCTCGGTTTTTTGCCGGACATATCTCCTGCGGGGCGGGGCCTGACTGTCATAGATCAGGCCAAAGTCCTGTGCCAGTTTCTCCGCCGCTTCTTTTGGGGAGAGGTTAAAGAGCTTTGCGGTAAAGTCGATTACATCCCCATCTTCACCGCAGCCAAAGCAGTGGAACCGCTGGTCTACCTTCATGCTGGGGTTCTTATCATCGTGAAAAGGACAGCAGGCCATACCATTTCGTTTGACCTCGATCCCATAAAACGCTGCCGCTTCTCTGGTGCTGACCGACTGCTTGACCGCTTCAAATACATTCTCTGCCATGTGTCTTTAACTGCCGGACTTTCTCACAGGGGGCTGGTATCCGGCAGCTTTCGCACGCTCACTGGCAGCTTTGCGGCGTTCTGCGCTGTATGGCTCCCTGACTGATACACACCGCTTGGGGACGGTAAAGTTATGGGCGTCCTTTCGGGTGATCTGGTCAGGGTGCTTTTTTGCCAGCAGTTCCAGCTTCTCCATCAGATGGGGATCGTGGGTGTAGACCTCAGCCATTGGTTCTGCCTGGTTATAGAGGAGAATGGTTTCCCGTTCCACTAAAGAGAGCTTCATCGGCTGCCTCCTTTCCGCTGGTCAAATTCCAGCTTGAAATTGGCATACTGTCCATCGTCCTCCAAAACCACAGTGGCATCGTAGGTCTTGCCGGTTTTCTCCGAATATAGCCCCGTTACACGGACACAGCCATCGTTCAGCAGCGCAGACACCACAGCCTTGGTCGGCTGTTTTTTCTTGGCAGCCCACCATTTGTTGTTTTTCCAGATTGCAAATTTGCAAGAATCATTCTGACAAAAGAAGCCTTTTTGCAGTTCTGCAACTTCACCGCCGCAGCGAGGGCATTTGCCCACCACCTCACGGGGCGGAGTGAACAGATACTCAGTTCCCTTGATGATCTGATAAGTCCCCACCAGATCTTTCAGCATGGCGCTGATCCCGGCCAGAAATTCCTCCGGGGCAAGCTGCCCGCGCTCGATCTCTCCCAGGCGGTACTCCCACTCGGCAGTCAGAAGCGGCGATTGCAGTTGTTCCGGCAGCACTGTGATAAGGGAAACTGCATCGTGGGAAGGGAGAAGCTGCACCGTTTTCCTGCTCTTTTTTCGTTCCAGAAAACCGGCAGATACCAGCTTTTCCAAAATACCGGCACGGGTGGCCGGTGTACCCAGACCTTTTCGCTCGGCATCCTCCGGCATATCCTCTTTTCCGGCAGTCTCCATCGCGGACAATAGGGTGTCCTCCGTAAAGTGCTGAGGCGGACTGCTTTTGCCTTCTTTGACGATTGCCGCAGAAACCGAAAGGGTCTGTCCTTCGGTCAGCTCCGGCAGGGCTTTCTCTACGCCCTCTTTTTTCGGCTCTGTATCCTTCATTTTGGCACGATAAGCGTCCTCCAGTGCTTTCCATCCGGGGTGCTTCACCGTTTTTCCTTTTGTGGTAAACTCCCCACCGGCACACGCTGCAATTACAACGGTTTCCGAATAGATATGTGGCTGGGCTACGGCGCACATCAGACGCAGGGCCACCAGCTCCAGCACCGCTTTTTCTCCCGCAGGAAGGGCAGAAAGGTCTGCATCCTTGAGATTTCTGGTAGGGATTACTGCGTGGTGGTCGGTTACTTTCTTATCGTTGATTACCGTCTGCGGATCACAGGTAATAGCGATTCCTTTGCGAAACGGCATAGCATTGGCAACCAGATTCACCAACACCGGCAGGCTGTCTGCCATATCACCAGTCAGATAGCGGCTGTCAGTACGGGGATAGGTACAGAGCTTCTTTTCATACAGGCTTTGTAGATAGTCCAGGGTCTGCTGGGCTGTAAATCCAAGCAGGCGGTTGGCATCTCTTTGCAGGGTAGTCAGGTCATAGAGGTCAGGCGGCTTTTCGGACTTTTCCTTGCACTCCATCTTTTTGATTGTGACATTTGCACCCTGACAGGCTTCTTTCAGCTGCTCAGCAGCAACCTTATCCGCCATGCGCTCCCCGGATACGGTAAGACCGGGTAGCTCCAGCGCCACGGTATAAAAGGGAATCGACTGAAAGGTGTCGATCTCAGCTTCTCGCTGAACAATAAGCGCCAGCGTCGGGGACATCACGCGCCCGATGTTGAGGGTTCGGTGATACAGCACGGAAAAAAGCCTTGTCGCATTGATCCCCACCAGCCAGTCGGCCTTGGCACGGCAGAGGGCAGCATCCCGAAGTCCGTCATAATCCGCACCGGGGCGCAGGTTTGCAAAGCCTTCCCTTATGGCAGAGTCCTCCATCGAAGAAATCCAGAGCCTTTTCATCGGCTTCTTGCAACCTGCCAGCTCATAGACGCTACGGAAGATCAACTCGCCCTCGCGTCCGGCATCGCAGGCATTTACCACCTCCGAAACATCCGGGGCATTCATCAGCTTTTTCAGAATATCAAACTGCTTTTTCTTATCCTTTCCCACTACCATCTGCCAATGTTCCGGCAGGATAGGCAGATCATCATATCGCCACTTGGCATACTTTGGGTCATAGCTGTCTGCATCCGCAAGACCGGCCAGGTGGCCCACGCACCAGCTGACACGCCAGCCGTTGCCCTCCAGATACCCGTCCTTACGGACGGTTGCGCCGATCACAGCCGCCAAATTCTGGGCAACTGATGGTTTTTCGGCAATTACCAATTTATGTTGAGCCATGATGGTTCCTCCTCTCTTTGAGCCATCGGGACATTTCCCGGTGACAGATACCTACGCAAGGTCTTCCATAATTCCCGCAACCATAGCAGGGGTGGCTGTGGGGTAAAGAAGAAGGACGGGAAGTTTCCTTCCCGCCCTCCGGCCTGCGTGTCATCATGCGTTCATAGGGACTGTCTGTGAAACGGGTCATTTCACACTGTCCTCATCATCTTCTTCTGTGCTGCCCCCGTCAGCGTCCGGCTCGTCCGACTCCTCATCCTCGGTTTCCCATTCCTCGGAATCCTCCTCGCCATAATCATAATCGTCCAGACTGTCATTGCCCTTGGTCTTAGGCTTGTTCTTAACGAGCTTCAAGTAGGCAAATACGCCACCGCCTCCCAGCAGAGCCAGCAAAAGGACTATCGCAGCCGGGTTCAATCCGGCAGGCTTCTCTTTTTCCGGCTCCGATGTTTCTGCCGGAGGTTCCGGTGCTTTGCCCGTACATTTACTCTTATCAGTTGCGCAGACCGGGCAGACCGTATTGACTGCCCCTGCTTCACATTTTGTTGAACAGCTACACACAGCAGCCGGCTCCTCTTTGACATTTTCATCTTCCATCAGTGCCATCAAATCCGCTTCATCCACCTGGTTCAGAAAGTGAACAGCAGTCTTTTTATCCTCATTAGCCCTGTCGATCAAAATGTAAAAATAGTTGCCCGCCTTGGTGGTAATGGTAATGAGCTGCTTATTGCCACCAAAATCATCCACCAGAGCGGCATTGCCATCTGGTGTAAGTGCCGGTGCCGGTTCTGTTTCTTCCACAATCACATTGCTGTCATTGGTAGAATCCTCTGCCGGTGCCGCCGGTGCCGGTTCTGACCCCTGTGCGAAAGCAGGGATCGTAAAGCCAAATGCCACAACCATTGTCAGGCAAAGGGCGGAAAGTGTTTTGCAAATTCTTTTATTCTTCATAAGCGGTAGCCTCCTGATTATTTGATTCCGACAGTGCTGTATCTCTGCCGTGGTTCATTCCACCGGAAAGCATAGCGTTCAGCTGTGCTGGAGTCATGCGTAACGCACGAACCATCTGAACGATTTCCAGATTCTCTGCCTCCGTTTTCTGTGCTTCCAGGGTCTTGAGCTTTTCCTGATATTCCGCAATCTTCTCACGGGTTTTCTCAATTTCCTGGTCGATACGTTCAATTTTGTTTTTTGCCATAACCGTTCACTCCTTTCCACAAAGTCTGTTACCAGTTCATCAGGCCGTAGCCCTTAATACTTTGATAATTCAGGTCATAACTTTTGATCTTGCAGGCATCGCCGGAATTTCCCTCCACCGTATAAACACGGCTGCCATCCGTACCGATCACGATACCCACATGGTCTGCTGTCCCATCCAAATCCCAATCAAAGAAAATTGCATCTCCGGGAGCCAGATTGTTATAACCTCTTGCACCCCATTGTCCATGAGACTGGAACCACGGAACGCCCTGCCACTCACAGCCTGCAAAGCGCGGTTCACTTTTTCCAGCCTGGTTATAACACCAGGATACAAAGCAGGCGCACCACTCCACGCGGCTGTCAAAGCCATACCAGCTCCAATAAGGATAGCCGCCCACATTGCCCACCTGACGCTTGGCCAGCTCCACCAGCTGCGGATTTCCGGGACGGGTTCCATTTACGAACTGCACACCGATCAAGTCCTCGGAATTGCTCATGTCAGGGGAACCACCGCCAAACAACAGCGGCTTATTGCCCATGGTCTGCCGGTAAACCTGATACATTTCCATCTGCTCCGGGGTCAGTAACTCCGACGCCACAGCGGAAATGGGCTTGCTGGTGAGTTTCACATTCAAAATGTAATACTCATAGGGGACTTCTTCTGAGGTGGTCTCGCCGGTCTCCGGGTCGGTGGAGGTCTCCGTGCGGTAGCGGATCTCCACTTCCTCAGTAAGCGTCAGCTGATACTGTGCTGCAAACACACGCGCCAGCTCTGCCTGAGCGCTCTGCTGGGTGTAACCTTGCAAGACGGCAGACAGAAATGCTGCCAGCTCATGAGGGTCATGGCCGATCATACCAAGGTCATAGCGATACTCGTCATACCCTGGGTGGCTGCTTTCAATGTTGTCGATTTTCTCCTGCAACTGGACTTCTCTGGCTGCATAATCTGCCTCCACTGCCAGCATTTCCGGGTCATCCGACGGATAAGTGGTGCCGGAGAGAACGGAACCGATGCTCTGCGCCATCATGGAGCAGGAGGACATGGTATTCATCAGCATACAGGTAATGAGGAACAAAACCCCTGCCATCAGGAAACCCTTCTTGTGGCGCATGACGAACGCCCCTGCCTGCTGTGCCTTTTCTTTTACCGTCCTTGCGGCTTTTCCGGTTTTGGATGCAGCCTGGGCGGTATTTCCGGCAGTCTGACCAGCGTGTTTGGCGGCGGCATACTGCCTTTTGATGGCCTGCTTTTGCTGCCAGCGGGAAAACGGATTGCTGGCAAACTGGGGATTTTCCTGCAAAGATTTCTGGTACAGAACATTTACATTTGCCTTTTCCAGTTGGCGCTCTGCCTGTGCTGCTTTGCGGTACGGCTTCAGCTTGTGGCTGCGATAGCCCTCCCGCACCAGATAAGCGCCGGTCTCCACCGCTTCCTCGGACTTGTGGGCGCTTTCCACGCCCACATTGTCCTGCTCTGTTTCCCGGATCTCTTTGTGGAGCTTGCCCGCAACCAGATGGACGGGAGCTTCCCTGACTCCTTGAGAAACTTTGGAAGGTGGCTTTTTCTTGTCCTCAAAGGTCAGCTTCAAGGTCTTTTTTCCGGTATCTGGGTCAATGACCGTCTGCCTGACCTTTTTCTTTGGGATATTGGCCTGCGCCTTATCTGCTCTGGCCGCAGCTTTCTCCGCTTTACGGATCGGCTTTTCCAGTGCAGGGTCAGACCGTTCCTCATCAGTAAAGCGCAGACGCGGTTCCTTATTCAAACCATTCTCCCAGCATGAGGGAGGACATCATGTAGTGCAGCTCTGCATAAATGGCCATTCCCACAGGATCGTTGAACATACAGCCGGACAGGAAGGCATAAAACTGTGCCACCACATCGGACAGGATCTTCGCTTCGGTTCCTTCCAGAACCAGACCACCCATACCTTCCTTGGCACGGATGGCGCTCCAGACCTCTGCCAGACGGAGCAGCCCCACCTGACCGGTCTCATTCAGTTCGGCTGCCTGATCTGCCGCCGTGCGGCACTCACTTACCGCATCGGCCATGACCGTAAGCAGCTGGCTGCGCTGGGCATTTACCGCCCTGTCAAAAAACATCAGCGGGTTTTTATTCAAAATGTTGGGGTTCATAATCATTCATCCTCCTTTTTCAATTCTTGAGGTTTGGTTGTCATAATGCGGTAAAGCTCGGTGTTCTTCGGGAAGTGATCCACGAAAGGCAGGATTGTAGAGCCATAAAACAGCAGGCCCTCGCCCTCACCGGAGTGGGTCACATAAGATAATTGGTGTGTGGAAATACCCAGCTGCTTGGCGAGGATCTGACGGTCTCCGCCTGCCTGGTTGAGCATATACACGAAGTCCGAGTTTTCAAAGATGTTCTCTACCTCGCGGCTGCTCAAAAGGTCTTTGACATTCTGGGTGATACCTGTCGGAATACCGCCCCATTTTCTGAATCGCTTCCAGATTTCCACCGTATAGGCGGCGGTCTGCTCCTCCTTCAAAAGCAGGTGCATCTCGTCGATGTAGTAACGGGTGGACTTGTGGGCGGCACGGTTGATGGTAACGCGGTTCCACACCTGATCCTGTACCACCAGCATACCGATTTTCTTGAGCTGCTTGCCCAGTTCCTTGATGTCGTAGCAGACAATCCGGTTATCAATATCCACATTGCTCTGATGATTGAACACATTCAAAGAACCCGTTACATAGATTTCCAATGCCGTTGCAATGTACTGAGCTTCTTTTTCTTCCTGCTCCCGCAACAGGTTATAAAGGTCCTCCAAAATCGGCATATTCTCCGGCTTCGGGTCATTTAGATATTCGTTGTAAACCAGCCGTACACAACGGTCAATAATGGTTTTCTGCACCGGCTGCAAGCCCTCCTTACCGCCCACGATCAGCTCACACAAGCTGAG
>ERZ780154.1391-NODE-1391-length-12025-cov-1.78421_pt1 | contig 12025 bp, 9 predicted proteins | sample MGYA00511568_ERZ780154 | MGnify/ENA primary metagenome ERZ780154 (study PRJEB29588, sample SAMEA2142525) | human gut metagenome | biome: human gut; feature: human-associated habitat; material: faeces | place: Denmark | collected 2008/2010 ...
GCCGGATCAATCAGTAAACAACAGACGTATAGTCAGAAACACCTTGTTTCTTTACTTCCGGATGTTCCTGGTAATGGGGATAACCCTGTTCACTTCCCGCATAGTGTTATCCACGTTAGGAATCGAGGACTTCGGTATTTACAATGTGGTGGGCGGCATTGTGGCAATGAGCGGCATTATGAATGGTGCCATGTCGGTATCCGCACAGCGCTATCTGACTTTTGAAATAGGACGCGGTGACCATGTGCGGCTGAAACAGGTATTTAACATGTGTGTTCTTATTTTCGCCCTGTTTTCTTTTATTACACTCATTTTGGCCGAGACCGCAGGACTTTGGTTTCTCAACAATAAGATGGTTATCCCTCCCGGCAGATTACCTGCGGCCAACCGGATATTCCAGTTCTCCGTCTTTGCCAGTATCGCTTCCTTGATGGTGATTCCGTACAATGCACTGATCATAGCCCGTGAACGGATGAATGTGTATGCATACATAGGCATATTGGAGGTTTTGCTGAAATTGGGAGTAGTTTATCTTCTTCTGATAATACCCGTAGACAGATTGTCGGTCTATGGATGCCTGATGTTCCTGAGCCAGGTGGTTGTGACAGGGGTATATGTTTCTTATTGCAGGAAGCGTTTCCCCGAATCCCGTTATCGTTTTTATTGGGAACGGCCGCTTTTTAAAGAGCTCGTTTCCTATTCCGGCTGGAATCTGTTTGGCTCTGCAGCCAGCTTGGTGAAAGGCCAGGGACTGAATGTTCTTCTCAACCTGTTTTTCAATCCGTCCGTCAATGCGGCACGGGGCATCGCCTACCAGGTTAATTCGGCCATCACACAGTTTTTTACCAACTTCTATACGGCCGTACGTCCCCAAATCACAAAATACTATGCACAAGGAAACCAAGAAGAGATGAACAGACTCGTTTTCAGGAGTTCCAGATTCTCTTTTTATCTGATCATGCTGGTATCCATGCCGGTTATTATCGAAACCCCTTACCTTATAAACCTTTGGTTGGGACAGTTGCCCGAATATGTAGTGCCGTTCACCCGGCTTGTCGTGGTCATTTCTGCCGTAGATGCAACTTCCGCTCCGTTGATGACGGCAGCTCATGCCACCGGGCGCATCCGGCTGTATCAGTCATTGGTTGGGACAATGACCCTGCTCAACATTCCCGTTTCTTATGCTTTCCTGCAATTCGGAACTTCGCCTTTGGCCGTGTTCCATGTGTCCCTGGTAATTTCAGTACTCTGCCTTTTTATGCGCTTGTGGATTGTGCACAGGTTGATGGCTTTCCCTGTCCGCAGCTACATCATACAAGTACTGGGCACTTCCATATCGGTATGCGTAGTATCCTCAATTGTCCCGTTAGCGGCATATCTATGGATGGAAGAAAACATTTTCAGTGTTCTGGGAGTCTGTCTGCTCTGCCTTGTTTCGAGTGCTGTTACCATTTATAGCATAGGGATGAATGGAGGTGAACGCCATTTTATCGTTGGAATAGTCAAAAAGAAAATATTACGTAAACAGGCTGAATATGATTGAATTGGCGAAATCCGATGTTTGCACAGGATGCGGTGCCTGCGCTTTCAAGTGTCCCAGTCACTGTATATCGATACAGGAAGACCGATACGGGACAGTGCTTCCCGTTATTGACGAAACTTCCTGTATAGAGTGCCATGCCTGTGAGAAGGTTTGTCCCATATTAGATCTTCCTTCCTTATATAGCTCCACAGCTGCTTATGCAGCATGGAGTACAGACCCAAGCGAACGCAAGACTTCCGCTTCCGGAGGGATAGCTATTGAAATGTACCGATATGCCATCCGGCAAGGATTTAAGGCTGTCGGAGCATCACAGAATGAAGATTTCTCTGTAACCCTTAAGATAGTATCTTCCATAGAAGAGCTTCCTCCCTTCAAAAATTCAAAATATGTATTCTGTAATACCCGTGAAGTATTTCCGGAAATAAGGGAAGAACTGAATACAGGGCAAAAAATAATTTTTATCGGACTTCCCTGCCAGGTTGCGGCAATAAGAAAATTGTTCCAGGATAACGAAAACCTGTTATTGGTCGATATTGTCTGTCATGGTGCTACGCCCTTTTTGTATTTGAAACAACATATTGATATGATTTCCAGACAGACAGGAAAGACAGCAAGCCGTATGTCTTTTCGTGATCCGGCATTTGCAACATGTACATACACATTTACCTTGTATGATGAATCGAATAGGTGTTTTTATGCAAAGCGTACCAAAGATGGTGACACCTATCAGTTTGGTTATCATAGAGCCGTATCATACAGGGAAAATTGCTTTCATTGTCGTTTTGCCAGACCGGAACGGGTTGGTGACATTACTCTGGCAGATTATCCTGGTCTGGGACTTTCCGCTCCTTTCCCGTACAGTAAAGAAAATATAAGCATGGTACTTGTCAATACGGAAAAAGGAATGGATTTTATGAAACAGATGGCAGGCCAGAAGCATATTTTTATGCTACAGCGCCCTTTGGAAGAACCTTTCAAACGAAATTCTCTGTTACGTTCTCCCTCTCCCAAGACTAAATACAGACGTGAGTTTGAAAGGGGAATAACAACGCATCAAGGAAATTTTGAGGCTGCTATAGCCTCCCCTCTCTCACACTATACTCAGGATATGAAAATAAGAAAACTGTTCTCTTTTCCTTTAAGAGTCGCACGTAAAATGAAAAATATACTCCTCCGTTGACATGAAAGCAGGAATCATAACCATTCACAATTCTCCGAATTACGGAGCTTGCCTGCAATCTTTTGCATTGTGGAAATATATAACCGGCCAAGGGGTAGATTGTGAAATTATAGATTTATACAGACCGTATCAGAAAGAATACATTCCCGGCAGAAAGATTGTTCCGATGCGAAAACAGAAACATATATTACCGGATACCATAAAACATGCCATAAAGAGACTGATTGGGAGAAACAAGGAACCGAAATATTTTTCAGACAGTGCAAAGGAAAAGTTTAAGAAATTCAATGCCCCGATAAAATTGTCGGGAACATATCGGGGAATCGACGAGCTTTATGCGAATCCCCCTTTATATGATTTGTATATATCGGGCAGTGATCAGGTGTGGAATCCGTCCCAACCTTATTGTATGGAGCCTTATTTCCTAACCTTTGCACCTAAAGACAAGGTCAAAATATCTTATGCAGCCAGCATAGGTCTTTCCGGCTTACGGGAAAATGAAAAGACAAAATTTAAGGAATGGCTTTCTGCATATACGGCGATTTCTGTACGTGAGAAACAGGGTAAAGCATTACCGGAATCGCCGGATTAGAGGTGGAGCAAGTGCCCGATCCGGCACTCTTGCTCGATGCAGAAGATTGGAAGAAATGGGCTGAATATCCGGCAACCAATGAACCGTACATTCTTTTGTTCACATTAAGCTACTCTCCGGAAATGGTGGAATACGGCAAACGGCTGGCCCAGGAAGCCGGAATGAAGCTGATTGTTCTGGGTATGATACAGCCCGATTGCAAGGATGGAAGTTACCTTCCGGTTACAGATGCCGGTCCACGGGAGTTTTTGGGTTATATAGCCAAAGCCAGAATGGTGATTACCGATTCTTTTCATGGTACGGTATTCTCCATCATTACAGGTGCAAATAATTTTTATACCTATATAGCACCGGCCAATGAAAGAGGAAACCGCATCCTTGACTTGCTGGATACTTTTGGATTACGTGACCATTTGCTTCCTGTCAATCTAAAAACCGGATACACAGAATTGAATACCCGAAAAATAGATCATAGCCTGCTGAAACAGATAATGAAAAAAGAACAGATGAAAGGACAGGAGTTTTTAAACAGGTACATCAAGCCATGAGCAAAGAACGCATACATTGGATTGACCGGAGCAAATGCCTGCTCATCTATCTGGTAGTAGTTCAACATTATGGAGGCATTCCTACATTGGCAGACAATTTTATCTGCGCATTCCACATGCCTGCATTCTTTATGATTTCAGGTTACTTGCATCGTCCTCTCCCCCTTAAAATTTCTTTGGTAAAAAACTTTAAGCGTCTGATCATTCCGGCATTGCTGTTTTCCATCCTTTGCTGGGGATTTACTTTCTGTATTATGTTACTGAAACACATTCCGTTTACGGTAGACGAGTATGTGTATAAGCCATTGCTCGGCATTATCCGTTATGACCGTCCGAATGTAACCCCACCATGTGGCGTCATTTGGTTTCTTCAGGTTCTGTTTATCGGTAAACTTTTGCTGGATGTTGTTGTGCAATGGGGCAACAAAGCAATATGGGCTGCCTGTTTGGTTTGTGCCGTAATGACCGGTATATGGTATGCCATGGGAATAGATGACAGATGTTACCTTTTCTTCCTTCAAAGGACTTGTGCAAGTTTTCCCTTCATTGCCTGGGGATATATGTGCAAAGAACAACAATGGTTCCGCCATCTTTTTGCGATAAAGCTCCTGCCCTATATTTTGCTTGTTCTATATATGGCAGGTGTCATTTATAACGGGCGCGTAGGTATTTGCTCATGGCATTTTGGCCGTAATGTGTTTTGGTATTATTCCATTGCATGGACTGGTTGTATAAGTTTCTTTTTAATTGTTAATAAATTCAAAATCGGGGGGGTAATTTGTTAATAAATATATCCAGTGGGACGATTGTCATCCTGTGTCTTCACCGTTTGATGATACCTTTTTTGACTCATTTCCATATTGATGCCTTTACGGGTTCTTTGGTTATATATGCCGCATGCTATCCGTTCATTTTATTCTTCAACAGATATATGCCCTGGTTTATAGGAAAATTTAAACAGTCATGAATATTGGCAATATAAAGGACTGTTACGGATGTGGCATATGCGCTATCGCCTGCGGACAACACATTATTGAAATCGCACTGAATGCCGATGGGTTCTATGAACCCCGCATTACAAACGGCGAACGGTGCACTAATTGCAGTTTGTGCATAGAGGTTTGTTCTTATTCGCACGACGGCTTGTCACTGACAGACGCCTGCATAAAGAGTTATGCAGCATGGAGCAAGGACAAGGATGTCAGACGGAAATGCAGCAGTGGCGGAATGGGGTTTGAAGTAGGCCGTACACTCATTGGTGAAGGATACAAGGTATGCGCTGTAAGGTATAATGCGAATCTGAACCGTGCGGAGCATTATATTGCATCCACCATCGGTGAACTGCTCCCCTCGATCGGTTCCAAATACATCCCAAGCTATACGGTAGATGGTTTCAAGGCGACAGCTAGAAAAGGGAAATATTTAGTAACGGGTGCGCCTTGCCAGATCGATTCTTTCCGGAGGTATCTGCAAAAGTTCGGAAAGGAAGACAATTTTGTGTTGTTGGACTTCTTTTGCCATGGTGTCCCCTCCATGCTGATGTGGGAGAAATATGTGGCATGGGCAGAGAAGAAGGTAGGCAAACTGACATCCGTTTCCTGGCGCAACAAGTCCACGGGCTGGCATGATTCCTGGGCAATGGTGATGGAGGGAAAGAAAAGCCTGACATCCCGATTATCACAAGGAGATATGTTTTACCGCCTGTTTTTGAGCGACACTTGCCTTGGTAAGGCTTGTTATGAAAAATGCAAGTTCAAGTATGACCGTTCATCGGCCGATATCCGTATCGGTGACTTATGGGGTAAGACATACACAAAGAATGAAGAAGGTGTCAGCGCAGCTATAGCGTTTACGCAGAAAGGGCATGAAGTGTTGCGCAGATGCAATTGCGAATGGGTGGAGCATCCGTTTGAGGTGGTGGCAGAAGAACAGATGAAAACGCCTCCTGCGTCCGGTTGGATTCATAAAAAGATCATGAGACTCCTGAAAGAGCAGCATCTGCAAATAGAAGACGTATTTGATAAACTGAACAACTATCTGTTTTGGAGAAAGCAAATGCAAAGATTGCTGCATCCAGGACGGACGATAAAGAACATGCTGAAAAGAATATGGGCAAGGTCGGTATAATAACCATGCATAGGGTCAGGAACTATGGTTCTGCATTACAGGCTTATGCTACACAGTATATGGTGGAGAAATTGGGATATGAGTGTGAAATCATAGACTACCAATATCCTAATGTTTACCAGTTTGAGCGAGGGTTCTATCACGACCCTGTTTGGAAATCTATAATAAAAAGCAATTTATGGTGGCTAAGACCCAAATGGAGAAAACATAATAAGCTCAAATATAAATTTAAACAATTTTACAAAGACTTCCTTAAACTCTCCTCTTTCTTCGATTCCCCCCAATCCATCCGGTCTACCCCTCCAGCCTATGATATCTATCTGACCGGAAGTGACCAGGTATGGAATCCCATACACTCTAAAGGTGACACCATCTTTTTACTGGATTTTGTAATCTCTAAGAAGAAGATAGCTTACGCAGCCAGCTTTGCTTCCGATAAACTGGAGGAACAGTTTGCAAATTCCTTCAAGCCCTTATTACAGCAGTATGAGGCAATCTCTGTTCGGGAATTCGGCGGAAAGAAAATTATTAAAGACTTGTTGGGAAAAGATGTCCCGGTTGTTTTAGATCCCACTTTATTACTTGGTGCGGATGAATGGAGCGGGCTCTCAGCGATGGGATCCGGGCATCCTTATCAGGGTAAGAAATACATACTGATTTACATGTTGGATTATGCATTCGACCCTTCTTCCGTGATATACGATATCATACGCAGGCTTCAGAAACAGACTTCGTATGAGATTATTTCCATTAAAAAGTTAGACAAAGATCGAATCACTTCATATAAAACAGTAGAGAAAGGCGGACCGTTGGAGTTCCTGCAACTGTTCAGGCATGCTTCCTATGTGGTTACTTCCTCATTTCACGGCACAGCTTTTGCCATCAATTTTGGAATACCTTTTTTCCCGGTTGTATCTCCTTCCTCAATAAGTGACGATCGGCAAATATCGTTACTGAGATCTTTGGGTATAGAAAAGTGTGCAATTCCGGCCGATGTGGATATGAATACCCTTAATCTGGATCGGATTGCGGAGATATCGCAGCAGGGATATAGCAGATTGCAAGAACTGAGAAAAGAATCCATTACTTGTTTGGCGCGAATGTTGTCAGGAAATTTACATTTATAAATAGTATGCAGCAGAGTAATAATAATTCATTCATTCCTGCGATTTATTTTGTCTCGTCAGTCAATGTAATATTTTCTCCATTCATAAAGGAATTGAATACTTATGTTGATGAATTGGCTGTTTTAATCCTATTCATAATAGGGTTTCCACAAGTTTTGAAATCGCAAAAAGGTAAAGAATTCTACATCGTATTAGGTATCTTATCTTTTTATTTATTCTACTCTTTGCTATTCGGACAGAACGTATATAAAGCTGTGATACTCGATTTTCTTCTGTTTTTAAAGCCATTTATCAGTTTTTTTATCCCATTGCTGATTTCTTTCCATATAACGAGCGAAATAAGGGAGGTGATGAAAAAGTTTTATTTCTTATGTGGCGTATTTTGTGTTCTCCAGTTACCATATATCGATAGTATTTATCCAAATACTACTTCCTATTACCAAAGTTGTATCTTTTGTGGTATATCGTATTTGTTGTTTTCGGAATTTTCCCGTAAAGACTGGTTCTGTTTCTTGATATTTTTAACACCAGGTTTAGCTTCTATAAAAGCTAAATTTTTTACTGAGTATATATTTGTTGTATATGTTTTATTCTTTATGAATTCAAAGATAAAACTCAATATGAAGTGGGTAATTATTATCAGTCTCATAGCTTGTTTGTCCATCTATGTCAGTTGGGAAAAATTCAGTTTCTATTTTATAGATGGAGTTAAACACAAACTTCCCCGATCGATGTTTTATGCTTTAATTCCGCAAGTCTTAACAGACTACTTTCCTTTAGGTCCGGGATTTGGAACATTCAATACAGAAGGTGCTGCAAGATTCTATTCTCCCTTGTATCTAAAATATCATGTTAATCATATTTTTGGGATGCGTATGATTGATCATCATTCAAGTTCTAATTGCCTGCTTGACACTTTCTATCCAGCTCTTGCACAATTTGGAATCCTAGGTTATGTGTTTTATATTAAGTTTTGGATGCGAAGATGGAAAGAATCTCTGCTCTTGAAGTGGAATACTTATAAATTATTTATCATCATATTCTTCATAATGGCAATGGAGAATTTGGCAGCTAATAGCTTTACCGGACCAATGGGAGTGCCATACATGATGATATTGGGGATAATATTAGGACAAAAGGAGTATAAATACCCATGGATACTACGACCAAAAAAGATAATGGAATGAAGCCCAAGGTTTCAATTATCGTCCCCTGTTATAATGTGGAAAAATATCTGGATCAATGTATGAACAACCTTGTGAACCAATCTTTACAAGAGATAGAGATTATTCTGGTAGATGATGGTAGTCCTGATCGCGTACCCGAAATGTGCGATGAGTGGGCGATGAAAGATAATCGAATAAAAGTAATTCACAAAAAAAATGAAGGACTCGGGTATGCGAGGAATAGTGGGCTGGAAATAGCTATGGGTGAATATGTGACATTTGTAGACAGTGATGACTATGTTGCTACGGATACATATAGGATAGCATATGAAGAAGCGCAGAAAGCAAATGCATGTGCTGTGTTTTTTGGTATACAAAATGAATACAAAAAAGGTAAATGGTCGATACAAAAAATATATGAAAAACAAATATGGGAAGGAGAACAAGTAACAGATTATATACTTGATATGATTGCCTGTGCTCCATATGTGAAAGAAGAACGAAAATGGTATATGTCTACCTGTTGTGGCATTTATCGGCATTTCATTATTAATGAAAACAATGTACATTTCCTTTCTGAAAGGGATTATCTGTGTGAAGACCTTCTTTTTAACATTTCTTTTCTTGGATATGCGAACAAGATTATTTACGTGCCTAAGACGCTATATTATTATTGTTTGAACTCAAGCTCAATAACCACAACTTTCCGAGTAGATACATATGACAGGCTTTTATGCCTATATAAACTGCTTATTCAAAAAACGGTTGAAATAAAAGGTAGCAGGGAAAGAGTTGACAGATGTTTCATTGGCATTGCGCGAGTATATATAGTAGCTCTTGTCACTTCACATCACAATAGGAAAAGAACAATGTTGAATAGAGTACTTAATGACGGGATTTGGGATGAATTAAGAGTCCGTTATACCCCCAATTGGCTTCCTCTGTATCAAAATGTGTTTTATCGATTGATTCTTGGAAAATATTCCAGATTATTAATGGGTTATGTATACTTGGCAAGTATAATCCGGAATCATTTTATAAAGAAAAGATGAGAGCGGAGTATGATGCCTAGCGTGATTTTTCTGCCATTAGATTGATAAACCGCACGCACAAGGAGAGTCCATGGCTCTCTATCTCTCCACACGCCAGAGGGACAGTTATATCAAAGAAATCCATGAGAGACTATTTCCTTACGCAAATGCAATGAAGAAGCTGCATGGGTAGTAAGCCAAAGATAAAGATGATTAAACCGGATATTTACGACATGGACGGACTGATCGACGCACGCTTCGGCAAAGAGGGTACACCGAGAGTGCAAGCAGAAGAACGCGCTAATGCTTTCTATACCAGCGTAGTGATTGAGGAAGCGCGCAAGAAAGTTAAAATAGCAAAGCGGAACTTGCACGGTGCATCGGTGCAGACCGTGCATATATAACACGTATAGAAAGCGGACAGACAGAATCGAAAGTTTCTACATTCTATCGCATAGCCGCTGCGTTGGGTTGCTTTGTCGGGCTTACTTTCCCCGTTGGTTGATACTCTGCACTTTCGTAACTTCGTGCTGCTTATAGGTAAATATTTTTTTGTATAAGTGAAAAATACATCAGAATTCATAAGCGTATGAAAATCTTATTGGCAAATAAATTCTATTACCGCCGTGGAGGAGACTGCATATATACCCTTAACCTGGAAGAAGGATTGAAAGCACACGGACATGATGTGGCTGTGTTTGCCATGCAGCATCCGGAGAATCTGCCAACCCCATGGGGCAAATATTTTCCAAGTGAAGTAACATTCAAATTATCATCTAATTTATTAGAGACACTTGTCCGGCCGTATGGCTTAGGAGAAGTAAAACGAAATTTCAACAAACTGTTAGATGATTTTTGCCCGGATGTGGTTCATGCCAATAACATACACAGCCAACTCTCTCCTGTTATCATGGAACTGGCAAAGAAACGGGGGATACAAACAGTATGGACTTTGCACGACTACAAATTAGTATGTCCGAGATACGATTGCCGGAAAGATAAAAGTGTTTGTGAACTATGCTTTTCGGACAAAACAAGAAGCAGGCATAAGGCTTTGAAGAATTGCATAAAAAACAAATGTATAAAAAATTCTATTATCGGATCACTGATTGGATATGGGGAATCGTTGTGTTGGAGTCCTGACCGCCTGCAAAATGTCACAAATGCTTTTATATGCCCCAGCCGTTTCCTGGCCGATAAGCTGGAAGGAAGCGGCCTTTTTCCTTCAAAGATGCATGTCCTTCATAATTTTATTGATGCAGGAAAATGTCGTATGAATGCCTTCGGTAAAGATGATTATTATTGTTATGCGGGACGGTTGGCTGAGGAAAAAGGAGTGAAAACTTTGATTGAGGCTACCAACAGAATTTCCCGATATAAACTTATTGTCATCGGAGAAGGAAGTATGTCGGGCGAACTGCAAGGTTTGGCTATGGATCATGTAACGTTTACAGGACGAATGGAATGGGAAGAAATAAAACAAACGGTGGGCAAGGCGCGTTTTACGGTAATCCCATCCGAATGGTATGAAAATTGTCCCTTGTCGGTCATCGAATCCCTGTGTTTAGGTACCCCTGTATTGGGGGCACGAATCGGCGGCATTCCGGAATTAATAGATGAACCCCATACAGGTTTGACGTTTGAAAGCGGGAATGTCAATGACCTGGCATGCAAAATAGAACAGATGTTCGGTATGAATTTCCCGTACGAAGACATCGCAGCAACATCCCGGCGCAAATTTGATGCAGAATCATACTACACCCAACTAATGAATATATATAACCCATGCAGCTGAATACAAATAACATTCCTTTCCCCACCGATGCCAGCATAATCCTGACCTACCGTTGCCCGATGCGGTGCAAGATGTGCAATATCTGGAATCATCCGACAGAAAAGAGCAAGGAATTGGTTGCCGATGATTTGAAGATACTTCCACGCCTGAAATTCATCAATCTAACCGGAGGAGAACCTTTTATCAGGGAAGATCTGGAACAAATTGTGAAAGAGTGTTACAGACACACGGACCGGATCGTGATTTCTACTTCCGGCTGGTTCGAGGACCGGGTGATTGCATTGGCAAAGAAGTTCCCCCGTATCGGTATCCGCATCAGCATAGAGGGACTGAGTGACAAAAACGACGAACTTCGGGGACATGCCGGAGGTTTCGACAAAGGACTCCGTACCTTGCTTACCCTGAAAGAGATGGGATTGAAGGATATCGGTTTCGGTTGTACCGTATCCGACAGCAATTCCAGGGACATGCTTTATCTCTATCGGTTGAGCAAGTATATGGGGCTGGAATTTGCTACCGCAGCTTTCCATAATTCCTATTATTTCCATAAGAGCGATAATGTCATTAAAAACAAGGCCGAAGTATGCCATGATTTTGAACAGTTGATAGCATGGCAGTTGAAAGAATGGCATCCTAAAAGCTGGTTCCGCGCATGGTTTAACATGGGACTGATCAATTATATAGAAGGTGGCCGGCGTATGTTGCCATGTGAAGCCGGAACAACAAACTTCTTCATCGACCCGTCTGGCGAGGTATACCCCTGTAACGGTATGGAGGAAAGGTATTGGATGGAGTCCATGGGAAATATTCACCATGTTACGGACTTTACAATCTTATGGAACAGCCCCCAGGCCGGGAAAGTCCGCTCCAGCGTACAGCGGTGTCCGAAAAATTGCTGGATGGTAGGTACGGCCAG
>ERZ780154.1396-NODE-1396-length-12009-cov-5.49222_pt1 | contig 12009 bp, 9 predicted proteins | sample MGYA00511568_ERZ780154 | MGnify/ENA primary metagenome ERZ780154 (study PRJEB29588, sample SAMEA2142525) | human gut metagenome | biome: human gut; feature: human-associated habitat; material: faeces | place: Denmark | collected 2008/2010 ...
CCCCGACGCTCTGCCGTCTGCTCGGTATCGAGGCTCCGGCGGCTTCGGAGGGAACGGTACTCGAAGAAGTTATTTCAAGCAATATTTAACCATGGCAAACGACAAACGACAAGACGAGATCATCGAAGAATTTTCGGTATTCGATGAATGGCTCGACAAATACGAATACCTGATCGGATTGAGCGACACGCTCCCGGCCATCGCACCCGAGCACCGCACGGATCAGTACCTGATCCAGGGCTGCCAGTCGCGGGTTTGGATCGACGCCCGTTACGAAGACGGCAAAGTCTGGTTCACGGCCGACAGCGACGCGATCATCACCAAAGGAATCATCGCACTGCTTATCCGGGTGCTGGGCGGTCGGACGCCGCAGGAGATACTCGACACGGACCTCTATTTCATCGACGCCATCGGCCTGAGCGCCAACCTCTCCCCTACGCGGAGCAACGGTTTGCTGGCCATGATCAAGCAGATGCGGCTCTATGCGCTCGCTTTTTCAAAAAAATAACTCTTACGCAACATGACACCAGAAGAGATTTTACAGGTAGAAAAAGATATCGTCGCCACGCTCAAGAATATCTACGACCCCGAAATCCCGGTCAATATCTACGACTTGGGGCTGATCTACGAAATAGACTACGAACCGGACGGTGTGGCGAATATCCGCATGACCCTCACCGCCCCCAACTGTCCGATGGCGGACATGCTGGTCGAAGACGTCAATCAACAGGTCGCCAAAGTCAAGGGCGTGAAGAGCGTCAATGTCATCCTCACGTTCGATCCCGTATGGGACAAGAGCATGATGTCCGAAGAGGCGCTGCTCGAACTCAACATGTTGTAACCGGTGGAACCCCGCGCGGACCAAACGGCAGAGATCCTGGAACGGCTCCGAACCGGAGCCGCCGGCCATGCCTGCGCCGGATTCCTCACGACGCTCGATCCGCTGCACCTCGCAGACCTGCTGACCGGGCTGGTGTACGACCGGCTCCGGCGCAAATACGATGCAGCCGCAGAAATCTACCGTATTTCGGGGCAGAACTGGAACCAGACCTTCTACACGCTGCTGTTCCGCTACATCGGCGACCTCTCCAATCAGGACACCTATACGGAGCTCGCCCGGCGTGCTACTTATACGATGGTGCTTCGGGAAAGACATTCGCTGCCTCGGATCGAAGCCCTGCTGTTCGGCACCTCGGGACTGCTCGACACCTTTCGGCCGGACGATTACATCCGTCGCCTGCGCGATGACTTCGCCTACTTCCGTGCACGATACGACATCGAACCGATAGACCCTTCGGCATGGAAAACGGCCAATATCCGACCGGGCAACCTTCCGCGGCTGCGCATCGCGCAACTGGCCTCGTTTCTCTCGCAGCATGATTTCGTTTTCGAGCAACTGCTGGCCTGCCGTACCCGCCAGGAGGTGAACCGCCTGTTCCGTACCGAAGCGTCGCCCTACTGGTCCGGAGCCAGACATACCCCGGAAGGACCGGAGGAGAACCCCAAGCGGGTCGGACAGCACAAAACGGATGTCTTCGGTATCAACGTGGTCAGCATCCTGCAATACGTTTACGGCTCCTACATCCAGAACGAAGAACTCCGCGACCGGGCTATCGCCCTGCTGGAATGTATTCCCGCCGAAGAGAACAAATACACGAGGCCGTGGATCGCAGCCGGAGTCAATCCCCGCAACGCATTCGACACGCAGGGGTTGATCCAGCTGTCGAGGGAATATTGCGCCGCACAACGTTGCGAATGTTGTCCCGTCGCGCGGCGGATCATCGATAAAATCACCCGATCGCAATAATCGGGAGGATACGCTTCCCACCGGCAGCCATCTGTTCCGCTTTTGCCGGCAGTCCTGATTTTTCAAAGGAAATCATTTGGGAAAAAGCCCGGCCTGCGAATAACGACGGTCGGATTTCAAAATCCGAAAAGCTGACGGCGGGGATAAAAAAACAACTGTCAAAAAAATCCGATTCGCAACGGTCCCGGGACCGGCGAATTACCGTAAAAATCATGCAGACGATCAACTGGAAAGGACACGGCGCCATGTTCGGCGCCAACGCTATTTGGGGGCTGATGTCCCCCGTCGCCAAATTCGTAATGCTCGGCGGTATCGTTACACCGCTGGCTGTCACCGACCTGCGGATCGTGGGCGCCATGATCCTGTTCTGGATCCTTTCATTCTTCCGAAAGTCCGAACACGTACCGCCGAAAGACCTGGCCAAACTCTTCGGTGCATCGCTGCTGGGCGTGGTCCTCAACCAGGGCAGCTTCATCCTGGGCGTGGGCATGACTTCGCCCGTAAACGCCTCGATCATCACCACGAGCATGCCGTTGTGGGCGATGATTCTCGCCGCAATTTTCCTCAAGGAACCGATCACCGCGAAAAAGGTACTCGGCATCGCCGCCGGAGCCTCGGGAGCCTTGCTGTTGGTCCTCGGCAGCGGAAATACGGACAGTGCCGGAGGGCACTCCGTCGCGGGCGACCTGCTGGTCCTGTTCGCGCAGTTGAGTTACGCACTCTACTTCGTGTTGTACAAGAATTTCGTCACCCGTTACTCGCTCACGACCATCATGAAATGGATGTTCACCTTCGCCACGCTCTGCATCCTGCCCTTCACCGGCCGCGACCTGCTTTCGACCGATTGGCAGGCCCTTTCCGCAGCAGCGATCGGCTCCCTGGCATTCATCGTCGTCGGCAGCACGTTTCTGAGTTACATGCTGATCATCGTCGGACAAAAAAACCTGCGTCCGACCGTCGCCGGCATGTACAACTACATCCAGCCGCTGGTCGCTACATTAGTGGCCGTATGTTGGGGAATGGAAACATTCGATCCGACCAAAATCTGCTCCGTATTGCTGATTTTCAGCGGTGTCTATCTGGTGACGACAAGCCGCAGCCGGGCCGATGCGGAGAAGTCCCGCTTACAGCCGGAAAGCCCCCGGAAACGACAATAGAATCCCGCACGCCGCACACGCAGCGCCCAGGAAACGGCGAAGATTCCCGGAAATATCGGCCCTTCCGTCCGGAATATGCCGAGGCGACCCTCCCGGACGCCGATAGCGAATGAAAAATCCGCCTTATTCGAGGCAAATTCGTATTGTATTTTCCGAAATAATGAATATCTTTGACAGATTTAATTTCCACACGAAATAACAACATCGAAAATATGGACATAGCCGCCAGTTTAATCAAGCTTTTTTTCGGATCCAAAGCCGACAAAGATCGCAAAGAAGTAGAACCTTATCTCGTAAAAATCAAAGCCGTTTATCCGACGATCGAGGCGCTTTCGAACGACGAACTGCGTGCCCACAGCAGTAACCTGAAAAAACAGATCGCCAACTTCATCGCTGCGGACGAAGCCCGTATCGTCGAGCTGAAAGCCCGTCTCGAGCTGCCCGACACGTCGCTTTCCGACAAGGAGAAAATCTCCAAGGAGATCGACGAAACGGTAAAACGCATCGACGAGAAGATCGAACAGAAACTCGACGAACTCCTGCCCGAAGCTTTCGCCATCATGAAGGATACGGCCCGCCGCTTCGCCCAGAACGAAACGGTCGAAGTCACGGCCAACGATTTCGACCGGGAGCTGGCCGCCACCAAGGACTTCGTCAAAATCGAGGGCGACAAGGCGATCTATGCGACGCACTGGCTCGCCGGCGGCAACGACGTCCGCTGGGATATGATCCATTACGATGTGCAGCTCTTCGGCGGCGTGGTGCTCCACAAAGGCAAGATCGCCGAGATGGCGACGGGCGAAGGCAAAACCCTGGTGGCTACCCTCCCCGTGTTCCTGAACGCACTCGCCGGCAAAGGCGTCCACATGGTGACCGTGAACGACTATCTGGCACGCCGCGACTCCGAATGGATGGGGCCGATGTACCAGTTCCACGGTCTGACGGTCGATTGCATCGACCGCCATCAGCCCAACTCGGACGCCCGACGCAAGGCTTACATGGCCGACATCACCTTCGGCACCAACAACGAATACGGCTTCGACTACCTGCGCGACAACATGGCTTCGTCGCCCAAGGACCTGGTGCAGCGCAAGCACCACTACGCCATCGTCGATGAGGTCGATTCCGTGCTAATCGACGACGCCCGCACCCCGCTGATCATTTCGGGTCCCGTCCCCAAAGGCGACGACCAGCTCTTCGAACAGTATCGCCCGGCCATCGAGCACCTCTACAACCTCCAGAAAAACCTGGTGACCAACCTGCTCGCGGAATCCCGCCAGCTGCTCGGCGAAGGCAAGAACGAAGAGGGCGGCATCAAGCTCTACCGCAGCCACAAAGGTCTTCCCAAGTACAAACCGCTGATCAAGTTCCTCTCCGAACAGGGTATCAAGGCCCAGATGCAAAAGACCGAAAATATCTACATGCAGGACAACAACCGCCGCATGCCGGAGATTACCGACGACCTCTACTTCGTCATCGACGAGAAGATGAACTCGGTGGAACTCACCGACAAAGGCCACGAAGCCCTGTCGAAATATTTCAACGAGGAGGGCTTCTTCGTCCTGCCCGACATCGGGGCCCGCATCGCCGAGATCGAGAAGGAGGAGATTACTCCGGAGGAAAAGGCCCAGAAGCGCGATGCCGTAATCAACGACTACGCCGTCAAAGCCGAGCGCGTGCATACGGTCATCCAGTTGCTGAAAGCATACGCGATGTTCGAGAAAGATGTCGAATACGTGGTGATGGACAACAAGGTGAAGATCGTCGATGAGCAGACGGGCCGTATTTTGGACGGCCGGCGCTATTCGGACGGGCTGCATCAGGCCATCGAAGCCAAGGAGCGCGTCAAGGTCGAAGCCGCGACGCAGACCTTCGCTACCATCACGCTGCAGAACTACTTCCGCATGTACCACAAGCTGGCCGGTATGACCGGTACGGCCGAAACCGAGGCATCGGAGTTCTGGAGTATCTACAAGTTGGATGTCGTGGTCATCCCGACCAACCGCAAGGTCATCCGCGACGACCGTCAGGACCTGGTTTACAAGACCAAGCGCGAGAAATACAACGCCGTGATCGAGGAGATCGTCAAACTCGTCGAACAGGGCCGTCCGGTGCTCGTGGGTACCACCTCGGTCGAAATATCGGAACTTTTGAGCCGCATGCTCAAGCTGCGCGGCATCAAACATAACGTACTGAACGCCAAACAGCACCAGTTGGAAGCGCAGATCGTCGCCGAGGCCGGACGTTCGGGCCAGGTGACCATCGCCACCAACATGGCCGGCCGCGGTACCGACATCAAGCTGACACCCGAAGTGAAACAGGCGGGCGGTCTTGCCATCATCGGCACCGAGCGGCACGAAAGCCGCCGCGTGGACCGTCAGTTGCGCGGACGTGCCGGGCGTCAGGGCGACCCCGGATCGTCGCAATTCTTCGTATCGCTCGAAGACGACCTGATGCGTCTGTTCGGCTCGGGCCGTATCGCCTCGATGATGGACCGCATGGGCCTCAAGGAGGGCGAAGTGATCCAGGCAGGCCTGATGACCAAAGCCATCGAACGCGCACAGAAGAAGGTCGAGGAGAACAACTTCGGCATCCGCAAACGCCTGCTGGAATACGACGACGTGATGAACTCGCAACGCGAGGTGATCTACACGCGCCGCCGCCATGCCCTCTACGGCGAACGGATCGAGATCGACCTGAACAACATCATGTACGACTTCGCCACGACGTTCGTGGAGAATCACGAAGGCGTCGAATTCGACGATTTCCGTATCGAAATGATCCGCGAAGCGGCCATCCAGCCTTCGTTCGACGAGGCGGCGTACGAAAAAGCCAAGCCCCGCGAGCTGATCGAACTGATCGTTGCCGACCTGCAGGGCGCCTATACTCGCCGGATGAAGGCGATCGCCGATATGGTACGCCCCGTTATGGAGCGTGTTTATGAAGACCGCAAAGGCCAGCTGGACACCAATATCTACTTCCCCATCACGGACGGACACCTGGGCTACAACGTCCCGGTGAACCTGCAGCGCTGCAAGGATTCGGACGGGGAGGAGATCTTCAAGGTATTCTCCAAGGTGGTGATGTTCACCACGATCGACGACGCATGGCGCGAGCACCTGCGCGAAATGGACGACCTGCGCCAGAGCGTGCAGAACGCCACCTACGAACAGAAAGACCCGCTGCTGATCTACAAACTCGAGTCGTTCCAACTCTTCTCGAAAATGCTCAACAAAGTCAATGCCGACGTATTGAGCACCCTCAACAAGGCCTACATCCCGGTACGGGAGAATACGGCCGAGAACGTACAGCGCGAACGCCAGGAGCGAGCCAAAGTCGATGTCAATAAGTTGCAGGCTTCGCGCATGCAGGCTGCGGCACAGGCGGGACAGGCCGAAAAACAGAAGCCGATGCCCGTGCATGTCGAGAAAAAAGCCGGCCGCAACGATCCCTGTCCCTGCGGCAGCGGCAAAAAATACAAGAACTGTCACGGCAAAGGTTTATAACCGCAAAAACGGACCGACGATGGGTTACAAGGAAGAGAAACAACACCAGCTCGACATGCGCTACCTGCGCATGGCACGCATCTGGGCGGAAAACTCCTACTGCGTGCGCCGCAAGGTCGGGGCGCTGATCGTCAAAGACAAGATGATCATCTCGGACGGCTACAACGGCACGCCGGCCGGCTTCGAGAATATCTGCGAGGACGAAACGGGTAAGACCAAATCCTATGTCCTGCACGCCGAAGCCAACGCCATTACCAAGGTGGCCAAAAGCGCCAACAACTGCGACGGCTCGACGCTCTACATCACCGCCGCCCCTTGTATCGAATGTTCGAAACTGATTATTCAGGCCGGTATCCGACGGGTGGTTTACAGCGACGATTACCGCTCCGAAGAGGGACTCGACCTGCTGCGCCGGGTCGGCATCGAATGCGTACAGATCGAATTCGAAGCATAGGTCCGAATCGTTACGAAAAAAGGAGCGCAATAATCATTGCGCTCCTTTTTCATAGACACTTTCACATCATGGGAATCGTATCTTCGAGAATCTCCCGAAGCGCCGCTCGGCCAATCGACTATTTCCAAAACAAGCGGGTCGCCGTTCCGTCGGCATCGGCCAACATCCCAGGAACGAACGCCGTGCATCTACCCTACAGCACCCCGAACAAAAATGGGATGTGTCCGATGAAATAACAGGACACCTCCCATTTAAGATACAGAACGATTCAGAGTAAGAAGAGCGAATCCGAAACAAACGCCCGAACCACAATACCGGGAATAACAAGGCGGCTTACCTGTTCGAATATCCCGTTCCGCCCCTTACTCCATGCAGACTACTCCGCATAAAGAACTTCGTAACGGCTACGATAGGAGGTAGTACGCACCAGGGTACGTTCGCCCGTCACTTTGTGTTCCTTATAAACCCGCAGCTCATAGGTGGCATCGGCCCGAACGGGATAACCCTCGCCGTCGCAGGTCCAGACCATCGGCAGCGCACTGCCTTCGGAAACATAACGGTACTCGCTTTGGGGATCATCCGGCATCCCCGGTACGTCGTACTCATCGGCCGAGGAGGTGGTCAAAAACGCACTCCGCTCCCCCATCAGTCCCGCGAGCGCCAAGATACCGCAGACACCGTCGTCCTCGGGATCGGTAGGCACGGCTCCGAAGAACGCATTGAGGTCTATGCTCAACCGCTCCGGATCGTTCGAGAGGTCGGAGTAGGCGAAATCGTACACATAGTCCTCCATCCCGCTCCCAGCAACGGCCGGTACGACCGTCTGCATCAGATTACCGCCGCTCCAGGTGAAATCGGCCCGGGGGCGGAAATCGTAGGAGGTTTTCGTCGGGTCCTCTATCACGCACGATTGGGCATAACCCGCCGCATCGTAAGAAGTAGTCCAGACTACCGACTCGCCCTCGCTCACCACCTTTACGGCCCGACCCGCCGCATCGAGCGTAACGGTATAAACCTCTTCGAAATCGTCGTCACGGGCCACGACCTTCATCGTCGTCGCATCCAGGTAAGTAAACTCGATCGGCGTTTCCATCTCGCCGGCACCGGTTTCCGGCGAATCGTCGATCACGACACGGGCAACACGCCCCTCGGTGTCGTACTCGATATTACAGCGGAAATCATGATGCAGCTCCCCGCCGGGTTCGTCCCCATTATCGGAGAACGAATCGAACGCCACGATCCGTCGCCCCGGTTTCGGTTCAGGCGACGGATCGGGTTCGGGCGACGGGTCCTCCCCGCCTGCCGCCTGCTGCCGGACCGAAACCTCGACACGATTCTCTCCACAGCGGATGACGATCGAAGCCGAGCGCTCCTCACCCGTATCGTTAGGGGTCAATGCAATCTCGACAGTCACGCGTCCCGCCCCGCCGTGATCGGGCGAAAGACTTACCCACCCGGTCGTCTCGTCAGCACGCGAATCGCCGTACACAACCTCCGAGGTCCACGCCTCCGCCACTTCGAAAGTCAGCCTGCTACTCGTCTGATCGGCCTTAAAAGTCTGATCCAACTCCCCGGTATCGGGAAATTTCAAATTTCCGAAATCGCCGCTACCGTCCTCATCGTTACACCCGGCCGACAGAAAAGCCGCCGCTGCACAGAACAAAAATTTCAGTTTCATCTTCGACTAAATTAAAAAATACCCCATTTCCAAAATTCACACAAAGATAGCATTTTTTTTAAATTTCAAGGAGGGTAATTTTTCAAAAAAAACTTGTATAAAAGAAAAAATAGATGTATTTTTACTTTATAAAGATTGTACTATTAGTGAAAATGTGCTGCGGAAAATTTTCAGGAGGTGTGGAAAATACGATACAACACCTAATCATTAGAACCTTATTTACAAACCTTAACCAAAACACGTATGAAAAAATTTAATTTGTTGATGGCGCTTATGATGGTATTCGCACTATCGTTTGCCGCTTGTAATGATGAAGAGCGAATTTCCCCCCCCCACGATGGTGGTAATTTGACTTTCGAGGTAACGGTTGGCGAGATTACCTCATCCTCCATTGCCTACACTGTAACTCCCTCCGACCTTAAGGCCGAGTACCTGTGCATATTGGCCGATGCCAAAACAGTCGAGTCGTTTACTCGCGATGAATTTCTCGTGGAGGCCATCTTGGAGGAGCTTAAGGCTGAAGCCGGCGCACAGGGCAAGACTTTAGCAGAGTATATGCCGGAAATCGTTGATAAGGGGGCTATCACCGATGGCAAGTTCTCGAATCTGTCCCCGGCGTCCAAATACTACATCATCCTGTTCGGAGTAGATCCGGCCAACGGATATAAGGCTAACTCTGACGTAGTTAAGAAAGACGTTACGACTGAAGAGTTCCAGGATCTCAACATAACATTCGAGGTTAAGACGACTGTGGACGGCAACTCTGCAACATTCAAAATCATCCCTTCGAACAACGATGACGTGTGGTACTTCACCACTCTTCCCAAAGCCACTTACGACACATACACCGATCCTGCCGGTCAATACAAGATGGAAACACGGCAATTCATGCTCTTCTGTCTCCAGCAGGAAATCGAAGCCCGGCGTCAGCAAGGCATGTCGGATACTGAAATTATGAATGCGATCTTCCACAAGGGGGCTTTGGAACTCGAAGGCAAGGGACTTACCGCCAACACGGAGTATATCAACCAAATCGCAGGCTTTATCATAACTCCGGAAGGTCAGGTGACCATCGCTACCGATGTTACTACAACCACCTATACCACCGGTAATGCCCAGGCCCAAGATTTTACTTTCGAAATTACCGTTGGTGAGGTCGAGGCTATGAATGCCGCTATCAAGATCGTTCCGACAGATGAAACCGCTACCTTCTGCTGGATGGTGGCTCCGTGGGATGGGAAGAAGACAGCTACGGAGGTTATGAACGACATCGTAGCACAGTATGGCAACTTTATGAACAACGGAGCCATGCTATATAAAGGCGTTCAGGATTACACGGGCGGCCCCGGCAGCCCGTATAAATACAAACTCGATGCTGCCGACACCTACTACTACGTCATTGCCTTCGGCTATGCCGGCGGTGTAACTACAGAGCCTGTGATGGAGACTTTCCGCTCCCTTGCGGCTCCGGATCCGGAATCGACCACCTTCCAGATAACTGCTTCCGACATTTCCCCTTATGGTTTCTCTGCAGAGGTAACACCATCCGAGACTACCACATACTATACGGTGAAATTCATGCCAACAGAAGAGTTTAAGACTCTTGATTTTGACCAACTTACCGCAGATATAAACGCAGGTTTCGATGAGATGTTCGCAACGTCACAGATGTTTGATCCTAACACTACTGTTGCTCAAGTTCTTAGTACATATTACTATAAAGGTGTTTTCCTTGCCGATGCTTCAGGATTGACTCCTGAAACTGCTTGCTCCGGCTTTGTAGCAGCGCTCTCTGTTGAAACAGGCCATGTTGTCAAAATTCACAAGTTCGAAAACATCACAACTACCGGCAAACTCGGCAACATCAATCCTTCCGTCGAGCTTATCGGCTACTGGTCAGGTGACGACGAGGCCGGTCAAATCTTCGGACAACCAGACGCAACGAGAGGTAAGGCTATCACTGTCGTCAAGTATAGCGGTTTCGATGGTGCACGGAAACTATCTGCTGTAATGTGGTGGGGCGAAATGACAGATGTCGATCAATACCCCGATGCATCCCTTTGGAGTCAGTTGAAAGCAAGTTGGCTGGAGATCGATCAGTCACAGCCGTACTCATTCTATGTTGTTAATTGGGAGGAGCCGCAGACAGCATTTGTCTATGCAGAAGACAACGATGGCAACCCGGGTACTTTTGGTCGTCTCTCCACTCTCGCAACCGCAGAGAACAAGGGTGACATTCAGGATTTGATCGATCTTGTTGAGCAGATCAACGCAACATCAAAGAGTTCTTTCGCACTCCCCAAGTCCGATGTGATCGGCAAGAATACGGGTCTTACACTCAATGCCAAGAGTTTTGAAGCAAAGGTTCCTGTCGCAAAGACTGTCAAGGCCGAAGTGAAGGTTGCCGAACCCAAGCCATACGCACCGTCTTACAATGTATCATACGTTCGGCCTTTCTATATGTAATTGTTGTATAGAACATAATATTGGACAGTTCGTCTGGCGGGTTCGCCAGACGAACTGTTTTATTTTCTGTATTAACGATCAATACATATACAATATATATTTATATAAAATCGCAAAATCCGACGAATCGTACTATCTTTGTAAAGGATAAGAACACGCCCCTGAAAACTGCAAATCCCCCGTTTTCTTCTCGGCTCACACTGTCTTTAATTGTAAAAATTCATCGATTATCCCCATGAATCGAATCGTCATCCTCGGGGCCACTTCCGGCATCGGACTGGAGATCGCCAAACTGTATATCGCCGCCGGCTGGCAAGTCGGGGCCGCAGGTCGCCGCACGGAAAACCTCGAAGCACTTCGGGCTGCGGCGCCGGACCGGGTAAAAATACGTTCGATCGACATCACGGCCCCGGAAGCGGAAGAGCTGCTGCTGCGGCTGCCGATCTGGGCGGCTGCGACCTGCTGCTGCATTGCGCGGGCATCGGCTACAACAACCCGCAGCTCGACGCCGCACGGGAAATCGCAACGGCGGAAACTAATACCGTAGGGTTCACGCGCATCATGGACACGGCTTTCGACTATTTCCGCAAGCAGGGCGGAGGACATCTGGCAGCGATCAGTTCGATCGCCGGGACCAAAGGCCTCGGCGCAGCGGCGGCTTACTCCGCCAGCAAACGCTACCAGAACACCTATCTCGACGCATTGGCACAACTCTCACGGATGCAGCGGCTCGACATCCGAATCACCGACATCCGGCCCGGATTCGTGGACACACCCCTGCTGCGCGAAGGGAAATACCCGATGCTGATGCGCCCCGAAAAAGTCGCCACACGAATCGTCCGGGCGCTGGAACAACGGAAACGGCGCATCGTCATCGACCGCCGTTACGCCGTGCTGGTATTTTTCTGGAGGCTGATTCCCGAATGGCTCTGGGAGCGACT
>ERZ780154.1398-NODE-1398-length-11989-cov-6.90816_pt1 | contig 11989 bp, 9 predicted proteins | sample MGYA00511568_ERZ780154 | MGnify/ENA primary metagenome ERZ780154 (study PRJEB29588, sample SAMEA2142525) | human gut metagenome | biome: human gut; feature: human-associated habitat; material: faeces | place: Denmark | collected 2008/2010 ...
GGGCGGCAGGGGATTCTATCTGGAAAGTGCATGCGGCAGGGTGCTTCGGACTGTTGTCTTCGGCGATATGTCCTTTGTGTGATTTCGACTTACGCTATGCCGTTTTCTCCGGAGGGGCTTTCGGAAGTTCTGCGCGGCACAGTTTCAGGGCTTGAATCCGTGCGGGAACCGGGCCTTTGTGGGTTGAAACTGCCTGCAAGGGATTTCGAAGGGGAACGGCTATCTCTTCGCCTCCCCCTTCTTGGCGATCGAGAACCGGAACACGAGTCCCCCTTCCGGGCGGTTCGCCACTTCGATTCGGCCGCCGTGGAAAAGTATGGCGTTGCGTACGATCGCCAGGCCGAGTCCGGTGCCTCCCGCCCGGCGCGAACGCCCCTTGTCGATCCGGTAGAAACGTTCGAAGAGGTAGGGCAGGTGTTCGGGATTGACGCCCGTGCCGTTGTCCGAGAATGAAAATTCGTAGCGGTCGTCCGTTTCGTCCGTCAGGGCGATGTCGATCCGGTTGCCGCCCGAGTAGTTGAGGGCGTTGTCCGTCAGGTTGCGGAAAACGGAGTAGAGCAATCCTTCGTTGCCCTCGACCGTCAGGGGACGGTCGCATGTCCAGTGTACCGTAAATCCGCGTCGGGCGCTTTCCGGGGCCGTGTCGGTTATCACTTCGCCGATCAGGGCGCGGAGGTCCACTTCGGTACGGTCGATCATCTGTCCTCCTTCGTCCAGCCGGGTGATCGACGATACGTCCTGCAACAGTTGCCGGAGCCGTTCGGACTGGGTGAAACACTTTTCGAGGAAGGCCCGCTGCGTCGCTGCGTCGATATGCGGATTGGCGATGAGGGTTTCGAGGTAGCCGTGGATGGAACTTACGGGGGTTTTCAACTCATGGTTGATATTGTTGGTCAATTGCCGCTTGATGCGGATTTTTTCCTGCTCCTCGTGCAGTGCGGCGGCATGTTCGCGGTCGCGCTCTGCGAGGGTCGCCTCCATTTGAACCATGTTTTTCGTGAACTGGCGGACCACGTAGTAGCCGACCAGACACAGCAGCAGGGTGACTGAACCCATGAACCACAGAAAGTTGCGGTCGGCGTTCAGCACCTGCGACAACGACACGGTGTAGGGCAGCGACGAGCGGACGATCCGGTCGCCGATGCGGGAGGCGGAGTAGAAGTAGGTGCGCCCGTTGTTCTCCGACTGGCGGCGGATCGTATAGCCGTGACCGTCGGTGAGGGCGGCCGCCACTTCCGGCCGGTCGAGGTGGTTCGACATCTCGGCCGGGGGTTCTTCGGAGTCATAGACGACCGTACCGTCCAGGTCGATCAGGGTGATGCGCAGCCCCTCGAAGAAGTCGGAGTGCGCATCGAAAAAGTCGTGGGGAGTGCGTGCATTGCTCAAAGCCTCTTCCAGTTGGGCGTTGATGATCTGCAACTGCGAATCGAGCAGCTCCGTGCGCAGCTCCTTCTCCCGGTGGTATTGGAAGCCGACGAAGCAGACGATGAGCAGCCACGAGAAGCCCAGCAGCCAGAGGAACGATTGCGTCTGATAGGAGTGTTTACTTTTCAAATCCATAGCCGTAGCCCAGGCGGGTCACCAGATGCGAGCCGTAGGGCCCGATTTTCTTGCGCAGGCGCGTGATGTTTACGTCGATCGTGCGGTCCAGGACGATCACTTCGTTGTTCCAGACCCGGGCGAGGATCTGTTCGCGCGAGAAGATCACCCTAGGGTGGGAAAGGAGCAGGGTGAGGATTTCGAACTCCTTTTTGGTCAGGGGAACCTCCTGTCCGTTCACCCGGCAGACCTTGCTCTGCAGGTCGAGGCAGAGCCCTTCGAAACAGATGGCTTCCTCCTCCTGCCGGGCTTGCGAGCGGCGCAGCACGCTCCGTACCCGGGCCGTCACTTCGCGCATCGAGAAGGGTTTGGAGATATAGTCGTCGGCACCCAGGTTCAAGCCCGCAACGGTGTCGTCTTCGGTGTCTTTGGCCGTGCAGAAGATGATCGGCACGGCAGCCGTTTCGGGCGAGGACTTGAGCATACGGGCCATTTTGAAGCCGCTGATCTCTCCCATCATTACGTCGAGCAGCAGCAGCGAATAACGTTCGGGATGCATCGCCAGCGCTTGTTCGGCGCTGTAAGCCACATCCACTTCGTATCCTTCGAGTTCGAGGTTGAATTTCAGGATTTCACACAGCGACTCTTCGTCGTCCACCACCAGAATTTTGTATTTCCCCATGACCTTCGTATTGATTCGACGCGTCAAAATTAGGGAATAAAACGGTTTCGCAAATCCGGAAGGATCGAAATTTCACGGAATTGTAACAGACGGTTCATAAAAACGAGGCATTTCCCGGATTTTGTAACGGGTTTGTAACAGGTTTGAAACGTCGTTATCATTTCCGCCCGGTACTTTTGTTCCCGAATGATAACTTTAGGCGTAAAACCAATTAAAAAAGTATGGAATCAATCTATTTAGGCATTGTCCTCTTCCTCTTTCTGCTGGCGATTTTCGATCTGGTGGTGGGTGTCAGCAACGATGCCGTGAATTTCCTGGGGTCGGCCGTCGGCGCCCGGGCCGCTTCGTTCAAGTGGATCATGGGTGTAGCTGCGGTGGGTATCCTGTGCGGCGCCGTCATGAGCAACGGTATGATGGATGTCGCCCGGCACGGGATTTTCAGGCCCGAACAGTTCTATTTCCAGGATATCATGTGTATCTGCCTGGCGGTCATGGCAATCGACGTGATTCTTCTGGACACCTTCAATACCCTGGGGCTGCCGACTTCGACTACCGTGTCGATCGTTTTCGAGTTGCTGGGAGGTGCGTTCGCTCTGGCGATGGTCAAGCTGGCCGCAGACGATACGGGGCTTACCTTTGCCGATATGCTGAATTCGGAAAAGGCTTTGTCGGTCATCATGGCCATCTTCCTTTCGGTGGCGATCGCATTCGTATTCGGCGCAGTGGTGCAATATATCGCCCGATTGATCTTTACTTTCAATTATAAGTCGCACATGAAGTGGTCCGCCGCGCTGTTCGGCGGTGTGGCGATGACGGCGATCATCTATTTCATTCTGATCAAGGGTATGAAGGATTCGTCGTTCATGACACCCGAACTGTCGGAGTGGATTTCTACCTATACCCGTCACCTGGTGGCCGGCTGCTTCATCTTCTTCTGCCTTCTCTCGCAGGTGCTCCACTGGTGTCGGATCAATATTTTCAAGGTAGTCACGCTGCTGGGAACTTTCGCCCTGGCACTGGCCTTCGCCGGAAACGACCTGGTGAATTTCGTGGGCGTACCTCTGACGGGCTACTCTTCCTATATGGATTACGTCGCCAACGGCAACGGATCCGAAACCTTCCTGATGGATTCGCTGAACGCGCCTGCCCGGACGCCCTTCATTTTCCTGGCTCTTTCGGGCGTGGTGATGATCGTCGCCCTGACCACTTCGCGGAAGGCCCGGGGCGTTATCAAGACCTCGGTGGATCTGGCCCGTCAGGATGCCGGCGACGAGATGTTCGGTTCGTCGGGGCTGGCCCGGAGTATCGTGCGTGCTTCGTCGTCCCTCGCTACCGGAATCGACAATGCGATGCCGCAGGGACTGAAGCGCTGGCTCGGGAAACGCTTCGATAAGGACGAGGCGATTCTGGAGAACGGTGCCGCTTTCGATATGGTACGTGCGGCGGTCAATCTGCTGCTGGCCAGCTTGCTGATCGCATTGGGCACCTCGCTCAAGTTGCCTCTTTCGACTACTTACGTGGCCTTTATGGTGGCGATGGGTTCTTCGCTGGCCGATAAGGCCTGGGGCCGCGAGAGCGCCGTATTCCGCATTACGGGTGTGATTTCCGTGATCGGCGGCTGGTTCATTACGGCCGGTGCGGCTTTCGTGGCGACGTTCCTGCTCGCGCTTGCTATCTATTACGGCGGTACGATCGCTATGGTCGTGGTCGTAGCGCTGACGATTCTCTTCCTGATACGCAGCAATATCCGCTACCGCCGGAAGATGAAGGCCGAGCACGATGATGTTTTCAAGGGGATGATGACTTCCCGCGACAAGGCCGAAGTGTGGACGTTGCTCCGCCGACATATGACCGAGTCGCTCATGGCATCGGTAACGTTCGCCGAATCGACCTTCCGTCAGATTACCGACGGTTTGCTGAAGGAGGATATCAAGAGCCTGCGCAAAGCTGAACGGGCGCTCGGAGGAGAAAAAGACCTGCTCAAGCGGGTGCGTCGTCGGCAGATGCTCGCCATGCGCCGTATCGACCGCAACCTGGCGCTCGAAAAGAACACCTGGTTCCACACGGCGAGCAATGCTTCCGAGCAACTTTATTACTGTCTCAAACGTCTTTGCGAGCCGTGCAAGGAGCATGTCGGCAATAACTTCAACCCGATGCCCAAAGTTTATCTGCGGGAGTTCCTGCCCATTCGGACCCGGATTTTCAACCTGATGGTCGAGATTCGCCGCATGATGGAGCAGAACGACTATTCGGATATCGAGAACGTGCTGATCGAAGCCGAAGGGTTGCGCGAATCCATCTCGACCGAGCGCAAGACCCAGATGTACCGGGTGCAGGAGGAGGGCAACAGCCTGCATGTTTCGCTCGTCTATCTGATTACGCTGCAGGAGTCCCAGGAATTAGTCGATACGTTGCGTCAGTTGCTGAAGGCTTGTAATAAGTTTACCAAATAAGTAATAAGTCGTATTTTGAACCTGCGATAGACAAAAACAGTGTCATTTGCACTGTTTTTGTCTATATTTGCGGAACACGAGATATTTTGAAAGGGTTAAATAGGTTTCAATCAATGTATTATGCCTGTGGCCCGTATCTGACGACAAGATAAAAGAGAATAGAGTTGCCTATGGAGAATTTTACCCGCAGAGTGGCCGGATGGTTTTTATTATGCCTTGCGATGAGTATGTCGTTGTCCGCAGCGGCCCAGCAACCTCCGGTGGAGAGGGTGGATGTGGAAACGATACCCGTGCAGGACGATCTGGAAGAGATGGTCATCGAGTCGCAGCCGGAGAGTACGAATCACCCGAAACAGGAAAAAGATGTCGATACGGATGACGACGATCGTGCCGCTGCGGTGCGGACGGATGCCGGGCAGGACGAGAACGTCGGGCAGGGCGAGCTTTCGCAGAAGGACAGGAGGCGTGACAAGGGCGACGGTCGTGAGAACGACGATGAGGATGATGACGAAGATGAGGATGATGACGAGGACGAAGGAGTCCGAGTTCAGACTCATTTCGAAATTTCGGCAGCTTCGGGAGCACAAAAGGAGGAGAAAAAGGCTCCACCCGTGACGATCGACCTGTTGGGAACGCTCCGGGCCAAATTCGAGTACCAGCCCGGCGAGGGCGATGCCCGCTTCCAGGTTCGCAACGCCCGCTTCGGCGTGGCCGGCGAGATCTATTCGAAACTGGCTTACTGTATGGAGATCGACCTCTCGGACGAGGGAAAGATCAAGATGGTCAATGCGTATCTGGGGACCAAACTCTATAAGGGACTCGGTTTCACGATCGGATTTATGCGGGTCCCGTTTACCATCGATGCTCACCGTTCCCCCCATACGCAGTATTTTGCGAACCGTTCGTTCATCGCCAAGCAGGTGGGCAGCGTCCGCGATGTCGGAGCCACCCTGGGCTGGAAATTCGGCGAGAAGGTTCCGATCAACCTGCAAGTCGGTATGTTCAACGGGTCGGGTATCGACGACCAGAAGGATTTCTGGACCGACAAATTCAACTATGCGGCAAAGGCGCAGTTCGGTTTTGCCGAGGGGATGAATTTCGTGGTGAGCTACCAGACGACCCGTCCTGCCGATACGCGGATTCACCTTTACGACGTGGGGTGCTCCTACCGCTTGGGCGGTTGGTTCTTCGAGGCCGAGTATCTGCGTAAGGAGTATGCCCGCAATTCGTTCGCGGGCGTGAATGCCTTCGACGGATTTTTCTGTTATGACCTGCCTTTGCGCCGTGTCTTCAAAAAGATGTCGTTCGCAGGCCGTTACGACTATATGTCCGATCACAGCAACGGCATTCCCGACGACAACGGTCTGCTGTTCGTCAATGATCTGGAGCGTCATCGCGTCACGGCAGGCATTACGTTCAGCTTCGGATTGCCTTTTATGGCCGATATCCGGCTCAACTATGAGATGTATTTTTACGACAAGGGTGTCGTCCCCAAAGTTTCCGAACACGACAAGATCGTCCTGGAATTTATGGCTCACTTTTAGCCGTTTTAAGGATTTGAGAAAAGAAAACCCCGCATTCTATATGTGCGGGGTTTTCTTTTGCCGGTTCGGAAACATTTCGTAGCTCGTGTCGGAGAAGTCCGGAAGGGAGGGTAGAGGAGTAGGAGTAGGAGTAGGAGTAGGAGTAGGAGTAGGAGTAGGAGTAGGAGTAGGAGTAGGAGTAGGAGTAGGAGTAGGAGTAGGAGTGTCGGTAATCGCCCCGTTTTTTCTGTTTCGGCTTGGTTTCCGATTCCCGCTCTTGCGACCTCTTTTTTGGCGCTCGATCGTGGGCTTGGCCCTGTTTGTCCTGTATCTTTCTGTTTTTTTGTTTTTTATCCCGAGGCTCTTTCCGAACCGGCGAATAAAAAGACGGTGTATCATAACAGGCAAACCGCTTCGTTATTATCGGTATCGCGGCTCGATTATGTACGGTCAGGACACGTTCTTCGCCGTGAACCTCGATGTCTGTTCTTACATACCTGAAAGGGGATGCGCCAAATTTCTCAATTTGACACATCCCCTTCGGGAATGAATCCTTCCTGAAATTAGTATCCCAGGGTTTTCGCAGCCGCGTAGGAAATTTTCAGGGCATTCGCGCGGCGAAGTTCCTGCTTGATCTCCGTGATACGGCCCATAGTCGTATATCGGTCGGCCTTCAGACAGATCGTCATCAAGGCACGCTCCGACTCATTGAGCTTGTCACGCTCGGCAGCTACGAACTGGCCGATATCCTGAGCGGTTTTGAAGGCATCGTTGAGCTGAATACGGGGTGCAGGACCGTACTGTTCCCGCCAAACGCCGATCGGCTCTCCGATGTGGATGTAACTTACGAGTGATTTCTTCTCCAGTTTCTGCACCTCGGTTGCTTCTGGAACTTGGTATTTTACATGTAATTCCTGATCGCGCATGGTCGTAGATACCATGAAGAAGAACAGGATCATGAAGATCACGTCCGGCAGCGAGGCGGTAGAGATCGGGGGCAAACTTTTGTTGCCTTTCTTTTTAATTACTGCCATACTACTTTTTTCCTCCTAAATCTCTGGGTTCTGCTTCCGAGATACTCATGGGAACGGCTTTGGCTACGATACCGCGCTCCGCTTCTCCGAGATCCGAGAATTTCATTTGGAATTTATTCTTCGAAACTTCGTCACGGATTTCGTTGATCGCACGCGTCAGCTCGTTCTGTACCATGATGTAGATCTGATATTGGGTATCTTTGGTCGTTTGCAGCGAGAGTACGCCTTTTCCGACCGGATAGCTCCATTTGCTGCCGTCGGGGAGCTCGAACTCCTCGACCTCTTTTTCGGGCAGGTTGGGATCGTCCATCACATTGAGGAGGAAGTCCTTCGCCCGGTCCTTCAACTGGTGGATATCGACGTACTCCTGTTCGCCGGCCCTGCCCACGAAGATATCGCCGCGGCCGTTCACCAGAACGGGCAGAAGGTTACGTATCTTCACCTTCATATCCTCGACCTTTTGATCCTCGGGGGGCATCGGCGGCAGGTTACGGGCGATACCCGTATCGACGTTCATCGTCGTAGCCACCAGGAAGAATATGAGCAGCAAGAAAGCGATGTCGGCCATTGAACCGGCATTGATCTCCTGTACTTTTCTTTTATCTATAGGCATCGTTCAAACTCTATTTGAAAGCTTTGTATATCTCTGTGAAAATAGCTGTCAGAACAGCGGCACCCAGAGCTACGTAGGTTACCAGAATGCTGGCTTCCGTGATAACGGTTTCAGGATGCGGGAAGAAGCCTCCGTTCGCGACGTCCGGAATTTCGATCGTATGTCCGCGGGCGATCAGGTAGGCTGCCGCGACGATGACGATGATCAGAAGTGTCGAAAGCAGCGTTCCTTTGATGCCTTTGGAACTGTTGACCATACCCCAAACGGCCGTGAACAGTGCTGTTGCAATACCGACTGCGATCAGGATATAACTCCAGATGAGGTTCAGGTTGATCGCCTCGTTGCTGCCGCCGGCCACCATTGCATATACGGTCAGAATCACCGTAATCAGCAGGATGACGCCCAGCAATATGTTTAATATTTTTTTCATAATAGGGAATAAAGTCTTTATAAGTGCGAATTATTTCTTGTAAGCCGTCAGGATATCCATCAGGGTGATGGACGAATCCTCCATATCGTTTACGAGCGAGTCGATCTTGGAAACGATATAGTTGTAGAACAACTGAAGAATAACCGCAGCGATAAGACCCAGCAGGGTGGTCAGCAGGGCGACCTTGATACCGCCGGCAACCAGCGTCGGAGAGATATCGCCCGCAGCCTGGATGGCGTCGAACGCCTCGATCATACCCACGACGGTACCCATAAATCCGAGCATCGGGCTAAGTGCGATGAACAGACCGATCCAGCTCAAGCCCGACTCCATGCGGCCGGTCTGTACCGAACCGTAGGAAACGACGGCTTTCTCGACACTGTCCAAACCCTGGTTGTAACGATCCAGACCCTGATAGAAGATCGATGCGACCGGACCGCGCTTGTTGCGGCAAACTTCCTTGGCAGCTTCGATACCGCCCTTTTTCAGCGCTTCTTCGACCTGTGCGATCAGTTTCTTGGAGTTGATGGTGGAAAGGCTCAGGTAAAGCATACGCTCGATGGCAATGGCAAGACCGAATACCAAGCAGAGGAGCACCGGAAGCATCCACTCCCAACCGCCTTCGAGGAACTTCTGCATCAGCACCTGGTGCATCGGCTTAGCTTCGGCAAGCTGAGTGTCCGAAGCCGGAACTTCGTCCACTACGGTTTCTTCAACGACTGCGGTCTCCTCGGTTGCAGGCGTAGTCGTCTCCTGGGCGAAAGCGTTAACAGTACCAAGCGAGAAGATGGCGACTGCTACAATCAAAAAAAGTTTTTTCATGGTTGTTTAATTAAAATTTTGATTAGTTGATCGTTTTTTCGTTTGCGTTTTTTATTTCAAAAAATGTAATTTTTTTTTGTCCTGTCTGGCTTATCGCGGTTCAAATTCGTTTTATTTTAGCTTTTTTCGACAATCCGGCTGTCTGGTCGGAAAAATGCCCCGGTTTCTCTTTTCGGCAGTAATATTCTCTGCAATGAATTGAGCGGTAATGTTTTATCCTTTTTCGGACAGTCTGCGTGCCTCTCTCCGAGACCCTGTCGATGCGATTTTTAGCTCCGAAATATACAAAATTATTTTCGTACGCACAATGTTTTAGTCGGTAAATTCTCCTTTGAGGGGCGTGCGGAGCAGGTCGAGCGTTTGCTCGCGGGGCAGTTCGAGTCCGAGGACGTACATCAATTTTGTGACGGCCGCTTCGGTGGTCATGTCGTGGCCGCAGAGCACGCCGATCCGCTGCAGGCGGAGTCCCGTTTCGTAGAGTTCCATCATGACCCGACCGCCCCGGCACTGCGTGACGTTGAGGACGATCAGTCCCCGGTCGATCGCCTCTTCGAGCACGCGGATGAACCATTCGCTGGTCGGGGCGTTTCCTGCGCCGAAGGTTTCGAGCACGACGCCCCGGAGCCCTTCGGCCGAGAGCATCGCGCGCAGGGTCCGTTCCTCGATGCCGGGGAAGAGCTTGACGACGGCGATACCTCCGCTCAGGCGGGCGGCGATGTGCAGGGGTTCGTCGTAGCGCTCCGGCTGGAGAATGTATTCGGTGTGGTAGGTGATATTGACGCCCACGTCGGCCAGGGCCGGATAGTTGTACGACCAGAAGGCGCTCAAGTCTTCCGAACTGCGTTTGGTCGTGCGGTTGGCGCGGAACAGACAGTTCTGGAAATAGAGCGACACTTCGGGAACGGCGGGGCGGCCGTCGATGCGGGCCGAAGCGATTTCGATGGCCGTCATCAGGTTTTCGCGCCCGTCGGTGCGCAGCACGCCGATCGGAATCTGGCTGCCGGTGAAGACGACGGGTTTGGCCAGGTTTTCGAGCAGGAAGCTCAGGGCCGAAGCGGTGTAGGACATCGTGTCGGTGCCGTGCAGCACGACGAACCCGTCGTAGCGGGCGTAGTTGTCGCGGATGATCGCCGCCAGGTCGAGCCAGTTGCGGGGGCTGACGTTCGATGAGTCGATCACGGGGTCCATCGTGAATACCTCGATGCCGATGTTCAGGCTTTGGAGGGTCGGGAACTCCTCGAAGATGCCGCTGAAGTCGAACGGTACGAGGGCGCCGGTCGTCGGGTCGGGCTTCATGCCGATCGTGCCGCCGGTATAGATAATCAGGATCGAAGGTTTCATATCGATTCGGTAGGGCTTGAATGGTCGTTTGTCGTCTGTCGCGCCGCGTCGAAGCCGAACATCCGCCGGGCGTTGCGGGTCGTGGCTGCCGCTACCTCTTCGGGTGTCGTGCCTTTCAGCGCTGCGATTTTGTTGCAAATATAAGGAATATATCCGGATTCGTTTCGCTGGCCGCGATAGGGAACCGGCGTCAGGTAGGGACAGTCGGTTTCGAGCACCAGGTCGTCGAGCTCCATTTCGCGTACGGTATCGGCCAGCCGGCTCTTTTTGAAGGTCACCACACCGCCGATGCCGAACAGGAAGTCGCCGCACTCCTTCAACTGCCGGTAGGTGTCGGCGTCTTCGGCGAAGGCGTGGAAAACACCCCGCAGGCGCAGCCCTTTTTCGCGGGCGGCCTTCGTTTCCGTTTCGACAGTGCGGCACATATCTTTCCAGGCCGCCCGCGTATGGATGGCGACGGGAAGGTCATAGGTCGCGGCCAGGCGGCACTGTTTCGTGAATGCCTCGAGCTGTTCGGCCTTGAAGCGGTCGTCCCAGTAGTAGTCGAGTCCGATTTCGCCCACGGCGCAGAATCGTCCGACGCCTTCGGGTGGCGAGCAGAGGTAGCGTTCGACCAACGCCAGCTCTTCCCGCCAACGGGGATTGTCGTTGATGGAGGTCGGGTGCAGCCCCATCATCGGGGTGCAGTGGTCCGGATAGCGGCGCACGGTGTCGAAGAGGCGCCCGTGGCTCTCGGAGTCGATCGCCGGCAGCAGCAGCCGCTCCACCCCGGCTTCGCGGGCGCGGCGGATCGCCTCGTCGCGGTCGGCGTCGAACTCTTCGGCGTAGATATGCGAGTGGGTGTCGATCAGATAATTCAATGTTTCGGAAATTTTGTCTTAAAATATTTTGTTTATAGAGTTGGTGTCTCGTTGTTCTGATTCGGTGGGTATATTATTTAATTCGGATTTTTTTGCTTTTATTTCATCAATAATGTTGTTTATTTCCTGAATTGAATCTACATCTTTACTCAACAAGTAGTGAGTTGTACTTGATGTACTGCCATATCCGTTTCCGCTGCTTCCAGATACTTTTACATATGCTTGCTCGAATTTCCAACCCAATGCGGACATAATGTTAAGTGCTTCCACCCGGGAATAGAAGATTTCAGCTTTTTCATTTTCGTTTTCGAGTCTGATATCTTTCTTTTTATTGCGTTCTTGCCCGTAATCGAGGTATATTCGAGTTTTTTTCTGACTTACGATTTGTTCAATAATTTCACAGAAAATTTTGTTTTGTGCAAAAGTGAAACTGATTGGGCTGATAGTAAATAAAAGAAATAAGATGACGAATTGTTTCATAGGATTGGGATAGTGTATTTTGTATTTATTTTTTATTAGCGTAGTTTCATATATCGGTTCCCCGGAAGCTGCCGGACGGCTCCGGCCATTTCGAGTCCCAGCAGCAGGGCCGAAAGTTCGCCGAATCCGAGCCCCGAGAGTTCGCAAAGCTCTTCTGCGGATATCGGGTCGTCGGTGCGGAAGCAGCCCAGCAGCCCCTCTTCGTCGCGCGT